>Ga0208879_1004732_pt1 | contig 10505 bp, 12 predicted proteins | sample Knorr_S15_td_Bot_FD_185605 | JGI IMG/M metagenome (GOLD analysis project Ga0208879, IMG submission 185605) | Marine microbial communities from Southern Atlantic Ocean transect - Knorr_S15_td_Bottom_ad_5009_LV_A (SPAdes) (version 2) | ecosystem: Environmental > Aquatic > Marine > Oceanic | place...
ATTGGAATTAAAAAAAATGTTAGCCTCTTGGTTTAGTCTTTGCCTTTCTAAACATATGGCTATATGTTTTATCGTATAGGCGAGAATATTCGTATGACTTTGGTTTTATAACATCACCGATTATGATGATAGCAGTTCGCGTAATCTTTTGATCTCTAACTCTCTTTGTAATTGTCTCTAGCGTTCCTGTAATAATTTTTTGATCATCCCAACTTGCACGATAAACAACTCCAACGGGTGTTGATTTTGGATATCCACCTGTCAGTGCTTCTTTTACTATATCTGATATAAGATGAACACTGAGATAGAAGATCATTGTCGCTTGATGTTTTGCAAGCTCTGATATTTTCTCACGCTTTGGAACTTTTGTACGTTTTTCTGCTCTTGATATTATCATTGTTTGTGTTACGCCGGGAAGTGTTAGCTGAGCTCCAAGTGCAGCTGCAGACGCTAGAAATGATGTAACTCCTGGTATTATTACAGAATCAATTTTTTCTTTATGGAGATTGTCCATCTGTTCACGTATTGCTCCGTAAATGGATGGATCACCATCATGAAGCCGTACTACCTTTTTGCCTTTTTTGGCATTTTTTTTTAATAGATCAAAAATTTCTTCGCGTACAAGTTTTGCAGCGTCATATGTTCTGGCTTTTTTGCACAGTTTAAGAATCTCTGACGGAATTAAAGAGCCGGAATATACAACAACATCTGCCTTCTGAATCAGTTTCTTTGCCTTGACAGTAATTAGATCTGGATCACCAGGACCACATCCCACAAAGTAAACCTTAGGCACGCTTTACCACCAGAATAGAAAAATATTTGGTAGTAAGGGTATCATCATTAACTTCACCCAAGGTCATTTTTCTAATTATTTCATGATCTGTTCCAAGATCTTGCCCAATTGCAAAAATAGAACTGTCAGGGAACCCCGCATCCTTTAAAATCTGTATGACTTTATCAAAATATCTTCCATCTTTAAGAAAGATCATGCTTTCTGAGTTTCTTGCAATTTCCTTTACAGTGGTCAAATCATAACAAGATGGAATTACTGAAACTTTTTCTGCACCTTCAGCTACGCTAACTCCAATTTTTGATGCAAAACTGAATATGGAAACTATGCCAGGAACTACACTGATTTTTATTTCCGGATGATTGGCTTTAATCTCTCTATGCATGTATATCCATGTACTGTACAGATACGGATCTCCTATTGTAAGATAAACAACGTTTTTTCCAGACAATACTTTTTCAGCCATTATCTTTCCATTTTTTTCCCAAGTTGCCTCAAGTACATCTTTGTCTTTAGTCATTGGAAAAATCAGGTGAATGATTTCCTGATTTTTTGTTTTATCAATTATTTTAGAAACAACAGATAACGCAAAGCTTGGCCTATCTTCCCTTGAAGTAGGACACATGATTGTATCTGCTGCTTTTATGGCGTTTACAGCTTTAACCGTTAATAATTCTGGATCTCCGGGTCCGCATCCAACACAAACTAATTCAGCCATAAAAAATCATCTTTTTAATTTTTTGTGGCTGACAATATTGTGACTGGGTTTCGCGCAAGCATCATAGTTCCTGTAGACGTCTTTCGACTCTTTGAAATGGTAACCTGAGTTATGTCAACTGACTTGAGATCTTGCTCCTGTACAAAAGACAGAACAGAAAAGATCGTCTCTATCTGTATCATTCCTATTACAATTCTTCCCTCTGGGTTAAGCTTGTCTAGACACATCTTCACTATTTCTGTTGTATCCTTACCTGTTCCGCCCACAAAGATTGCATCCGCATCAGGTAACCCAGAGATAGCCTCATTGGCATTCTTACTTATTACAGAAACGTTTGATATGCCAAACTTTGCAAGATTTTTTTTTGTTAATTCTACTGCTTTTGGATCATAATCTACTGCATGAACATGACCAGAATCTTCTACCTGTAATGCTGCCTCTACTGACATGGAGCCAGAGCCGCAACCAATATCATAAACAATCATTCCTGGTTCTAGTCTGCCCTTTGAAATCTGAACCACTCGCACTTCTTCCTTTGTAATCGGAACGTTTTCATCTCGCTCAAAAAGTTCGTCAGGAATACCGGGAGTTTTTGTCTTCCACATATGATACAACCGGTCTAAGTAAGTGGCAGTGTAAAGTCATCTCTTGGAAGATTCAAAAGCGTATAGGTCATGATCCATGCAAACAAGTACAAGAATATAAAACTGCCAATTCCTGTTGTTACAAGTTTCTTTCTATCCGACTTTGGGAAGTTTATCTTCATTCCCTTTGCTATGAAGCAAGTGACAAGGAAAAGAACAATCATGAAAGTAATTGATAACCATCTGTGCTCTTCGCTGTCTTCTATTCCTTCAAAGAGAAATGTCGCAATGACTCCCCCAATAAGTGCAAAGCCAATGCGCAGCCAGAAAAGCTTGTTAGCTAGTTTTTTGATGATATTTTTTTGTTCCTCAGAGACTGCAGATTCAGTTGGTGGTGCCTCATCTCGTTTAGTTGGTCGTGTTCTTTCTTTTCCAGATGGCTCAGATGTCCACTTGCCTGATATTTTTCCATCATCTTTAGATTCTGATTCACGTTCTGGTTCACGTTCTGGTTCTGGTTCAGGTTCATGTTCTGATTCTGATGTTTCTTCTACAGTGTCTTGTTCAGGAGAAAGTTTCTTTTTCATTTCATTATAATCCCATTCATCTAGTCCAACCGCATCGTAAATTGTTTGATCAGGATAATTTCTGTCAAACCAATCCTTGTATTTTTCTTCTAAAAGATATCGCTTAAGATAGCTGCCAGGATCTTTGTTAGGGTCTACAAAATCCTCAATTTTTTTACCCCTTGATCCAAACCTTATTCTTTTTTTACCATGTCCAACCAATTAAATTTCTAGATTGATTCCACAGTGCCTTTTTTAATACCTTTGTCTGTATGTACAAATAATCGATAAGAGTATAATCGGAGACTCTTTTTACTCATATTATGACATTAGCTGGAATTGAATTAAGATATCTTGTTAATGACATCAACAAAAGAATTGATGGTTATTATGTTAGTAACATCTATGGGATTACAAAAGATAGCCTACTTTTCAAATTTCATCACCCAGAAAAACCTGATATTTTACTTATGTTGTCCACTTTTGGAATTTGGATAACAAATGTGAAAATAGAATCTATTGAGCCAAACAAGTTGTTAAAGCATCTTCGAAATAACCTACTCAGATTCAAACTTAAGGAGATAAAGCAGATAGGTACTGAAAGAATTGTATACTTGACGCTTTCTTATTTTGAAAAGGAGTTTGTCATTATTGTAGAGTTGTTTAGTGATGGAAACATCATCATTTGTAACAGTGAAATGAAGATTCTAGCTTTGTCACATTCCATTAACGTCAGACATAGGCAACTACGTGTTGGTTCGCAATATGCTCAACCGCCGCAAGACAACTTGGATGTTTTGAATATGACTGAGAAAGGTTTTGAGGCTATTCGTTCTGAATCCATCCCTGTGGCAAAATGGATAGGAAAAACCTTGGGATTGCCCAGAAAGTATATTGAGGAAATAACAAGATTAGCAAAAGTAGAATCAAAAAAGAAAGGAGAAGAAACGTCGAATGAGGAGGTAAAGCGATTATTTGACTCCGCCACACAAATTATTAACAATGTTGTAAATGGTCAACATGATCCTGAAATTGTTCGAAATGATGAGATGTATGTTAATCCAATTTCCTTAGAAGGAGAAAACCATGAAAAAATTGCTAGCTTTATGGATGGTCTTGATACAGTTTTCACCGAAAATATTCTTAGCAAAGGAAAAACAATTCAGAGCTCCTCGTTTACCAAAAAAATTTCAGAATTGGAAACAAGAGTTCATGAGCAAACAAAGGCAATTAAGATAGTAACTGAAAAATCGGAAAAAATTGCTGCAGTAGCAAACTCACTTTTTGAAGGACTTTCTCAAGGAATTTCATCAATGGATGATTCTAAAATTACTGCCTTGCTAAAAAAGAACAACTCAGAGATTGTAAAAGAAAAAGGAATAACATATCTCAAAGTTGAGGATGAAAAAATCAAGGTGGATTTGAACTCGTCTCTTCCCACAACTGCTTCCGCATTATTCAACGAATCAAAAAAGCAAAAAGCTGCCATTGGCTCCATTGAAAAATTACTAAAAAAAACTAAAAAGGATTTAGAAAAAGTGATTGAGAAAGGTGAGAGTGCAAAGCCTGTTGGTTTTACACAGGTTAGAAAGAAAAACTGGTTTGAACGGTATCGATGGTTTTACACGATAGATGGTGTCTTGGCAATAGGAGGACGTGACTCTTCGTCAAACTCTGCTATTATCCGAAAGCATCTTCAGAAAAATGACAAAGTTTTCCATGCTGAAATTTCCGGTTCACCATTTTTTCTGTTAAAGGATAATGTTACATCCACGCCTGCAAGCCTTACTGAAGTTGCTCATGCCACAGTGTGCTTTAGCAAAGTATGGAAGGAAGCGTTCTATGGTTCAAGCGCTTACTGGGTTAACCCAGACCAGGTCAAAAAAGGTGCTCCCAGCGGACAGTCTATGGCCAAGGGCTCTTTTATGATTGAAGGACAGCGCAACTTTGTAAAAATATCAAGTTTGAAGATGTGTGTTGCTATAATCAAGCATGAAGAAAGTTATTTGCTTACTTGTGGTCCACCAAGCCTGAAAAATACAGCAGTTTGTTACGCCATGATAGAACCTACAGGACAAGATATGCCTGATGTTGCAAAAAGAATTCGTTACGAATTTTTGTCAAGCAATGAGGAGATTGCAAAGCCATTTAGTATTGATGATTTTGTACGAGTTTTGCCTACAGGCGCATGTAACATAACAGAATCTGGTTCAGGAACCTAAATTTTCTCGGTATCTTTTTTTGTAAGGATCTTTGTATCTTTTTTTCTTCCTGACACTCTTATCCAAGCGATATCTCATCCCCGTCTTTCATACTGTCATATTCGTCAGGCGACAAAATAAACAAAGGAATGTTTGCAAGTGCACATCCAGAGGCAACTGTAAGGTCCGCTTTTTGGCAAGCCATTGCGGCAGGAGCAGAGTTATTTGATTTTAGCGAATAGATGGTGTATGCGCCAACGCTGCTGCCTATCCCATTTGGAAAAACTAGGATGGAGCCTGCAATCTTTTTTCCAAACAGATCATGTTTTTGGTCAGTAATTGCTCCTGTTTTTTTATCAACAGAACCCAGAAAGTTGATTGGCTGGCTGGACTTGAGAACCTTGCCAGTGACTTTTCCTTTTACAATAGTTTTCAGAGTCAACTTGTCTCATCCCTCACTATTTCTGATAGTGGCTTTAGGTTGACATCCAAACCGTTTGAGTTTTTCAGATAGTATGCACCCTTGATGCTGTTTGTGGTAACGCTGTCTGCATCCTTTTTGGTAACCAATGGGGTTAGACATGTACAACAATCTGACATCAATTCACACCCAGCACTTTCAAGTTGGCCTGCATATCCTAGATGTCTTGCCTGTTCCTGAATTGCCCTTGGGCAAAATATCAGACATCTTTTCTTGAATGCCCTTCCCTTTAGCATTGAAGCTAGGCCACTCATCTCCTCCAGTCCAAGCTGTGGGCTGCCAAGTGTAATCAGGTCACCCGACTCTGCGGTGTTTAGCTCGTCGTAAACTTTCTGCATCTCCTTTTCATCAAAGTCTACCTTTTCGGATGCGCTTGAATTATCATCCAAAACAAACTTGCCACAGGTTCCAGAAGTTCCCATGCTGGCACACAATGACTTGTTACATCTTTTATCCAAATTCTTTACGCCGGAAATTGCAACAGACTTGTCCGCCACCTTTCCAGCAAAATATCCCAACAGTCCAAATGTCAGCTCGTTTGGATCTGAAACCTTCATTGCAATTGACATGGTTGGGGAGTCATCCTTTCGGAGGTCAGAGTATGGACTTTTGCCAGTAATTGCGCTTGCCAGAGCAGAAAACGCACTTTCCTTGTTTGTCTTTAGCTTTCCAATCGAGTTTGCATATATTGCCGCGTTGGTTTCCGCAAAGGCTACTTGTGTGCCTTCCTGTGGCATATCATAGATCTCATAAGGAATGCAGGAGAACGATGGAGTGACTCCCATCTTTTTGTATGATTTTTTAATGCTTTCCTGCTTTTGTATAAAATTTTCATCAAGACCAAACTTTTCTACGCTATCCCTGTCATAGCCCATCGGGTTTACTGTGGTTCTTACCTTGAACTTTGCATTCTTGCTTAGAGTTGCTAAAAATTCCTCGCCAGCATCTCCTATCGTGTTATAGTTTACGCCGGATACATGCGCCCAGTGAATCGGTACAAGTTTTTCAGCGTCGGTTGCCTCACCGGTAGCTGACAATATCCTGTATGCTGTTTGCAGCGCTTCGCCATGTTCTCCGTTTAGAGATTCCTCTTCGTCCTCTGTTAATTCCAATAATTACGATTTGGCTTTTCTCTATAATAGTGATTACGAACGTTGGGTGCCACATCCACCACAAAACTTTGCCATTGGCTTTAGTCTGGCCCCACAATTATTACAAGATAAAGCTGTTGGTATTGTCTCTGCCGGTTTTCGGGTAGGTCTTTGACCTTGTCTTGTTAGGTACTTGCTCTCATAATCATCCAGATCTTGGGTTGCAGGTTTTGTCGTTGTTGTTCCGCTTGATCCTCTCCTTACAGCAAAGACAATTCCAATCACTGCAGCGCCTATTGCAGCTGCTCCACCTGCGATATACAGTAGTGGAATTGAAGTTCCTGATGATTCCACAAGCTGACATACTCCATTAACCATGACTGTTCCTTGACCACATCCACTAGATTCTACAGGCGCAAGCTGACAGACTCCGTCTACTAGAACTGTTCCTTCGCCACATCCTCCAGCTGCAAACACACCCGGAATCATTACAATTCCAACTAGGAGAATTCCTAAACAAACGGGGAGAATCATTGTTTTTTGCATACTTGTCACATACTTTTTTAGCTATCGCTTTGCCCCACAGTTAGTACAAAACATATCCTTGGCAGCGATCTTGGATCCGCATTCTTCACAAAACAGATTAGGTTTTTTTGATTTAGATTCTTTTACTTTCGGGCTCTCAACTTCGGAAGACCTGTAATATCGTGAAAATAGTTCTGGCTCTGTTTTCTGACTGCCTTTGGGTTTTTCAGCCGGAGCGGTCTGCTCTTTCTTTGCTTTTGTACGTGTTTTTGATTTCTTTACTTTTTGGCGTGCTTTGGTTTTTGATTCATTCAGATACTTTTTTTCATATTCTTCAAGTTCTTGCTGCCGAGATTTCTTCTTAGGCTCTGATTTTGGCTTTCTCTGTGCAGTTTCCCTAGTTGTCTTTGTTTGCTCATCAACTCTTGTTTCCAATTCTGAAATTTTTTTGGTGAGATTTTCTCGCGCAGTTTCCCTAGTTGAGCTTTCACCTATATCACCATCAGCAGTAAAGGCAAAGCCTCCAGCTGGCTTTTGTGTTCCACAGCTGATACAAAACTTTTCATCAGCAGAAATTTCCGAGCCACATTCTTCACAAAACAGATTAAGTTTCTCTGTTGTAGACACAACTCTTGTTTGATAGATTTTGTCCTTCAGGTAAGTCTTGACCAAATTTTCCAGAAAGTCCTTATCAGATATGAAAAGTTCCTTGCCACTCTCAAGACTTTCTCTTATGTGCGTCAGCCGATACTTGTCCCCCCTACCAAGTGCAATTAGCATCTCTACTTGTTCAATCTTGGATAGCAATGGTTTTCGTTTTATTCGCTGAAAATTAAACTTATAACAAAAAATCATAAGAAATTCAATGTAAATGAAGAGGATTCTTGATGGCATGCAAAAGACGATGATGGCTGTCAAGCCACCCAGATATACAGCATTAGAAGGGCTACACCAAGCTGAAACTGCCAGTCCTTTCAAAATACTGATTGGAACAGTGCTTTCCGCAAGAACAAGGGATGAGAATACTACCAAGGCAGTAAAAGGCCTCTTCAAGGTGTATAACACCCCACAGAAACTGGCAAAGGCCAAGGCAAAAGATGTTGAGAAGATAATAAAGTCGGTTGGATTCTACCATGTAAAATCAAGACGTATAATCGAGGTTGCAAATATCATTCTCACCAAGTATCATGGAAAGGTTCCTGCAGACATAGACAGGTTAGTTGAGATTCCCGGAGTTGGCAGAAAGACCGCAAACTGTGTTCTTGTATATGCGTTTGAGAAACCGGCAATACCAGTTGACACTCATGTCCATCGAATCTCCAACAGGCTTGGTTTGGTAGACACAAAAACACCTGAGGAGACAGAGATGGAATTAAGAAAAAAGGTTCCAAAAAAATATTGGCTGCCCATAAACAATACTTTTGTCATGTATGGTCAGAACATCTGCAAGCCAATTTCACCAATGTGTAGCGTATGTAAAATTAGAAACAGTTGTAATTATTTTAAAACTAAGAACGCTTCTTAGAAATAATCAATGCAATAACTCCGGCTCCAACAATGCCTGTCACAACAAACGGAAATATTGAAAGTGGGTTTTCGCCATAGTCGGCTGATATGATTTTTACAGTGAAGACACCATCTGTTACTGCTGGCGGATCAGCAGAACCCTTCATTCCGTGAACAGAATATGATTTTATTGCAAACGGTGAGATGTCAAGATTTGACAGTACAGTTCTCAAGCCGTTATCAACAGTTAGCCCACCTTGTTCAGAATATGTAATCTTTGTAGGTTTTCCTGTAACCCAACCATTTTCATATGCTGAATAAAGAAGAACATATCCTGTTTCTGGAACAGCCGCAGCTATCCAGTATGTGTATCTCGGATGGCTTCCCATTCCAATCTCAAAAAATTTGTCGGCAATCTCTGAATCATAAATGCGTATTACAGCATCGCCATCTGGGTTTCCATACAACAAATCATTATGAAACTCTGCCTGCCAGCTGTTTGCATGTATCTTTTCAAACTCTACTATTACCGCATCACTTCTAACTTTGTTAAATTCAAAATAGGGAATTTCTGTTTGTTGTATGTTTAACGATGGGTTGATGGGATCAAGGTAATCTCCAATCATGGGTTCTTGAGCAAATACAGGAACAATTGTTAAAGATAGAAAAATAACAAGCAAGTATTTCATATTTTAGGAAATTTTTGGCAGAGATAAAAATCTAGTCTACAAACGGCTTGTCATAACCCAAAATTATTTTTGCAACTTCTGGTCGCAGGCTAAATTCTGATGGCGCTTTTCCTTCTTGAATCAGCGAACGTAGCTTAGTGCCGCTAACTTGTTCTCTTGACTCCTCATCGTGAGGACATACTTTGGGGTTGGTAAATGTAAGACACTTCCTGCAGTAAAAGAATGCAGGAAAGAATATTGGTGCAATCTCAAGATCATGATAATCATCAAATATCTTTTGAGCTGCAAATGGGTCGTAAAACTTTCCAACACCTGCATGGTCGCGTCCAATGATAATATGTGTACAGCCAAAGTTTTGCCTCATTATAGCATGATGAATTGCTTCTTTAGGTCCTGCAAATCTCATTTCTGTGTGAAGAGTTCCTAACTTGCACCTATTCTCAGGGTAATAATTTTCAATCATAACTTCATATGATTTTATAATCACTTCATCTTTGAAGTCACCAGATTTTTTCTTTCCAATAAGTGGATTAACGAAAACTCCATCCCGCGTAGTTAAAGCTGTCTTTTGGAGAATTTCATGAGCAACATGCGGTGGATTTCTTGTCTGGAATGCAACAATTTTTTTCCATCCGGCCTTTGAGAAAGCCTCCCTTGTCTCTAGAGGAGTCATTCTGAATTTTCTAATCTCTGTGTCTGCTGGTCTTTTAACATAGTCTATTTTCCCGCTCACAAGAAAATCATTCATTGCCATTGTTTTTGCCACACCGGGATGCGAATTGTCAGTTGTGCCGTAAACACCTTTTACTGTTTTCTCTTTATCAAAAGTGAAAACTTCTTCCACATTTAATACCGCAACCCCTAATCCGTTAGGATTTTTTAATAAAACATTGCCAGAGCCTTTTATTTTTGAGGCAGTTGACTCGTCAACATCCAGTACAATTGGGATTGTCCATGGTATATCATTAGAAAGCCTTCCCTTCTCTACTACATTTTCAAAATCCTGCTGAGATAAGAAACCTTCCAATGGACTGAATATGCCATCAGCAATATTTTCTACATCATTTGCGAGATCAGCACTAATTGATATTGATGAAAGACCAGAAGGATCAATATTTGAAAATCTGTTTACTAGATTTCCACCGTGTGGTTTAGATACTGCAGTGCCTTCGGACAAGATTTTTACTTGCTGTGGTCCATATGTAGGCCGCATTCCTTGTCGGACTCATTTTCCCACCACCAACGGCCTGCTCGTAAATCTTCACCAGGTTTTATTGCTCTTGTACATGGCTCACAACCAATACTAGGAAAGCCTTGATCAATTAATTTATTGTAAGGAATGTCATTTTCTTTG
>Ga0208879_1004735_pt1 | contig 10503 bp, 10 predicted proteins | sample Knorr_S15_td_Bot_FD_185605 | JGI IMG/M metagenome (GOLD analysis project Ga0208879, IMG submission 185605) | Marine microbial communities from Southern Atlantic Ocean transect - Knorr_S15_td_Bottom_ad_5009_LV_A (SPAdes) (version 2) | ecosystem: Environmental > Aquatic > Marine > Oceanic | place...
AACGTTCATGAGCCACGTGGTGTCTGGACCCAGAACTGTGGTTTTAGCGTGCGTACTTGTTGATATTTTTATAACCTCGTTCGCGGCTCTGTTAGCAATCAGGATGTCTGTTCCGTCGTAGTGGATCTTCTCAGAGTCAGAGAACATCCCTCCCATAGCTAGCGTCTTGCGGCCTGAAGACCATGCACCGTCATCCGGGGCACCTTCATCACCGTAGTTGTAGTTGCCCGCTCCATCGTTGGCACTGGTGGTCCAGCTGTCGACTCCTTGAATTGACATTGAAGTGAAACCGCCATCATCACCATCATCGAAATCGTAATCCGTTGTAGTTTCCTGAATCTCGAATACCGAAGCTGAAACCTCTATACTCGTCTCAGCGACAGGAGCACATTCACCTGCAACGTCACAATTCACACCTGCGTTGGTAACTTCTGCTCCAAACACATTGTCAGTGGCCAGTGAAACTGGATCTGGAATCAAACTTGAAGTCAAACGAAGATCGTTCCTTAGCGGAGGAGGCGGAGTAAAGAGTACTGCTGTGTTGTCCTGTACAGCCGAGGGCGACTGCCGGTATACGTATTCCAGACCGGTCAAAGCACCGCCTGGTTTGCCCTGGATTCCTGAAGTTAGCCACTCATTGTCTGTGGGGTAACCGCCTTGGGTATCCTTGTACTGAAGGAGGACGCTGCCGGTTGCCTCTTCTATGATTATCTGCCATGTAAGTGCATTATTTGCAGCAGCACTTGGACATTGGTACACTGAAGGATACCAGTGACCCTGATCCTGATACGTAACCACTACCTTTTGGTTAGGTGTGGTACCTTGGTACTCATAATACACGCCAGCGTATTGATTACCCGCTCTACAGAAACCACCGTCAAACCATCCACCCGCAATAGCCGGGCCACCCAACTGGGCCGCTGGAATGTGATACGGGGTCCACTGATTCGATATGACTGCACCAAATGTGATGTAGCCATTATCGCCACCATTACCCCATGTAGTGTATGTGTTCTCGTAGAACTCAAAGTCAAAAGGTAGATCATATAGTCCTTGGCCACCATCAGTACTGCTACTGACAATGTTGGTTCCTGTACCACCAAAACCGGGAACTATCTCGTTCCAGCTATAGGTAGGACCATCTGATTCATTGCTGTCCTTGAATACAAAACCGTAATCATCTGATCCGGTTCTTGCCGATGCTTCTGGCGCGAACAGCACAAACGTGCTGCTGACCATGAACACGGCGACTGCGATAGCCATGAATTTCGCAGCCCAGTCTCTCTTTTCTAAAGTATCGATTTCTTGCATTTGTACACACCTTGGTTGAGTCCTTGTATCAGTGAGCGCTGCCCACTGAAGGGAACTTACCATGTCGCCATTATATTATAAAGCTTGTCTTTCAGAACTATCAGATTTTTAGGATGAAACTTCTTTTAGTACCGGATAATTGAAACCATAATGAAGGTTGGGGTGCTGGCTCTCCAAGGTTCCGTTTCGGAACACCGTCTATCTATGGAGCGGCTAAATGTAGATGTGGTAGATGTAAGGGAACCTTCAGACATGAATGGATTGAAGGGACTGATAATGCCAGGAGGTGAATCCACAACCCTCCGCAAACTGCTGGTCAACTCCGGACTTTGGGACGCCATATCTGGGAGCGGCATTCCGATCATGGCAACCTGTGCCGGAGCGATACTGATGGGAAAATCGGACGAGACCACCTTCGAAAAGATGGATTTCAGGATAGATCGGAACTACTATGGAAGGCAGAAGGATTCATTCGAGAAGGATATACGGATTGGAAATAACCAGAAATTCAGAGGAATTTTCATAAGGGCTCCGGCAATCGTCTCTGTGGGAGAGGGGACTGAAGCAATCGCCTGGGATGGGGAAATGGTAGTTGGTTGCACGATGGACAGACACATGGCACTTACCTTTCATCCTGAATTGAACGATGACCTGACCTTTCACCAGATGTGGTTCGAGGGGTTATGAAGGATCCGAAAGGTAGAACCGTTATCGGCTTTGAGAAGCACATATTCGTATGTGAGAACCTCAGAGAGGATGGGCATCCCCGTGGATGCTGTTCCGAGAAGGGTGGAGCGGAGATACGTCTGCGGTTCAAACAGGAGATCATCGAACAGGGTCTGGTCGGAAAGGTGCGGGCGAACAAGGCCGGTTGTCTGGACTTTTGTGAACAAGGACCGACCGTAGTGGTCTATCCGGAAGCAATCTGGTATAGGATAAGTGTCCCGGAAAAAGACATTCCGGATATCATAAAAGAACATTGTAAGGAAGGAAAAATCGTCGAAAGGTGTCGGATCCAGCTGTAGCGATGGTGCGGGGGGAGGGATTCGAACCCACGTACCACTAAGGACCGGATTTTGAGTCCGGCGCAATTGGCCAGACTATGCGACCCCCGCACTTTCTTTCCACCAAAGCAGCACTATTTTAGGCGCGCGGTTAATGAGTCGCCAAATGAATGTCATAGAACACTGGGATATTGCAGTTCAAGAACTATCTGAAAGGGATAAAATCCTGAAAAACATAATTTCCAACTACCGAGGAGAACGATTGAAACTCAAGAACGACGGATTCCTGACCCTGGCAAGAGCTATTGTCGGGCAACAAATATCAGTCAAGGCTGCAGATACGATCTGGAAACGATTGGAAATAACGGCAAACGGAAACATTAGCAGTACCAGAATAAGGGAATTGTCAACCGAGCAATTACGGAAGACCGGACTTTCCAGTCAAAAGACCGCGTATATCCGGAATATTGTTGAATCAGAGGTCCTTGGGACCGACTGGGATGAATGTTCTGATGAAAAAATTACGGAATTGCTTTGTACAATAAAGGGAATTGGAAAATGGACGGCGGAGATGTTCCTGATCTTCCATCTGGCCAGACCCAACATCCTCCCCTTAGCAGATATCGGACTTGTAAGGGCTATCGAAAAGAATTACAATGATGGAAATGAGATGAGCAAAGAACAATTTGATGGACTGGGGCAGAAATGGAGCCCCTGGTGTACTGTGACAACCTGGTATCTGTGGAGAAGTCTGGATCCAATCCCGGTTGAATACTGATTACTTGAATCTCTGCTGGGTCTGCCAGATAGCACCCACCAGATGGCGCGTCAATCTAGCGGCCAGGGCTGAGGTGTTACCATTGTCATAGGGTGGACAAACCTCGACACAATCGAAGCCGACGATTCGGTCAGCAAAGAAATTTATGGTCTGAATGACCTCATATGGTGTCATTCCAAATGGCTCAGGCGTACCGACACCTGGAGCAAAGGCAGGATCAATAGCGTCCATGTCCAGACTCAGATATACTGGGCCATCCAGATCATCTATGAGATCTGCCAGGTATTCTCGTAATTCAGTCCATCCGCTTTCTATGAATTTCAGGCCTATTCCCCGAGCCTCGGAAATCTCTGCCCGGGAGACTGACCTGGTACCGATAGAACAGACCCTGTCTACCCCTACAATCTCGCTAACGCGTCTGGTAACAGTTGCATGGGACCTTGGATTATTCTCATATTCAACCCTGAAATCAAGATGGGCGTCCAATATCACCACTATCAAATTAGGATACTTGGCCTGGACTGCTTTTACCACTGGCGGGGTCAAGGAATGCTCGCCTCCCAATCCAATCGGGAATTTTCCACCGTCCACGATCTTGGTGACCAGATCGGTGACCAAGGATTCATTCTTACCTTGATCTTTCGTCAATTCCAGATTTCCATAGTCATTGAGGGCAACATCGGACAGATCGACTCCCAGTTCCATCAGGTAAGTCTCGAAATTATAGCTATGTCTCCGAATCTCGTCCGGGGCCTTGGCAGTCCCTTTACGAAAACAGGCCGTCCCCTCGAAAGGATAGCCGTAGAAAATGAAACGAGCATCATTGAAGGATGCTTCAGCGTCTGCAAAGAATTCTGTCACGCTAGTCGGTTACCAGAATACGCCCCATGGCGAGGAGATAAACAATCTCGTTTCCGGGTTCCATATTACCATGGAACTTATCTGGAATATCAGATAATGGTACATTGAAAGTGTTGTAATCCTCGAGGTCCATCATCTGGATCTCGGACCCCATATTAGCTAGAACCTGAGCCTTGCGGCGGTCTACCAGAGGGACATGAACCTTGTGCTTCACCGGGTGCACCAGAGAGCGCTTCTGTTTATCGAAAAGTCCGATCGCCACCATACGGACCTTAGCCTCACCATGCTTTCCTGGTTTGGAAGTGATATATTCCACCAATTTACAGGGCTCGTCATCTATGACTATGTATCGGCCTACTTTCAGAGATCGAATCACCTGTATCGATGTCTCGTTCATTCTAGTTCACCATTCCAAGTCACGCCATTTGTCATCGGAAAGGTACCCATAAAGAGTATTCCGGTCAGATATATTGCGGCGCATCCGCTTGAACATATCGACCGCTACTTCCAGTGACTGGTCACCGGTATCTTCGTGCAAAGCTTCCAATCTCTGGATTAACTGCTCCACCGTAATCATGTCTTCATTAAACCAGCAGTTGTTAATTCTTCCTTTATATTTCGCACCGCGTTCTTGATATCGTTGACCTCTCGGGCCCCGACACATACCATCTTTCCACTGCCGAACAACAACAGGACCACCTTGGGGTCATCCATGCGGTAAACCAGACCAGGGAAAGCTTCAGGCTCATATTCAACATTCTCAAAACCAAGGGACATGGCGATTTGAATCAGATTCAGAGTTGACTCCAAGTTCGTGGTCGCAACTATGTTCTGGATGACTATGTCCGGCTCATCATGTACTGGCATATCCAACGCTCTTAACTCAGCAACCACTTTGTTGATTGCAACATGGACATCCGGAATAGACCGAGCACCGGTGCAGACAACCTTACCACTTCTGAATATCAGAACGGCCGTCTTTGGTTCTGCCAACTTGTAGATAAGTCCTGGGAAACGATCCTGGTCATACTCAGCACCTTCCAACTGGAAAGCTATGTCCTGAAGCATCAATTCCTTACCGATTGATGCACTAGCTACTACGTTCACGACTATAATTTCTGCCATATAAAACTCCTCGGGGAGAACAGAGTATATAAACAGTCTATTTAAAGGTTTAAATACTCTGGCTTAAAAATAGGGATGGGCATTTTAATTACACTACTTTTTTACCCAACTTGTGAATGGATTAACGTGGCCCTGTGGGGTAGTTTGGCATCCTTCGACGTTCGGGACGTCGGTACTCAGGTTCAAATCCTGGCTGGGCCACCAATCTTAACCTTTTTTATGATGGTTGCATCCCGCCAATTCCAATGGGAAAATACGCCGTCTCTATAGATGACATACGCGCCGCTGCTGGACGCATAAAGGGTGTTGGGCACAGAACACCGATCCTTACTAGCCAGACCCTAGATAAAATGGCTGGACGGAAACTGTTCTTCAAGTGCGAGAATTTCCAGAAAGTTGGAGCATTCAAACTGAGAGGTGGGTGGAATGCGGTCTCAATGCTGAGTGACGAAGAAGCAGCAAAAGGTGTTTGTACCCACAGTAGCGGAAATCATGCTCAAGCCCTGGCCTTCTCGGCAATGAAAAGAGGAATTGCTTCCTACATTGTGATGCCAAACAATGTACCTGATGTAAAACTGGATGCTGTCAAAGGATATGGGGCCAATATCACCCTATGTGAACCAACTCTTGAGGCTAGGAAAACAACACTGGATGAAATAGCGAAGAAGACAGGAGCACAGGTGGTACATCCTTTCAATAATCCTAACGTCATCGCTGGACAAGGAACCGCTGCACTGGAAATGATAGAGGACCTAGGTGAGCTGGATGCGATAATCGCACCTATTGGAGGGGGAGGATTGATGTCCGGTACCTGTGTCACAACCAGAAGTTTGCTACCTGAAACTAAATTATTCGGGGCTGAGCCGACTGGAGCCGACGACGCTTACCGTTCCCTGAAGGAAGGAAAGATAATACCACAGACTAATCCCAATACGATCTGTGATGGACTACTGACCAGCCTTGGGGAATACACCTGGAACATACTGAAAGACCACCTTGAGGCAATATACACTGTTACCGATGATGAGGTTATAAATGCAATGAGGCTGGTCTGGGAAAGAATGAAGATAATTATCGAACCCAGTTCGGCAACTGCTGTAGCGGTGGTGTTAAAGTCCGAATTCAGAGCTCTGGAAGGGCTTGAAAAGGTCGGAATAATCCTGACTGGCGGTAATGTAGAACTATCTAAGTTACCATTCTAGGAAAGTGGCGGGCCTGCAGGGATTTGAACCCTGGATCTTCTGGTTAGAAGCCAGACGCCCTTCCAGACTAGGCTACAGGCCCTGTTTCAGTTGCAAAAGAGGCTGCATTTAGTGGTTTTGTTGTCAGTGAACCTCACTTCCATCATCAACTTTCTGATCTGGATGGAGTATACTTACGACCTCACCACTTTCAGCTGCAAGTAGCATCCCATCGGATTCTTCACCCCGGAACTTAACTGGTGCCAGATTCACGAGGACTGCGACCTGACGCCCCATCAGATCATCGGCCTCGTATATTCCACGCAATCCTGTTACTATGCGATGGGGCGGCCCTCCGAAATCGACATCTATCAGCCATAGTTTGTCGGCATTCGGGTGCGGCTCTACGTTGGTTATGGTACCAACTCTGATATCCAATTTCTTGAAATCGTCAAATGTTATCTCGGGTTTGACGTTAGCTAGCTCGTTTGTTTCCTCTGGGGGCATTTCTTTCTCCAAAATTTCTTGAATGTCCAGCTTACTGAACAATGGTAGTGGCGGTTTCAGGTTGAAGTCGGTCTTACCTTCAACTGCTGAATTCCATCCATGATCTTCAATTCGGCCTTCCTGGCCCATGTACTCCCAAGCCTTCTGTGAAGAACTGGGAAGGAAGGGTTTCATCATAACGGACAGACTACGGCATACATTCAGGAATGTAACCAGTGTCTTTTCACAAGCATCTTTGTCTGCTTTCAATTGTTTCCAAGGTGCAGCCTCGTTCATGGCTATATTGCCCGCTTGTGATAATTCCATTATGGATTTTAATGCACGCTTGAATTTGCATGCCTCCAGTGCCTCGCCAACATGTTTGTGTGTCTCACCGACCTTTTCCTGCAAGGAAGGTATAGTGCACTCATCGGCATGAAGGCCATCTGGGAAATTCTTCTGGGCAAAGGATATGACACGATGCAGCAGATTCCCATAATTACCGATCAACTCACTGTTGATGCGGGTAACATAATCCTCCCATGTGAAATTGGCATCCTTCTGCTCAGGCATTATGGCTGCCAGATAATAGCGTAGAACTTCTGGATCATACTTCTCCAGATAGTCCGGGATCCAGACTGCATGCTTGCGTGACTTTGAAAATTGCGTCGAATTCAAAAGCAGGTACTCGTTAGCAGGGACATCATACGGAAGATGTAGACCACAACCTGACAACATAGCAGGCCAAATGATAGTGTGGAATGGAATATTGTCCTTGGCCATGAAATAATAGTGCTCCGCGTCATCGTTCTCCCACCATTCCTTCCAGAGATCCTTGTCACCCTGGTTCTTGGCCCAATGGATAGAGGCAGAATAGTAGCCCATCACGGCCTCGAACCAGACGTATATCCTCTTGTTCTCGTAACCGTCCCGAGGGACCTTGATACCCCAGTCCAGATCTCTGGTCACTGCCCGGTCTATCAGGCCTTCCTCCAGCCAGTTACGTGTGAAGTTGATCACGGAGGGGCGCCAGTGCTCCTTGCCCTTGGACAGCCATTCCAACAATGTGTCCCTGAAATCGGACAGTTTGAAGAAAAGGTGTTCCGTCTCCCTGAATTCCAGTTTGGCTTCAGGGTTGAGCTTGGGATGCGGATCTATCAATTCATTGGAATCCAGAGTCTTACCGCAGTCGTCGCACTGATCGCCACGGGCTGATTGGTATTTACAGTGTGGACAGGTACCCTCAACATATCTGTCAGGTAGGAATTGCTTGGCTGCGGGATCATAGGGTTCCTTGGAAACCCGGGCCTCAATATATCCTGCCTTGTCCAGAGTTTCCAGAATCCACAATGCAACCTCTGCATGTTCCTCCGTGTGTGTGTGACTGAACAGATCGAAAGAGATTTTCATATCTTCTATCGACTTGCTGTTGACCTTGTGATAGTGCATGGCTACCTCCTCAGGAGTCCTGCCTTCCTGCTGGGCCGTAACCGTGATTGGCGTACCGTGCATATCGCTGCCACTGACCATCAGGACCTTGTTTCCCTTGAGACGGTGGTAACGTGCAAAGATGTCGGGGGGCAGGTAGCAGCCAGCCATATGACCAAGGTGTAAGGGCCCGTTTGCGTACGGCCAAGCCACACACACTAGGATGTGCTTCACAATGGCGCAAATTTTACTCTATATATGAATCGTGGCTAGTACAAAAACCACTACAATTGTGATGAAACCATTCCAAATGGCATGGGCTATCATGCCTGGAATAACACTACCTGTCCTCACTCGTACCCAACCATATAGCAGCCCTCCTCCGAAAGCCAGGCCCATTGCTATCGGTTCATGGGCTATCGCGAAAATCAAGGAAGATATGACAATCGCGGTTGTGTTTTCATAGCGTTTCATCAGCATCCCCAAAATAAAACCTCGAAACAACAATTCCTCTGCAAATGGCGTCAGTATTGCGACAGAGAAAGCCAGAAGTGCGATTGAGGTGTCCGAAGCGTCCTCGAACATGGTGATGACTTCCTGTTGTTCTGCATCCGGGAAGACCAACATAGTAACAACTACATGTATCGGTAGAACCACAAAGATATCTAACACTAAAATCAGTAAAATCAGACGCCCAGCTTCGCTTTTATCTGGTATGGAAAAGAGAGCTGTTATCTGTTCCTTACTGTAAACTTCCTTGAGAATAAAATAGACCATTACGCCAGACAGAAAAGTGAAGATAGGTAATCCTAGTTCAGAATCCCCCAAAATCAAGAAAACTACCATAAGAAGCGCGAACAGGGCAATCAATACCCCTACTATTGAAGCCCATACCATCAAGGCCGATTCTTTGGGTTCAGGCCTACTGGACTGGAGTTCGCGATGAGCGCGCCAGCATTCGTGACTACAATAGACTTGATCCTCCGTATCTGATAAAATCGGAGACGAACAGTGTTTACAAAGTTCCATCAAAGACCCTTTTCTGATATGAAGGCAAGTAGATTTTGCATTGCCCTGCCTCTATGACTTATCTCATTCTTCTCCTCAGGGGGCAACTCGGCAAATGTTCTATCAAATCCATCGGGGATAAATATAGGGTCATAACCAAAGCCACCATCTCCTCGCATCTCGTGGATTATCCTGCCCTTGCACTCTCCAACGAATTTATGTGTGGTTCCATCTTCAAGAAGAAGACCCAGAACACATTTGAAAGAAGCCTGGCGATCCTCCAGATTTTCCATTTGCTTCAGAATGCCCTGTAAACCTATAGTATCATAGACATAACGTGAATACACACCCGGAAATCCTTCCAATCCATCTACAAAGACTCCAGCATCATCGATTATGAAGGGGGGCTGTATCTTATCTTTCAAATTGTCCAGACCGAAATCTACTACTTCCTCTAAGGAAGATGCTTGAACTTCAGGGTAGGGTACTGAAACCTTGGTAGGGAATACAGGAGTTTTTTCAAATGCTTGCTTGAATTCCTTGATTTTTCCGTCATTAGAAGTGACTACTTTCAATTCCATTACGTCTGATTCGGGTTTATCGGTATGGCCGAATATGGCTCCCTTCAGATCCTCATGATTTTGGACGGACTGCTCTTCATTGATTCCAGTGGTTATCTGGTAAGAATATTCGTTTTTTGTAACGATCTCGTTGTAATAGATCGGAAATTTGGCCTCGTGAAGATGTAAATCAAACGATTCAATCATCTTATTTTCTATGCTAAGACGGAGTTTTCCCTTATCGTCCAGAAAAAGAAATCGTGTGGGTGTTACTCTTACTGTACCATCAACCTTACCTGCTTTGTAGAATCCTTTTCTCCACCAAACCACCGCAAATTTTCTAACAAAGAAACTAGGTTGAGGATCATTTCTAAGTTCAACTATAATCTCCTCCTTTACATCAACGTCTTTCCAGCTGATTTCGTCGTCTACACCCCACTCAATCTCATCGACTGTGTCCCAATCAATTTTATTCAAAGACATTATTCGGCTACATACGTTTCCAGTTTAATTGTTTTGTTTGCCCAATTTGCAGCGTAATTGCCTTATATGGCCAGTTTGTCGAGACGAACTAGCGGGGGTCGCATAGTCTGGCCATTGCGTTGGATTGCTAATCCAATGGGAGTTAATCCCACGGGGGTTCAAATCCCCCTCCCCGCGCCAAGCAATAAGCTAATATATTACCGAATGAATCAAGATACATGTTGGATGCAATTAAGATAGCCTTGGCGTTGTCTGTCGCACTTTCGTTCTGTACGCCA
>Ga0208879_1004736_pt1 | contig 10502 bp, 7 predicted proteins | sample Knorr_S15_td_Bot_FD_185605 | JGI IMG/M metagenome (GOLD analysis project Ga0208879, IMG submission 185605) | Marine microbial communities from Southern Atlantic Ocean transect - Knorr_S15_td_Bottom_ad_5009_LV_A (SPAdes) (version 2) | ecosystem: Environmental > Aquatic > Marine > Oceanic | place...
ATACTGAAGTACTCCTCCAATTTCCTAAAACTTCCTTATGAATATTAGGTAAACTTAACTGTTTGTATTGCTTGAACTTACTCATTTAAATATTAAATATAATGCGTGCAAATATAGTTTTTGCATATTAGAAAATCAATTGTAAAAGGACTAATTAAAAGAAGGAAGAAGCCAGCTACCTAACGATAAGAATTTCTGAAATATCTTGATGTTTCCATCCCTGAAAATCTTGATAATAAATTTCATATATATAAGTACCCATAGGTAAATCAGTGCCTGTTGATTGATGCTTACCATCCCAACCATTTTCAGTATCTAAATCATGAATATTATTAGTTGAATAGACTAAATCACTATTTCTATTATAGACATTAAAAGTAAAAGTAGCTTCTCTGATCCCATGATAGGTAATGAAAAATTTATCATTTATTCCATCTAAATCTGGGGTAAATGAATTAGGTATATAAATCCAATAATCATCAGAGATAAATATCTGTTTAAATATTGTGTCAGCACAACCCATTTCATCCATAATAATTAAACTTAGCTGGTACATAGCAATAGAATCGGGATAAGTATGATAGGGATTTTCTGTAAAATCTGATGCAGTATTATCTCCAAAATCCCACTGCCAATTAATGATACTACCTATTGATTTATCAACACACTGAGTAGTGGTGTATAAAATAGTCATACTATCTGGTTGAGCATCAAAATCAGCAATTGGAGATTCTAAAACAGTCACTATTGCCCCTCCACTTATACCTCCTATTTCGTTAACATCAGCAAAAGATTGTAAAATATAATTCCCTCCAATACTAGTATTGATGGGATGTGGATTAACTGAAGTTGTAACTGATGGTTGTGTAATCCCATTTATTGCATATATAAAAGTATATGGAGAAATCCCACTAAAAGAAACCAATACTTCTGCATCTTTTTTTCCGTTATCACAAATAGTATCATTCCCCGATATAAAGGCAGTAATAGTAGGTAATTCATAGATATACAATGTTACATTATCATGATTAGAAGCATAAAAAGAATCAACAGGATTATTGGGCATTGGCATTAAGGTTACACTATCTGAACTCCAAGTACTAAATCCATAAAGAGGATCAAGATTAGGACTAATATTTACAGTATCTTGTATGATATAATTTATAGTAGAAGGGAAAGCACTAATAACAACTCCATCTACAGTTATTGTTGTTGCCGTTCCTCCAGGAATAACATTATAAGTTATATCTCTTGTTGGAGTAGGCGGCATAAAATATGCCTGTACCGTAATATCCCCTTGCAAATCAATTACTAAAGTATCAACATTTGGATTATATACATATGCCCCTGTAGGAAAAACTTCCCAATGATCAAAAGGACCGCTCACCACCTCAAAAGGCAAAGCAATTCCTCCAAATCGTTGATCAGTAAAAGGAGTGTTTAAGTCATTAATAATATTGCTATTACTCATTTCAACTTCTCCAATTCCAATAATTTCAACCGTTACATCAAATATTCCGGTAATTGCTGTATCGCAATCAACAAAACCAGAATTCATACTGTCGCATCTTGCCAATATAAAATTTCTTAAATCAGTTACATTATTTTGCCAACCAGCATACGTGCCACCCCAAGTTGCTATATGTCTTGGCATTTCAGGATCTATTACAGCAATCATACTATCTAGTAAATTCACCATATAAGTACATGAAAAGGGGCCATTTGCTAAATCCTGCCACCGATTAATATAATCATCATGAAACTCTTGATTAGTAAGCATTTCATTCCAAATAGGAACATGTCCTTGCCCACCAGGATCGCCTAATGTGCTAGGGTCACAAGGCTCTGCATTCGCAGATGTACTTGGTACACCAGTATAATTAATGTAGTGGTCAAAAGTAGCATCCAAATCCCACAATACATAACGCCATTTTCTTTTTTCACCATTCGGATCCATTCCTCTCCACCAAGCTGTATTCCAATTTAACCAATCTGAACAAACCACATATGCATTTAAAAGAAAATAATCAATTAAACTACCCATATTATATTCACTTTTTGCTTGATTGTAATTTGCTTGATTTGACATAGGGTTAGCTAGCACCCAATTTTTAAAAGTATCCCAATCTGGTTGTGCATTAGGAGCCCCATACTCAGTCCAAGTACCTCCCCAAGTTTTTAGATATTGAAGATTGTTTTTATCTTGATCATAATAATAATCGGTAAAATCATGATCATCCGCCTTTTCTCTTAAATCATAAACCCCCCAATAATCGCCATTCAAATAAACAATACAATTGGTGTTAGAACGCTCATCCATTCGTAAATCTGCTAATTGTGACAAATGATGGCAGTAAGAATCGCGAATATGAGCCCCTCCATTAGATTCAGGATAATTGTCATTTGCAGCAGCTTTTAGTATAATTCTTTGAAATCTATCACGATCTTTAGTCATAAATATCTTGTCTTTTATTGCGTAGTTATAGCCAAATTGGTCTCGCATTATATAATCAAATCCTCTTTGATCGTAAGCCCAAGAATCATTCCCGTGCTTATTAAACTCCCCCGTTCCTTTATCAAGTAAAATTCCATTTTCATCAAACCATTCGACTGTACCTTCTGGCCTTAACCATCCATTACCATTTAATAAATTATCGACTTGACCTCCTGAAATTGATAAGATTGGAATAGTATGCGTATCATTAATAAAAAATGTATGATAATCAATAAAACTTGTAGGAATGTTAGCTGTTGAACTATAAGCAATTGCTTTTACAATTGTTGTTGTTGCAATATTTATTACCCCAGAATATACAGTTGATCCATTATTTGGCTCATCTCCATTAGTTGTATAGTATATTGTAATATTTGGATCAGGAGAGCTTAATGTTAAATTAACAGCCGCACTATTATATCCTCCAGATTGTGAAAAAACGGGTGTTGTTGCATATTCTTGCATTGCTCCAACATTATTTGTATTAGGCGTGCCTGTTATAAAAACACTCCAAATTGCCGAGCCATTTGTTTCTCTACCTCTAGTATGTGAATTTTGATTTGGAAATACCCTTATTGAATCTTGAAGAATTCCACTAGCATCAGAAAGCATAAAAACCTCATTACCTTTTGTTTGAGTAATCTTAAAATTAGAATGGGCATTTCCACCCACTAATTCATCTCTACCAGAACAGTAAATAATTGCCGTTCCATTTGCAGAGACTATAAAAGAAGATGGGATCATCCATTTGGTAGGATTGTTTACTTTATCAGATAAATACCAACCACTTATATCAATTGCGGTAGCGGTTGGATTATAAAGTTCTACCCAATCTTCATACTCACCATAATTATCGGTATTAGTATCGTAATTAGCAGCAGTGTACTCATTAATTAATACCTGACCATTGGCAATAAAAAAAACAAATGATGAAAGCATTAATGTTGTAATAATTTTAAACATTCTACAAAAATACATAAATATTATCATTTACAAAGGGATTATCAAGAGCCTACTTATTAAAACTAAAATATTATAAGTCTAAAAGGTATAGAAAAAGTATTTTTCTACTTTTGTAAATATTTAAAAAATATATGCAAAACAATATACAAGAGGATTTAAAGATATTTAATGAGCTGATTGAGGAGTTTTTGAAAGAAGAGATAAACAATCCAATTTCAGATGTAATTTTAACTACAGATATAGAATCAAAGCTAGACCTAAGCTTAAATGATAAAGGGATGATTACATCTGAGTTTAAATCGACTTTGAATAAATTAATATTAGGAACACCAAAGTCGTCTTCAAACTTATTTTTTAATCAGCTTTTTGGCGGAAGACATTCTAAGGCAGTTTTAGGAGATTTGATAGCAGTTTTTTTAAATACCTCAATGGCGACATATAAAATTGCTGGCCCTCAAGTTGGTGTCGAAAAAGAAATATTAAAAAAAGTTTGCCAACTTATTGGATATAACGGAAATTCAGGAGGAACATTCCCAACTGGGGGGTCAATGAGTAACTTTATGTCATTAATTATGGCGCGTGATAAAGTAGACTCTTCAATAAAAGATAAAGGTATTAACCAAAAGCTAATTGCTTATAGTTCTGAAAACTCTCACTATTCAATAGCTAAGAATGCTTCATTTTCAGGCATAGGGAAAGAAAATGTGCGTTATATTCAATCCAATGAAAAAGGGAAGATGGATGTTTCTGCTTTTAAAAAACAAGTGGAAGAAGATTTAGAAAATGGTTTTTTACCTTTTTATGTGAATGCAACAGCAGGAACAACTGTTTTATGTGCATTTGATAATGTTGCAGATTTAGCTCAAATTTGCAAGCAATATAATATCTGGCTTCATCTTGATGGGGCGTTTGGAGGGTCTGTAATTTTTTCCACAATGCACAAACATTTAGTAAATGGAATTTCTGAAACCGATTCCTTTTGTTTTAATGCCCACAAAACTTTAGGAGCTCCATTGAGCGCCTCTGTTTTAGTTGTAAAAAACAAAGAGGATTTATATAATTCCTTTAATAATGATGCATCCTACTTGTATCAAACAGCCGATAAAGAGTTTAATTTAGGGCACACTTCCTTTGAATGTGGTAGACGAAATAATGCACTAAAATTATGGACCATGTGGAAAGCAATTGGAACAATTGGATTTGCTGATATTATCGAACATGAGTTTCGTTTAGCAGATTTTGCTCGTAATTATGTAAGTAATCATCCAGATTATAGTTTGTTCAGTTTTGAAGACTCCCTCTCCATTTGTTTTAATTTTAAAGATATTGATCCTGAGGATTTGTGCACTAAACTCTATGAAAAAAACACATTAATGGTTGGTTTTGGGCATTTTCATAACAATACTTTTGTAAGATTGGTGACTATAAATGCAGAAAATACTGAACAAGATATTTTAAACTTTTTTAAAATTTTAGAAGATTTTGCAGCTAATAATTACCATTTAGTTAAAAGAAAATGCGAGCAAAAAATAAGCTAAATAAAATGGGAAAAGATTTTATTATTATTTTGGCTTGGCCAGAAGGATTAGTAACCGGATCAGGAGCTTGGTACGATAAATACTTGTCAACAAATGGCAAGTATAGGGTAGGGCATTCTGCATTAGCGCTTGTAAATTCAGAAACTTCAAAAATTCATTATTTTGATTTTGGCAGGTACCATACTCCAGATGGATTTGGCAGAATACGAGATACTGAGACAGATCCAGATGCAGGAATAAAACAATTGGCAAAAATAAATGGAAGTGGTATTCAAAATATTGAAGAAATATTAGTTGAAATTTCTAATAATAAATCTTACCATGGTAAAGGGGCTTTGTATTCTTCAGTGATTAGTGAAGTTAATTTTGATACTGCTTTCGACTTTGCAAAAAAATGGCAAGATAAAGGGGCAATTCCATACGGTCCTTTTATCAGAAATGGGACAAACTGCTCACGATTTGTAGCTACAATAAGTAGAAAAGCAGAGCCCTCTTTTTTGAAAAAAATAAGACTAAAATTTCCTTTTTGTATTTCTCCATCTCCAAAAAGAAATATAAGTATAGCAAACACAAACTATTATATTGTTAAGGAACATAAATGTGAAAAAATAAACAGAAGCACCTTAAGAGCATACTTTAGTGGAATCGAAAAAAAAGATGAATAAGCCAAAAAACATAGAAGAAACAGCTCAGCTATTAATTGGAATAGGAGCAAGTTCATGGTTTCATATTTTAAAAGAAGATGAAAATTATAGAATAAAAAGATACTCAGATGAAGGGAAAGAGGAGTGTTCTAGAATTTTTACTGTAAATGATTCTACTTTCAATATTAATAAACCATTTAAGTTTACCTATATTTCACATTGCAAAGAGTGTACTATTTTACAAAATAATACAACCTATATTTTTAAAACTGAAGATTATGAATATTAAAATTTATGGTGCTGATTGGTGCCCAGATTGTGTAACAGCTAAAAAATTTTTAAAGGCAAAAAGTATTGATTTTGAGTATGTTGTCATTACAGATAATGAGGAAGCAATTGCTTTTTTAGAAGAGGTAAATAATGGCAAAAGAATCATCCCGACTTTAGTAGTTGATGGGAAAACCTATGCTAATCCAGGAATTAACGGATTAATGAAAATTATAGAAGAATAAAAACTATTTTTGCTCCTTCAAATCCAACACAATGAGTGATGCAATAAAACATGAATGTGGAGTAGCAATGCTAAGGCTACTTAAACCATTAGATTTTTACCAAAAGAAATATGGAAGTGCATTTTATGGTTTGAATAAAATGTATCTGTTGATGGAAAAACAACACAACAGAGGGCAAGATGGTGTTGGACTCGCAAATGTTAAATTAGATATTCCTGCAGGGAAAAGATACATCAGCCGGAAACGCTCAGTAGCTACTAACCCTATTCAAGATGTATTTAAGCAAGTAAATAGAAGGTTTGTTGAGTTGGAAGCAAGTGATCCTGAAAAATTAAAGGATCCGGAATGGATGAAGCAAAACTTACCTTTTACAGGAGAATTATTTTTAGGGCATTTACGTTATGGTACATATGGCAGTAATAACATTGAACAGTGCCATCCTTTTTTAAGACAAAATAATTGGAAAACTAGAAATCTTGTTTTGGCCGGGAATTTTAATATGACTAATGTTGATGAGCTTTTCCAGCAGCTAGTAGAATTGGGTCAGCATCCAAAACAAATGAATGATACGGTTACTATTTTGGAAAAAATAGGACATTTCTTGGATGAAGCAAATGATGCAATCTATTACAAATATAAAGATAAGCTATCAAAAAAGGAGATTACTGCAAAAATAGAAAGTGAATTAGACGTACAAGATATTTTAACCCAATCAGCAAAATATTGGGATGGCGGTTATGTGATGTGTGGGCTGATGGGGCATGGGGATGCTTTTGCACTTAGAGACCCGAATGCTATTCGCCCTGCTTATTATTATAAAGATGATGAAATTGTTGTAGTTGCGTCAGAAAGACCGGTAATACAAACGGCTTTTAATGTAAAGGCTGAAGCAGTTAAAGAAATTAAAAGAGGGCACGCATTAATTATTAAAAAAGATGGAACCGTTGAAGAAAAACAAGTTCGCGAACCTTTGGAAAGAAAGGCTTGTTCCTTTGAGCGAATTTATTTTTCAAGGGGGAATGATGAAGACATCTATAATGAAAGGCTAGAATTGGGTAAGCGTATTTTTCCAAAGGTGCTAGAATCTATCGAGAATGATGTAAAGAATACTGTTTTTTCTTATATTCCAAATACAGCTGAAGTGTCTTATTTTGGACTGCTAAAAGGATGTCATGCTTACCTAAATGAAGTGAAAACAAAAAAGATTCAAGAACTAGGTAATAATCCTTGTCATGATGAAATTGCAAAAATAATGGAGATATCTCCAAGAGCTGAAAAGATTGCGATTAAGGACGCGAAACTAAGAACCTTTATTACTTCTGATGACAGCAGAGATGATTTAGTAGCACATATTTATGATGTTACTTATGGTACTGTAAAACCTACTGATAATCTGGTTATGATTGATGATAGTATTGTAAGGGGAACGACATTAAAACAATCCATCATCAGAATTTTAGATCGACTGGGGCCTAAAAAAATTATTATTGTTTCCTCAGCTCCACAAATTAGATATCCAGATTGTTATGGAATTGATATGGCTAAGATGGGTGATTTTATTGCATTTAATGCAGCTGTAGCTTTGCTGAAAGACACAAAACAAGAACACATCTTAACTGAAGCTTACGATAAATGCAAGGCACAAGCTCATTTACCAAAAGAAGAAATGAAAAATTTTGTGCAAAATATTTATAAGCCCTTTACAGCTGAGCAGATTTCAGTAAAAATTAGCGAATTGTTAACTCCTAAAGAGACTAAAGCTGAAGTGGAAATAATTTATCAATCAATTTCAGATCTACATGCTTCTTGCCCAAATCATTTAGGGGATTGGTATTTTACAGGGGACTACCCTACTCCAGGAGGAGTAAAGGTAGTGAATAAGGCCTTCATGAATTACATGGAAGGAAATAACGCAAGAGCTTACTAAGCTTTTTTAGCAACTAATTTATATCCAAAGTAGGCTGCTGGTAGGTAGAATAATAAATCTATTTTAAACCAGTCAGGGTGTGTTAGACTTTCAAGATTAAGCCAACCTGTATAAGTGAAAATCAATCCGATAATTAAGAATTGATATTGAAAGGGGATTGAGTTTTTCCATTTTGAAACTTGAGATAATAAGGTAGCGGATAATGCCCCAATAAAGGACCCCATAGCATGAGAAATAACCACTAATATCATAGCTCCTAAAGGCGCGATTTCCATGTATTTGTTAAGTGCTTCAGCATCTTCCATAGTAACACCTTCAGGTAAAGGGTAGAATACCATACTTAAATAGTGCATAGCCATCATGCCCATCATGCCTAAAATTACACCTATTATAGTTGTAGTTATTGCCCTTAACATATCTTTAATTTTTTTCAAATATAAAAAAACCCGGGTTTTATTTATTGTATGAAAAAGAAATTATCTTCTTTCGGTAGTGTACACATTATTATTCCACCAGAATTTTTGTTCTGTACTTGATCCGTATTCAGTAACAGCACTCCTAAATGCAATGTCAAATGATTCATTATTAAGTACAGGGATCATTTCACCCAAATACTCCCTTTGGTCAGCTTGATTATTACTAAGCTCCGCAACCTCAGTTTCTCCATCAGCAACTTCCTCCCGCCCAACTGTTTCTTCAGCATGCTTAGGGGCTATTGTCATTTCATCAATCAAATGAGTTGCTCCAGCAAATTTATCAATGATAAACATGGTATACCTGATATCAACTGAAATGGTTCTTTGAATTTCTTTTTCAAAAGCAATATCCCCACTCATTGCTTCCCAGTTGCCATCAAAAGCAGTACCCACCAATTCTCCCCAAGCATTTATTACTGGAGAACCAGAGTTACCGCCAGTAATATCATTGTTTGAGATGAAATTAATTCTCAGATTACCTTCTTTATCTCCATATTGTCCGTAATCACCAATCTCGTATAATTCTTTTAATTTTTCAGGAACAATAAATTCTTCATTAGTAGCATCTTCTTTTTGCATGATCCCATCAATTGTAGTGTAATACTCATAATGCATTGCCTCACCAGGGGAGTAATCACCTACATTACCATAAGTTGTTCTCATTGTTGAATTAGCATCAGGATAAAAGTTTTTATCAGGATTCATCTCTCTAAGCCCTGCAATAAATAAACGGTTTCCTTTTGTTAATTTCTCTCTTACAATTGCTCTTTTTGGAGAGATTTGCTCCAGGTACTGGTTGTATATAGACATTAACGTTTTGAAAGCTGGATCTTTTTCAATTTTTGTTGCAGATGGATTTTCTAAAAAGGCATAGAATTTTTCTTTAGTTGAAAAAATAGATCGATTAAAAGTTGTTTTAGCGTAATACTTAAAATCCAATTTTTTAAAGCCAAACAATTGATTTTCGATTTTCTTAAATATAGGGGCATGTTGCGATTTTGGCACATTGTAATAATACATTTCTAGCATTGCTCCAAACAACTGCTCGTCTACTGATGAATTATAATCTTTATAATAATCATTAGCTTGTTTTTTAATGGCTCTGATGGCAATATTTCTTTCCTTGTCTTCATCAGGCAACCCAGCAATTGTTTTATTCATTCTAAAAGCAAAATACATAATTTCAGCACCCATAAATACAGCTTCATTCAAATAGGTGCGGTTCAAAGCAATTCGTTTGTTGGTTTTATAGGCGCTTTCAATTAAATCTAAAGCTTCTCCATATTTTTCATACCTTGTAACATCTTCTGCAATCCAAGCTCTAAAATCATTTTCAATTGCTACTTTTTTATCGTACACCCTCATGCTTTTAAGGCCCTTACTTTGCCCAATAAAATATTTCCAATAATTGGAAGTTTGTGCATGTTTAGCAGCATACTGAATTTTAATTTTTTTAGAAGAATTCATCCCCTCTTTCATAATTGCTAGCTTCTTATCACGAATATCAACAGTAGTTGAGTTGGTAATATCCAAAGCTTCCTTAACCCCAAAGGAAGTTAGGTACCTGTCGGTACTTCCAGGAAATCCAAAAATCATGGTATAATCATCATTATCAACCCCATCCAATTGTATAGGTAAATGGTGCTTTGGCTGATAGGCCACATTTTCAACCGAGTACTCAGCTGGCGTTCCATCAGGAGCACAATATACACGGAATAATGAAAAATCTCCAGTATGTCTTGGCCACATCCAATTATCCGTATCTCCACCAAACTTACCAATTGATGATGGAGGAGCCCCTACCAAACGAACATCTTTAAAGGTTTCATAAGTTATGATGTAAAAATCATTTCCACCAAAAAAGGATTTAACTCTTGCATTATAATGCGTATCAGCTGTTTTCTCATCAACAATAGTTTTTGAAATTTCCCTGATTTTTGCACCTCTT
>Ga0208879_1004737_pt1 | contig 10501 bp, 21 predicted proteins | sample Knorr_S15_td_Bot_FD_185605 | JGI IMG/M metagenome (GOLD analysis project Ga0208879, IMG submission 185605) | Marine microbial communities from Southern Atlantic Ocean transect - Knorr_S15_td_Bottom_ad_5009_LV_A (SPAdes) (version 2) | ecosystem: Environmental > Aquatic > Marine > Oceanic | place...
TTAATGCAGAAAAAGAACCAGAAGACATTCAAAATACAATATATCAAATTGCAAAATCAAATGATGTACAACCAAAAGATTTTTTCAAAATATTATATCAAATAATTCTAGGCACCTCAAGAGGACCCAAGATAGGACCTTTTATCTCAGATATTGGAAGAAAGCAAGTAGCAAAAACACTTTCAGAGTATACATAATCATGGTTCATGGAGAACATAACAGATCAAGAAACAATGGAGGATTTGCCCTGATAATTTTAGGGGCATTATTGTTATTTCTTGCACCAAATATCTACCCAAAAATGCCAGGTTTAGGTACAATGGCATTGTTTGGAGGGATAATTTTTGGTGGAATTGGATTTTACCTAAAATTTTTCAGAGACAGGATTAAACAAAAATAGGAAAGATTCATCTTTTAGGAATATTGTTTAGTGATATGGGGTTTTTTAGTAAGAGAAATGCAGATGGAATGATTTCGGAAAAAAGTGAAGAGTGTGAACAAAAAGATGATCTTCGGACAGAAGCTGAAAATATTCAAAATGAGTCTAGTGAAAAACAAGAAGAGCTAAACATTATCAGAGACAAGAACCAGAGTGTAAAAGAAGAATATAATACTACAGTTAGCAACTTGATGTTAGTTAAAAAAGAACTTAATTACAAGAACATGGAACTGGACGCAGTTCAAATAGATTATAAAAAAATCAGAGAAAAAATTAAAAATTTTGAGAAGATCAAAGATTCAGAATCAATTAACGAATTCAATAAAACTGAAAAAAATCTTTCGAAAATGAAACAAGAACTAAATAAAATCACAGAAGAATATGCTCAGATTAAAAAACAAGTTGAACAAGAACAATCTACACTCCATAACATCATAACCCAACAGACGGAATATCAAAAAGAACTAGATGAAGCAAGATCTAGACTATACAATGCAAAAGAAGAATTGAATAGAAAAGATAATTTTCAAAATATGAGCATTTTAACTCCTAAAGAAAGAGAGTTTATCCAAGGAGAGAGTTCAAATCAAAAAAGTTCTGCAGGAGTTATTGAGGCAGCAAGTGTAGTAGTAAGCTCATTAAAGTCAAAACTCAACATGGCACAGAAAGAACTAGATTCAGTTCAATTACGTTTAGAGAAAGAAAGGAAAGAACATGAAAAAACCAAACAAAAATTAGAAAAACTCAAGTAATTAATAAGATCAGTAGAATAATCATAAACTTTCAAAATGTTTTTTCCATTTTGATTTTATTTCTTGTTCTGAAATTCCCATATCATACAATGGAGAAGTCACTTCAGATACGTCTGAGACATCAACTAGTACAATTGAATTGATTGGACTCTTGATTCCATTTTTTCTATAGTGGATAAGAACTTCCTCGTACAAAGAATCATCTTTAATGATTCGAGCCTGGCCTTTGAATAGATAGCCCTTACGTAGAAGAGGGTCAATTACATTAATTTCCACATTGGGATTACTCTGTAAATTCTTGATTGTATCAGGTGAGCGAATATCTGCAAATGCCAACACTTCTGATGTCCAACCAATGATAGTTCCTTTTGGAGAAATGTTTGGTTTTCCATCAGGGGTAACAGTTGCTACATAGCCTAGCTTTTGAAGATCCAAAAAGTCCTTAATTTTTTGAGTAATCATGGCAATCGTTACTACAAATAACTGCAATGTAATTAGTTTTCAGGATTAGCGCATAACTTCAGTCATCCATTGAGAAAAGAAGAAAAATCCAATTCCACCGCTAATAATTGCAATCCAAGAAATAATCTGTTTATTTTTAGACATTATGGAGATAATTGTCCAAACTCACTATTGAATCTAATTGAATTTTCCCAGCAATTATAATTAGACAGTAGTAAAGTAGCAATATTGGCAAGTATCAAAGATATTGGAAAATTTTTTATATTTATTGTTGGGGGATTAGTTGCCATAATAGTTGGTTCTTTTATGATTCGAGGAACTATGCATATGTGGGACAAGCCAGAAAATGGAAAAAAAGATGAGAAAGATAATGACTAAAAACAAGTACTGTCAAACAACATTAGAATTGCTTCAAGACTCTTCAATTAGAAAATCACTTGATCAATACATAAAAAGAAGAATTCAAGAGATACCAACTGAAATTAAGCAAACATTTCCAAATATCAAAAAAATTTGGAAGTGTGATGATGAAGTAGATTTTCTTTATGGATACTATATTGGGAAAATTGAGGAAGGATCTTTGCATTATTTACTCAAAGCAACTCGTGCATCAGCTGGAGGTTATGTGGATACTTTTGAAATAAGAGGTATCATTGAAACACACAAGAAAGAATTGAAAGATACAATAAAATCTGCAATTAATTAGTGAAGTAAAAATACTACATCAATTATGATAAAATATGGTAGGACCACAAGATGGGGGTTTTGGATTTGATCAATCTAAAAAATATACAAGTGTAGATAATCTTGATGAGGTTTGTGTCCAGTGCCAAGCAGGTCAGCACAGAAAGTGTTTGAAAAAAGTAGGACAGCGAGAGGTTTGCGAGTGCGAACAATGCATGATTTATGGTTAAATTAAGAGATAGATCAGGTAATTTTTAATAATAATAGAAATTAAGAATAGTCTTGCGAAGTCAATACACATTCGAATGCAGGTTTTGTGGTGAGGATTTTGGTACAAATGTCATAGATCTGGCATTACATATTGCTAGGATTCATGACAAACCAAGAAATTAGTTTTGTTAGTTGAAAATTAAAGACTCGATAACTTGTTTTCAAGTTCCTGAATTTCTTTTTGATATGAATCAGAAACATTTTTGGTAAATTCTTTGTGTGCTGAAATGATTGTAGATAAAGCCTCCCTGTAATTTGGATGTCCTTTCTTAATTACATCACATAATTCAAGCGAAGTTATATGACCTGTCACAGTCACAATTGCCCCTTTGTGATTGAATTTTATGATTCCACCAAAGGTCTCAATTAGCATGTAAGCAGATTCTGCTTTACACTTGTAAGTAACTCTTCCAGTTTAAGTATTGAATAATTGTGTGACACCACATGGTTTTCTTGTTACAATAACTGTCATAAAGTATGAAAAAAAAATCCGGTATTAATGATTTTAGAAAAAAGATTTTCTAGGCAGTAGCATCAGTTGTAAAAGTTGTAGCAATTGCTGCTAAAGTTTTGTCAATCTCATTTATGGCAATCTTGTCTCTTCCGATTAGTTCAAACTTTTGTATCAAAGTTTCAAACTTTGTTTCCTCTTGAACTTGTTCATTGACAAACCATTCTAGAAATGCATATGTTGAATGATCCTTGTCTTTTTGTGAGATTTCGACCATCTTATGAATTGCAGTAGTAACTGTTTGTTCGTTCTTTAGTGCAGTTTTTAGAATAGACTCTAGAGATTTGAAATTGCTTGCAGGTGATTTTGTAGCAGGAATTACTGCAGAAATACCCAAATTATTCAGATAATGAATAAATTTCAGCATGTGTGTTCTCTCTTCGTCTGATTGTGCATAAAAGAAGCTAGCACCACCGTCATACCCAGTGACCTCACACCACGAAGCCATTGCCATGTAGCTATTTGATGCGCTTGCTTCTAGAGTGATTTGATTGTTTAGTGCTTTTTGCATGTTTTTTGAAATTTTCACAATATTTTCATACTTGAATTTAATTTAAACAATTCTAATTATTCAAAATTGAAATCTAGTAATTACAAACACTATTGCAAATCCAGATAAAAAGACAATTCCTGCAAAACTCAAAATTTTCAAAAACATAGATGGCTGAGAGGCTTTATCAAGAAATTTACCTGTAACTAGCCTGAAATTAAAAACTGCAATCACAGGAGCAATTAGAAATGACAAAACTGTTGCAAAGTCAACTAGTTGCTTTAGGTTATTTTCAAATTGAAGTATGATTCCAGGGCCAGCAGTCTTTGAAAAGCGAGATAGTCTCTCATTCATTGTGCTCAAAAAACCTTCTAAAATCTAAACAGTATTGACATTCCAGGAATCATCAACCCAAACACCAATAACTTTTGCACCTAAATTCCAGGAAGAAATAACTCCAATTCCTTTTTTAATCAACTCAATATGTTCTTCATTTGAAACTTGATTTGCTGCACAATCATAGTGACCTGATAAAACAATCAATTCAGATTTGTGAGCATTAATAGATATACTAACTTTAGTTTTAATTGATTCAAAAACAGAATTTTCTGTAATTGTTTTATCAACACCAGGTTCTGTGATTGTATCTACATAGTCAACTGAATAATTTTCTTTAATCCATTTTGTTAAGGGGATTTGTATTCTGCCGTCTATACATGAAACTGAAGTTGCAAATTTTCCTTCAGCCATTAATAATTTAGCCTCAAACTTTTTGACACAAATTTAGATAAACTTTCTAGTTTAAAAATTATTTTAAAAACAGGAAGCATTTAGAGGTATGATCATTTACCATACCTGTTGCCTGCATTAATGCATAACAAATTGTAGGTCCAACAAAATTAAATCCACGCTTTTTAAGATCGGTACTTAGTTTCTCTGAAATTTCTGTTGATGCTGGTAAATCGGATAGTTTTTTGAATTTGTTTTTGATTGGCTTGTGATCTACAAATTCCCAGATGTAACAATCAAATGAGCCAAACTTTTCTTGAATTTTGAGAAACTGTTTAGCATTGTTAATGACTGAAGTAATTTTCAGTTTGTTTCTAATGATAGATTTGTCTTTGAGCAGTTTTTCAATATGTTTCTGAGTGTATTTTGAGACTTTCAAGGCATCAAAATCAGAAAAGGCCGTTCTATAGCCTGCCCTACGTTTGAGAATAGTAGTCCAAGATAAACCAGCTTGAGCCCCTTCTAGTATTAGAAATTCAAACAATTTTTGATCATTGTGTTGTGGTCTACCCCATTCTTTGTCATGATATGTGATGTTTGGTTCATCTTTTGCCCATTCACATCTATTTTTCATAATTTGTCTATTAGTTAATACAAAATATTAGTTGTCAAATATCAGAGTAATTATGAGATTAAACCAGCAGTTATTACAAATTAACAGAAATGTTCTGATCTGCTTTATTGTTTCAGCATCGCTTTCAGCAGTAATTGCTCAGCTGTTATCTGGTTATGAAAATTATCTAAACACAACTTTTACTATAATTTTTGGATACATAGTTTACTTTGGGATTTTTTCATGCTTGTTTTATTTGGACAACAAGAGACGCTACAAGATAATGAAATCAAGTTTGATCAAAAGGGAGTTATTTGCTTTGATTTCATCATTTGGAGTAGGAGAGATAATTTATCTTGGAACAAGATGGCCAACACTGTATTATTTTCTTGAGATTGGAATAGAACCATACTTGGCATCACTAATTTCAGAAATTATTTCAACTGCATTATACATGATAACAGTTACAGTATTTCTTAGAAAGACAAAAACGTTTTAGCTATTTTGCAAGATGGTCAACTAAATCAGTAGATGTAACTAGTCCAATAATAGATCCATTCTCAGAAACTGCAAGTTTTCGGATTTTTTTGCTAGCCATTATTTCTGCAGCTGTAGATATCGATTCATCGGGATTGATTGTAATTAGTGGAGAAGACATTATTTTTCCAACTGGAGTATCAAATGGAAGATTGTTTGCAGCAATTTTTGTTGCAAAATCCCTATCAGTAATTATACCAACAAGATTATCGTTTTCTTTGATAAGAACTGCGCCTATTCCTCCTTGCTCCATCATTTTTGCTATTTGGGAAGCTGTAGTTGTGGGATTCACAGAGATTAGAGCTTTGGTCATAATATCTTTGACTAGAACAGAAGAGGAGTTAAAATTGCTAGTGCCCATTACTACTTTTTGAGACTGGGGTATTTAAGAAATAATAAAAAAAGCGGGCTCGACCGGATTTGAACCGGTGACCTAACGCTCCGCAAGCGTTCGCACTATCCAAGCTGTGCAACGAGTCCGAAAAGTTTTGAAATTTACGCTTAATTTGGATTGCTATTAGTCAGAAACTAGTTGTGCAAAGATGTAAGGAGTTTCTTCTGGTTCATGAAATGTCCAAACAGTTGGCAAAGAAATGGTTTGCACAGATTTGAGATTGTTTTTCTCCATTAATGTTCCCCACCCAGCCTCATTTTTTGGATCTGGTGGATATTTTTGAGAATAGGTACCAGCAAATACCCAACCAGTATTTTTCTTAAGATTACAGATTGAATCAATTTTTTCCAAGACGCCTGATGCTAATTTAGTTCCGCCCATTTGTGCAAGACCTCCAATGAAAAAGATTGGATGTGTTAGATTCAATGAAGAATAATCAAATGTTACTGCATCAGAACAATGTGGGTGAAAGTCAAGAATAGTCAAAAGTTTTTGCAGATCAACTAACATATCATCAATTTCTATGCTATAGGATTCTAAATCTAAAACTTTTGCACAAAATGCAATTCGCCCATCTCCAGAGCCTATATCAATTATTTCTAGATATCCAAGATCTTTTGCAAGTAAGACACCTACATATGCAGACATTATCCATGTTGGAGAAAATGGTGCGTGACTTGAATCATACTGAATACTGTTTAACCAATATTTGTTGATGTCACCCTCATAAATAATGCAAGAAGTTTGACCAACAGTTTTCTTGTAAGAGTTGTAGTAGATAGGGTTCTTTGTTGCAAACTGGTGTAATAATTCTAAGTCTTGTTGTTTAATTGGAAACAAGACAGATTTTGAAACAGGTATTACTTCTTGAATTTGACTTTTGCCATCATAAATTTTTGCAAATTCTTTTTTTAAATTAACTAGATTTTTAGCAAGATCTTCAATCATGAGACAGTCCTTTGTCATATTGTTCAACAAATTCTTTAGTACTCATTTTTTGGCGTAGTTCTTCATAGAGTTTAGCTTCGTTTTCAGTGTCTTCTTTTGATTTTTGTTCAGAGCTTGTAGATTGTAAATTCTTCATAGAATCTTGAATTGACTTTGCAAGTTTTTCCAGAATCTGAGGATGTAAATGGGAATTAAATTTCTCAGATATTACTTTCTCAATGTCTACTATTTTATCTAGTAATATTTTGTGCTCATCTGCTTGAAGTTGTTGCTTTAGCGCGGCAGAGATCGAGGAGACATTCATGATTTGGTAATAGGTCTCAATAATTTCATGTATGGATAATTCAGATTTTGTTGTTGCAATATTGATCAGATTTTCTAGCTTTTCAGACTCGATATGAAACATATTGGATATATCATCAATAGAGGCCATATGAGAAAAATAATATCAAATTTTTAAAAATGTTAGTATTTGAAAAATTATGCTTCTTTTTCTGCAGGTTTGACATAAACATAGTTCATAATCAAACCAGCAATAATTCCACCTAAGATTGGAGCTGCCCAGTACAACCAATGGAATTCCCAGAATCCAGAGATTAATGCAGGACCAAAGGTTCTTGCAGGATTTACTGATGCGCCAGTTAATGGAACTGCAACTAGGTGAATAAGGAAAACCATTCCACCAATTGCAAATCCATGTAATCCAGGAGACGCTTTCTTGTGAACTGCAACCATAAAGATTACAGTTACTAAGAAGAATGTCAAAACTGCCTCTATTGCAAATCCAGAACCGATACTATTATTGATTAAATCACTAGGACCTCCTTGAGTTGCAAAATTTACTTTGGCTCCAAGTTCTGGCAAAATTGCTTTAAGTGTAGCAGCTGCTGCTACTGCACCAATTAATTGTGAAATAATATAACCAACACCATCTGCAATTCCAATCTTTTTTGTAATCATCATTGGAATGGTAACTGCAGGATTAATGTGAGCGCCAGATACGTGTCCAAATGCATAGACCATTAATGCAATAGCGCCTCCGTGTCCAAGAGCAATAAACAATACAGATTGTGTTGTTAGTTCTTCTCCAAATGCAGAAACAGCTAAAATTACTGAAAGAGGACCGAAAAATACCAATCCATAAGTTGCTATTGCTTCAGCAAGGAATGCTCTTGTATTAACCATTAAGCAAAAGCCAATCCAATTTCCATATAAAAGATTCGGACTAGAATTATGATCAGCGTAGGTCAAAAAGTAATTAATTATGGGCAAATTCATTTGATAATGTAATGATTTCTGAAGGAGGACCTGTTCCGAAATTCGAGATAAATGATGCTAATGGCAACAAAGTAAAATCTAGTGATTTTAAGGGTAAAAAACATGCCATCTACTTTTACCCAAAAGATTTCACTCCAGGATGTACTATAGAAGCTGATGAATTTTCAAAGGACTATAAAAAATTCCAAAAAGAAGGAATTGAAATTATAGGTATTAGTCCAGATGATGTTGACTCCCACAAAAAATTTTGTGAGAAAATGCAAATCAAATACCCACTTTTAGCAGATGTAGATAAGAAGGTCTCAAAAATGTTTGGTGTTTGGGGTAAGAAGAAATTCATGGGTAGAGAATACATGGGAGTTATGAGAAGTACATTTCTTGTAGATAAGAAAGGAATGATTTTCAAAATTTATCCCAAGGTAAAGGCTGCAGGACATTCAAAAGATGTTCTAGAGAATTTTCTACATCCAAATTAAAAATAAGGAAAAGTTGGGAGTAAAAGATTAGAAACCTTTTGGAAGGGTACCTTTAGAAGATTTTGGTGCTTCTGCTTGAGGTGGTGCTTCCATTCCTTTTGGCAAAGCTCCAGTTTTTTTATTTGCTGCTGCTTGAGATTCATCTGCTGCTTTAGATGCATCAACTTCATCTTGTTCTAATCTTTTCAGATAATCGTCTTCAAACTCTTCTAACAATTGTTTTTTTGATTTTCCTGCATTACTAGAGCTAGATTGTTGTGGAGGAGGTGCTTGTTGTGTTACCTCAGCTGGTTTTGGTGCTTGTGCTTTTATCTCAATACCTTCAACACTCATATTTGTACCACTAAAACTTCCAAATGTTTTACCTGGTGGACTGTATGCCATTCTTTGTCTTGTTGCAAAGTATTGGTTTGATGGTTGTGTATAACCGGTAACATTTGATTTTTGGTCGTTCCAGTTTGATGTTGGAATTTTCCCTACAGGAGCATGTAGTCTTACAAAGTATCTGTTAGGAGATGGAACATAACCTGTAACCTTTGCTTTGTAATCCTGGAAAGAAGTCATTGTAGAATTGTGATATGCATCTTCTAATGCTTCTTGGAATGTTACTGGAGGTGAAGGGATTGTCTCAGCTGGTTTAGGAGCTTCTGGTTTAGGAGCTTCTGGTTTAGGAGCTTCTGGTTTAGGAGCTTCTGGTTTAGGAGCTTCTGGTTTAGGAGCTTCTGGTTTAGGAGCTTCTGGTTTAGGAGCTTCTGGTTTAGATTCAATCTTAGCAGAAAGTTTGTTTAGCTTTGCTTCTAATGCGGCAATTTTAGATTCTAGATCTTTTTTTGTGCTTGCTTTACGTTTTGCTGCCATTCATTAGTGTAAATATTTCACTGTTTATTTACATTTTGATCAATCCTAGATTGGGTTTTAAGTTAATTCGTGAAAAACTACAATAATTTGTAAAATTTCCATCAGATTAATCACATATTGTAAAAATGATCTAAAAAATCAATCAGGTTCCCAAAACTGCATTACGTACATACAATTGTTACATCTCCATAGTCTGACATGTATGCCATTATCAGTATCAGCGATATATTTCCCGTCGTCCATCTGAATGACTTTTGGAAGATAACTCAATTCAGAATTTTCAAGCCATTCGTTTTGTTGACAATTAGGACAGTTGATTCTAGGGGTCATATACAGTATAGAAAACGATCAAAGAATAATATTACTATTAAAAATAGAAAATAAAGAATATTTTTGAATTAGAAACCTTTTGTAGTTGATTATTACAAACTAAACTTGATCAAGTTTTATATGCACAGATGAGATATGGGTGTTGATGGACGACTTTGAGAAGGAATATCCTGACTTTGACTGGAAGAATATACCAGCATACAAACATCCTGGGGGTAGACATTGTCCATGTCCAAAGCATGAATACGTTAGAGAACAGATTCGTTTTACAAAACAAGTAAATGAAAAAGGCAAAGAACCAGCCAGAGTTACACTCAAGTTTTGTCCAGATCACTATAGAGTATACATGGAAGAAGTAATCCCTGCAATGCCGCTAAAATACAAAATTCTAACAAAGATTGCTCTAAAACTTGGAGCAATTCAAGTTGAACAATTAAAGTATATGGAATCAGAATTGTGTTTTTACTGTAAGTTTGGATCTGGGGGTCATGACAAAAAGACTGAACTTCCACCAGTATAGATTACTCAGGACTTAACAAAATTTTTGGTTTGTTTGGAGTATCATGATGACATCTCTTTCCACATAGAGGACATTTTTTTCTATCAAGAAAGATGCATTGACAGATATGAGAATCAAGGTAGGACTTGGCAAGATGATTGGGCTCGCCGGTTCCGTTACAAAAGGGACATTGAGAACCAAGTAATTCTATAGTTCCTTTTCCCTTGCAAA
>Ga0208879_1004743_pt1 | contig 10495 bp, 7 predicted proteins | sample Knorr_S15_td_Bot_FD_185605 | JGI IMG/M metagenome (GOLD analysis project Ga0208879, IMG submission 185605) | Marine microbial communities from Southern Atlantic Ocean transect - Knorr_S15_td_Bottom_ad_5009_LV_A (SPAdes) (version 2) | ecosystem: Environmental > Aquatic > Marine > Oceanic | place...
TTGAGAGAGATAGCGACATGCTTTGGATTTTGAGCATCTTGCCATCTTTCCCTTGGAACTTTATCATTGCCTTTGAATCCAGAGAGTAGTCTTCTTTGCGCTCGTACTGATTCATACAACATTTCTAATGGGTCTTGGTCGGTTAATTCCAAGGTGTCCATATGCGGCTCTCTCCAGCAGTAAGTACATGCTAGGTTACACTGGTCTACGACAGGAGACATTTGCATGCAACTATGGCTTGTGACTCCGTAAAATTTACCTTTGTAGCATTGGCGGTCTCGAAGAAGTGATTCCTTGGTCCAATGGCAGATTTTGACACCACCATGTTCTCCAATAATGTGATAACGTTGTTTCTGTAACTTTGCTTTTAGTGCTAAATCCATACCCATAGGGTTCACTTCCTCAGCCGAATTTCCACTGTTGAGATGCGAGTGCATCTACTTCGGGAACTGGCTCGGTTAGCCAATGCTATTGTCAATCCGGTTTCAACTTCGCGATTAGTGCAAATGTCACAATCACTTATTTATCATCGGTAAAAACGCATTTGCAGCCTTCTCAGCAGCATTTGCAACATCGTCTAAGCGTTGTAGGATTCTGTACATGTGCATAGCGGCAAGTGGTTTGTCATCACCTTCAGAGAATACATAGGCAGCAGCAATACTTTCGCGTTCATCAGCACCATGTTCTAGAAGATTGACCTGCATAATTAAATCATTGAGAACAACCTTTTGCTTCGGAGCAAACCCAGATTGAGTCAAGAAATTTAGTTGGTCCACAGTTTCAGAATACTTCTGAACAGTTAAGTGAACTGCTTCTGCCATCGCCTTCAAATTCTCTCTTGCTTTGTCATCGACCATCAATTCCCTAAACGAAATCTGTTCTGCAACATTTTGTGCATAATCAGCGATTCTATCTTGGCGTGAAAGCATATGCAAGAAGATATCTCGCCCGATTGCAACCCTTACCCCTGTGCCTACGCGATTACGCAGATCAGTTTTGATATTGTCAGCGTCTAATTCGGCAGCAATTGTTGCAATAATGTGCTCGCTGGCATCCATTCCTTGTGATGCCACAGTAACGGCGGTGAGCATATGGTCAACAGTCTTTTCAACAGCCTTTGCATGCTCATAGAACATATCAAACGGTGTTGAATCCAGAGTATCATATGGTGTAGTATCCACCAATTCTTCTTTATCCACTTCTTTGCTGTCTGGGCGCATAACAAACGCCAAAGTTAACGCAATAGCGAGAAATGTCACTATTGCCACATTGATTGGACTTCCAGCAAATAGAATCACAAAAGTAATAGCACCAACAGCAGCGATTGGCAGGCTTACCACCCAACTTGCGGCAATCTTTGCAAATACTCTGAAATCAACTGCACCAGCACCACCTGCAAGTCCAACACCAACCACAGCACCGACTAAAGTGTGGGTTGTCGAAATCGGAACAGCTAGGAATGGCATCGAGAAGATTAGTACTGTAGTCGCTGCACCAAACTCAGCAGCAAAACCCCTTGAAGGAGTGATATGAGTTATTTTCTTGCCGATAGTTTCCATTACTTTGTAGCCCCATGTCGCCACACCAATTGTAATACCAATGCCACCTATTAGCAATAGGAATAATGGCACTCCAACTTTACCATCGGTCATTGTTCCAGTTGCAGAAGTTGCAATATCATAAATCGCTGCCATCGGTCCGATTGCATTTGCAACATCATTCGCACCATGTGCAAATGCGACATAACATGCTGTAATGATCTGTAACCAAATGAACACACGTTCAACGCCTTCCATTCCTTCTTCCTTGAATTGATAACGCCTTAGTACAAGCCAGAGGATAGAACTTGCGAACATTCCAATCAGCAGAGCAACCCCTAGACTGTTTATTGGAATCCAGGCACCATCGGAGAACGGATTGAAGGTAGTTCCTTCTTTTGCTGGTAACCAAGTGGATTTGTCTATGTATCCAGCAGAATCAAGATTTGAATAAAATCCTTTCAGTGCTTTGAATTGGAATGCAAGACCTAGTACAAAAAATGTAGGCAAAGCAAGAATCGGCGCTAATTTTTTGGTTTGTGCAAGCGGGTCTTCATTGTTGAAAATAAGCCGCTTGATAACATAGAATGAAATGAATGCAAGAATACCGCCTAACAATGGAGATGCAACCCAACTCAGTACAATTTCTATTACTTTATCCCAGTTAACTGAAGAGGGTTGGATGTATAATCCCATACCGATTACTCCACCGACAATACTGTGCGTAGTTGAGACCGGCATACCATACCGTGTGGCGATTGTTAGCCAAATTGCAGCAGCCAATAATGCCGCCATAAATCCGTACATTAATTTCTGACTTAACTCCTCAGAAAAACCAGCATCACCAAAATCAAGAACTCCTTTTCTAATAGTTTCAGTAACATGACTGCCAAAGAAAACAGCGCCAGAAAATTCGAATACTGCAGCGACAATAATCGCCCTGCGTAAAGTCAATGCACCCGAACCAACCGAAGTCCCCATCGCATTTGCAACATCGTTAGCACCGATGTTCCAAGCCATATACGCGCAGACAACAAAAGCTGTTCCGAGTAGTATTGTGGTTGGTTCCATGTACCATTCTAGTTGCTATCGGTATATATTGAACATTATAGGTAATCTATATAGGTCAATATATATTGGTGCGTTTATGGCTGAGGGCGTTGGTGGATATGAGGTGCGAAAAGTGCAACTTACTGGCGGGGCAACCTATACGATTAGCCTTCCCAAAGCATGGGTCGTTGAGAATTCAATCCAAGCAAAAAACCCACTTAGGATTGACTGGAGGCCGAGTGGCGCTTTGAGAATCACTCCACTTGACATGTTTGAAAACAAATATCAAAGAGCGATATTTAGTTGTAAAGAAATTAACTTTGATAGTTTGCATGATCATCTAATGGGGGCATATATTTCAGGTGCTGATGAAATAATTATCACTAACCTTGAAAATAATAGTAAGCAATACCAAGCAGAGATAAGACGCTTTTTGAAAAACACACGTGGCTTTGAGATTATCGATGAAGAAAATAATACTATGCGAATGGTTTGTTTGTTGAATAGTGGTGAAATGCCATTGTATGCAAGTTTGAATCGAATGTATTCACAACTGGTTTCATTGATGAGAGATATTCTATTGATATTTGATGGAGAAGGCATAGAACTAATCGAGGATGTAGCCGAACGTGAAGCGGATGTGGATGCGATGTTATATCTGGTTGAGCGACAAGTGAGAGTGGCTTTGGATTCCCACTTAGTTGCCTCCTCATTGAAGGTGAGTAGACATCAAGCACTTGAATATTCTAATTTGGCTCGTAGTCTAGAACGAATGATGGACCATGCATTTCAAATTGGCACCAATCTTTTAGAATTTGAAATGCCAAAATTATCACACCAAGCTGCACCGTTATGCGCAATTCCTCAGTGGCTAGATGCCTTGAAGGAATTGATGATCAATATTAGAACACGCGAATCCTCTCGGATAGAGGCGGCTCGAAATCAATTAAAACATGCGCAGAAATTACTTGAATCGCATGAAGAAATATTGATGAGAAGTAATAAAAAAGCCGCTACAATTTTGTTTGAATTTAAGTTATCAGAATCACTGAGACGCCAATGTGCTTATGCCAGAGATTTCAGTGAAATACTTCTTAATTTGAAAGTACATGATGAAATGTTCTCGCATAGGGCAAACGACGAATAGATGTTTCTAGCAACACTTACTTTTATAATTACATCTGCGTGTTGTCAGTATTACCGCCTGTTAATATAGAGTGTGCTTTACATTTTACATCACCGGAGTGCAGTGGATTAGCCGGATGAGTGATGAAAATGGATATTGAATTAGAAACATATGTTGAACAAATAATGGATAAACAAATAATCCGAAATGGTATTTTTATTGGATTTTCCAATTTGATAAATAATTTCGTTTATGGTGTTAGTTTGTTTAGAGGTTCTATTGACGAGCGCCTGGCCTTAGTTCTTCAATCTAGGAGGCTTTGAGGATGGACGAATTATTAGATAGTTATGTTGAAATGGTGATGGCACAGCAGGAAGTAACCAATGGCATCAAATTCTTTTCATGGATTAATTTCTTCAAGCGATAAATATTGAAAATTGTAATTATTGGCAATCAATAATTCCTTGTCATAATGCTTATTCTGAAACTATCCATTTGATATATTGTTGCCTTTGCGTTAGTACTGGTTAGTCATGCTCAATGTTGATGGCTTAAAGAAAGGCTTCGGTTATGGACACAATCGTTTAGAAGTTCTAAACGGCGTTAACATGGAACTCAAGTTGGGTGAATTGGTTGCTCTAATGGGGCCATCCGGATGTGGAAAATCTACTCTGCTCAATATTATTGGTGGATTATTACCCGCTGAAAGCGGTACAATTACTCTAAAAGATAAGATATATGGTCAAAAAAGTCCGTCAAATGTTGTTGATATTAGGCGAGAATATGTGGGATGGGTTTTTCAAGATTTTCATCTGCTTGAACATCTAACGGCAATAGACAATGTGGCGATTGCCCTCGAATTATCAGGGATGGCATCAAAAGATGCAGAGGATGCTGCTCGTAAAGCGCTAGTGAAAGTAGGACTTGAAGATAGGATGGAGCATATTCCAGATCAACTATCGGGCGGTCAGCAGCAACGTGTTGCGATCGCCAGAGCGATTGCAGGAAATTGCCCACTCCTTCTTGCCGATGAACCGACAGGCAATCTAGATATTGCCAGCGGTAAAGAAGTATTGCAATTATTCAAAGACCTTTGTCACGATGAAACAAATCCGATTTCTATCTTAATGGTTACACACGACCCAGACTTAGCATCTAATGCTGACAGGATGCTATTGCTGACCGATGGAGTGACCAAAGCATCTGATATTCGTTCTGCTTGGGGACTTGGAGGTGAAGAAGAATGAGTAATGAGAAGGAATTGGTCGAATTGAAACCAAGTGATTTCGCTCAATCGTTGAATCTCCCGATGCGAATAATGCGTAAGGTGACCGAGACTCCAGGACAACTTCGTCTTGCAGGATTGAGCGCTTGGCGCAGCAAGGAGCGAGGACTTGCTGTAATTGCAGGTGTTTTCCTCGCTTCATTGGTAATTACTACTGTTCTTTCATATGGTGTAGGTTTGTCACAATTATTCTTTGAAGAATCTCTCAAAGGTGAACCATTTGATGCTAAAATAGAATTCGCTAGAACTCCTACAGAGACCTCTTCGGGATGGTCCAATAACTCTACAACCATGACCAATGTTTGTGATGAACTGATGTTAGAATTCAATGAATTCACTGATTGTACACTTGTATTAGGGCGGCAAGGAATACATAGTGGTGGATTCTTCAATCATGAGTTTGTTGTTGCACAGCCGCTTGAGATGAATTCAGTTTATGATGATTCAAACCCTTATTGGGATAATGTTACTTTTAGTTATCCAGAGTTAGCAGAATCGGGACCTCCAATCTCAGATATGCGTTCAATTCGTTTCCTCGGACCAGAGGCCTTTGATGGAGAATTTGCTAATCGTCTTGGTGGCAATATCATATCTGGAATGGGGGAATGGCCTACACCTGAAAATATGAGCGCACAACGCGGAGTGATTCTTCCTTCCACAATCGCTTCTCAGGCTAAGGCCAATGTGGGAGATTCCCTTGAATCACTGACTTTCGCTTATGTTGTCGATGAATCAACCTTGTTTGAGGGTAGTGTTACAAGCGATAATTGTGCTGGAGAAATAACGCCTGAAATTAATGAAATGATCTACTGTCGAATGACGATGACTACAACAAATTTGACAATTGTTGGCGTCTATGATCCATGGGACCTTGGAAATCCAACACTCGGACCAAATCCAATCTTTACAACATGGGAAGTTCTTAATGAATCACAGCGCTCAACTTTAATCAACAATGATCACATGTATCTGGGTGTTACTGTTGACCGAGGCCAATTACCGACCACTTCCACAGATGATGCCGCTGAATGGCTTGAAGACCTTGGAACACGTGTACAAGGGGAAAATTATACTGATGAAGGCATTGAATTGTATTATACTGATATTATCGGCGGGACCATTATTTTCCTCAACATATTCCTTGGTCTAATACAAATTTTCGATTACATTATCATGATTCCAATTGTCATTCTTTCGTTATCAGTTTTGATTTATGGTCTTGTTCTTTCACTTGAACAACGGCGAAGAGAAGTTAGTATTCATCGTATTATTGGCGCAGATGCTAGAAGTTTGCAAGGCATGGTGTTACTAGAATTATTTGTCATGTCTTCAGTAGCATGGCTTGCTGGATACCTATTGGCATTATTGACCGTTCCAATCGTACTTTCTTCAGTAGGATTCATGGAATTTAGAATGGGTGATTTTGATGTTAATCCGACTCTCAGTATTTCTTCTACCATTCTTACTGCAGTTGCGACTTTGGGTCTTGCTTTGTTATTTGGTCGCAGCCGAGCACGAGAGTTCATCGCTCTTGAAATTGAAGAAGGTGTGCGCAAAACTACAACAAAAACCGAACCAAAACGCTGGCTTCACTGGCTTGCCTTCCTATTTGGAATGCTCGCAGTTACTGATACTTGGCTTGAAATGAATGGTAGTGAGGATGGCCTTGTTTCCAATTTCTTCCTCGAAGGGCTTCTTGGAATATTTGGTCCGTTTGCACTTTGGATAGGCGGAGCACTACTTCTTGGCAGAATCGGTGCCAAAGGCCCTCAAATCATGCTATTAATTTTCGGACGCTCAGCGTTGCTAAAGGATATAAAGCGTGGCCTCAAAGGGTCTGGTTCTACTGAATCGGTCAACCGCCTTGCCGTCATTATGCTACTAACTCTTTCAATTGTCACTCTTGCTGCTGTTCAAGGCTATACAGGAACATTGGTTGATGAAAAGACCGTTGATGCAACTGTTGGTTCTGATTTGCAAATCACACTTGAACAGGAATATAATGAAACACAATTGCTCGATTTAGTTTCCAGCTATACCGATGGCGATGTGATCTCTATTGCCACAACAGTGCCAACTCTTGGCAAAGCAATTAACGAGCAACTCTACTTATCCGATTCGGACGGTGGAGATAAATTACAAACATGGGTCTTACTAGATGGTAATGAAAATGTTTTGCAATGGAGTGAACAAGCTTTGCCAGGAACAGATATCGATGCAGCCATTGCAGCCTACCGCAATGGTGGCTTTTCGGCTGGACCAGATGCTGCCTATTCATTAGATATTGCAGGTTCAGGCCGTGGGGATGAAAATAGGCTTGATGATGTATTGCTCAAACCAACGAGTTCCAAGAGTGAAAATATTTCTTTCACATGGGAAGAACTTACCTTAAATTTCTCTACTGGGGGGACAACACAACCTGACCCAATGGCTCTCTTTGTAGCCTATTCATCACTGATGGAGGGCGACTGGTCTGGATTAAATCTCTCTGGACAAAATTTGAGCGGACGAGATTTTGGTCCGGTTGACCTTACAGGAACTGATCTTTCGAACGCAAACCTTGCAGGAGCAAACCTTGCCCAAGCTTTATTGTATGATACCAATTTGGAGGGTGCGGACCTTTCAGGAGCAAATTTGAGAGAAGCAGTAATTATAAATTTCATGGGTGGTTCCTTACAAGGTGCGAATCTTATTGGAGCAGATTTGACTGGAGCATTTGGAATTGCAGATCTTTCTAGTGCAAATCTTGGTAATGCAACCTGTCCAGATGGCTCTTCAGCCGAAGAAACGAGTTGTTCTTCTGGGCTATCACAAATCCCACCACCTCTTGCAGCCCCATTATTCTTGGCAAATTCATCAGTTAAAATCGTCATAACTCCACACAGTAGCAACATGTATTACATGGGCGTCCATGAGTATATTCCGGGTGTTAGTGCAGCAACTATGAGTTCGTCTCTCATTATTGGAGAAGCATCATGGCAATCACTTGTTGGGCTAGATGTAGTCACTAACTATACTTCGTCGATATGGATTGTTAATGTCGATGGTATTGGTGGCGATTCACTTGAAGCACTTGCATCAACTTTGTCAGCAGATTACAGAGTTTCAAGTGTTCTTGATTGGTCAAGCACGCACAAGAGTGTAGAGCGAAATGGTGGACTTATCTTTGGAACACCAGGTCTTCTTTCGTTACAATTTGTTGTAGCGAGTATTGCTGCGGTTGCATCCAGTTTCGTGTTTTTGTCACTGGTATTGAGTCAACGTCAAAAGGAATTAGCAGTACTTCAAGCGATTGGGGCATCTCCAAACCAAATCATTAGACTGGTATTGTTTGAGATACTTTCCATCGTCATGGTTTCTATGGCATTAGGAATTGTTCTTGGAATGGGAGTTGCACTCTCATTCAACGGATTCTTTGATGTATTTGGATTCATATTCCAGATATTTGGTGGTACTTCAACTACGATACAACGAACTTTGGTCTATCCTTGGTATCAGTTGCTTCTAGTGTCATTATCTGTATTTACTGCGGTAGTTATTGCATTGCTGGTTACAACCCGCAGAGCCTTGAAATCTGACTTAGCCAGTGTGCTGAAGGGGGAGTGAAAATGAAAGAGAGTATTTTACAAGCATCCGGACTTTATCACGTCTATGAGTCAAAGGCTGAAGATGGTAATGTAGTTGCATTGCGGGGGCTACATCTCGATATGAAAGAAGGTGAAGCAATTGCAGTTGTTGGTCCATCTGGTTCAGGTAAATCCACTTTGATGAAATGTCTTGGTGGTTTAATGAAAGCCAGTGCAGGTTCGGTTTCATTAGCCGGAAAAAACATGACTAGGCTAACCGGTCAGGAATTGGTGGAATTACGTCAAAAGACAGTATCATTCATTTTCCAAGAGGGTAATTTGCTGCCTAATATGAATGCTCGAGATAATGTTGCACAGCCTCTTCGTCATCAAGGAATAAAATCAAAAAAAGCCTTGAAATTGGCTGATGCAATGCTTGACCGATTGGGGATGGTTCACAGGGCTTATGCATTGCCAAAGATGCTCAGTGGAGGAGAACAGCAACGAGTTGCTATTGGACGTGCTCTAATTACCAATCCGCGCCTTATCTTCGCAGATGAGCCTACGGGTGCACTAGATCCAGTTACTAGCAGAGAAGTACTTGCTATGTTCAAAGACCTGCACGAAAATTCAGGTGTCTCATTCTTCATTGTAACTCATTCAAAAGAAGTAGCATCTTTTGCAAATCGTTCTTTGGAATTGCGAGATGGTCGCTTTGTTGCTGAACATGGTGATGGTGTTGATATTGAAAATTTGAGTAAGGGTAGAGAATTGATTATTGATGAGACTGGTACAGTTACATTCCCTCCTGACCTGTTGGTGAGACTTGGTGGAGCAGGCCGTTATACCGTTGGAAATGTTGACAGTGGTTATATTTCCTTACAAGGTGAAGCGATTGAAACAATGGGCAAGATGGAACTTTCTAGTTCGTGCCCAGCATGTAAGCATGATTATGCTGGTAGCGAAGACCAATTATGCCCATCTTGCGGCTCAAGTCGACCTATGGTGGAGGAATGAAAATGAAAACAGCAGTAACAATACTTGGGTATTTAGAAGGTATTTCATTCCTAATATTATTGGGGATTGCAATGCCGCTCAAATATATGTTTGACAACCCTTCAGCAGTAGAATTAGTTGGCCCAATACATGGGTTTTTGTTTATTGCATATCTTGCAGCATTGTATTTAGGAGTTGGAAAGCATTGGACTAGTCAAGCACTTGTGCATGGTTTCATCGCTGCAGTATTGCCAGCAGGGCCATTTATTCTCAATGGAAAAATAGAATCTGGCGAGTATGAATTACAATGATCATACTTTGACGCCTTCTGGCCAAAGCACAAGAATCAGAGTTTTGCCTCTCGTTTTTGGAGTGTGTGTGGTATCTCTATCCATCCAAACCAGCGACCCAGTAGGATAAGTTCCACTCTCATCCCATACTTCTCCTTCAAGAACTAGATATGCTTCTCCACCTGGATGGGTATGTGGCATGAAAGCATCAACTTCAACTTCAGAATCAGCCTCATACAGTACGAGTGAACAAGCGTCTTCTCTGTGAAGTCTTCCAAGACGAACACCCGTTCCGAAATCTTTCCATTTTACATTTTCATTAAGCCATTGTTTGTCAATGTTAAATCCGAGCCAATTTGCCATGTCGTGGGTGAAGACCATGTATCTCGGACATAGCGCCAGCGATTGAAGTTTGCTTTTGGGTATTATTTACCAACATTGAATAACTAGGGGGTTCAGTAACCCCTGAAACTAAGATGCGTAAACAACGAGACCTCCCCGTTACAATTTATCGGATTTTATTATATCTGTCTAGAATGAGGGAATCTTCACCAGAAACTCGAAGACAAGTTAGAATTGAAAGAGCCGTTTGTATAGATCGCAAAGAAGTAAGGGAATTCATGATAAAGTTGGAAAATGGCGGC
>Ga0208879_1004744_pt1 | contig 10491 bp, 7 predicted proteins | sample Knorr_S15_td_Bot_FD_185605 | JGI IMG/M metagenome (GOLD analysis project Ga0208879, IMG submission 185605) | Marine microbial communities from Southern Atlantic Ocean transect - Knorr_S15_td_Bottom_ad_5009_LV_A (SPAdes) (version 2) | ecosystem: Environmental > Aquatic > Marine > Oceanic | place...
TAGTCTTGATCGTTTTTGTTGAGCAGTTGAGGGAACAGGGGCGCACGGTGTTCGAGGCCCTGGTGGAAGGTAGCCAAGTCCGCATGCGTCCGATTCTCATGACGGCCTTCACCACCACATTTGCCCTGTTGCCGATGGCTTCCTTCGCCTCGGGTGAAGGGGTCATCATCGGCGCGGAGTTGGCCACGGTGGTCATAGGCGGGTTGATCAGCTCTACCTTCCTGACGCTGGTAGTTATACCGGTGATTTACACCATCGTGCATGTCGATGTACCCAGGCTTGCCCAGTATCTTGGATCGGTGATCGGTGTAGCCGAAAGACCGGACCCCAGGATGTCGTGAGGCAGATCAGACTAAGACGATCGAAGAAATAGACCCGATGCGACTCCGGCGGAGATCAACCTGATCGAAGACGGCATTGGGGAAAACCAATCTACCTACCGGGAGTTACATACCGTGCGCGTGATATTAAAGATCAAAGATGTCCCAAAGATCTGGATGATTCCTGGCCTGGCTGCTCTTTTCTTGCTGGTGGTGGCTGGCCCGGCGATCTTAATCAGCCTGGCGCTAGCTTCCGGACCGGACTCCGGATCAAGTCCAAGCCAAGAAACCTCGCTAAGCGGCAACCTGGCGGGCGAGATCACCATCGGCGGCAGGCTACACTTCCCCCGGCGGTTGCCTATGACCTTCGAATCCGGTGGGACCGTGGGGAGTGTGTTGGTAAGGGAAGGCGACAAAGTGGAAAAGGGCCAGATACTGGCCAGATTGGACGCCGTCACGTTGGCAGACTTGGAAAAGGCGATGTTTTCCGGGGAAGTTGGAGTTATCACCGCTCAGGCGGAATTAGACTCCTTGGCGGTCTCCAGTCCGGTGGCTCTTGCCCAAGCGCAGGCCACAGCGGCCACAGCCGAAGTCGCCCTGGACGACGCCCGCGAGGATCTAGCCAATCATCTGCAGCCGGAGGCCGTGGATGTCGCCCGAGCCCAGCAGCTGGTAGCGGACACCCGGCTAGCTTTGGATGACGCCGAAGATTCGCTGGCCGATCTGGACCGGGATCATTCCCAAAGATTTAGCCAGGCTCAACAAGACCGGGCATCGGCGGAAGTGGCTTGGGACTTGGCGCGGGACGAGTTAGCCGATCTGGGTCTGAATCACGCCGAGACGGTAAGCCAGGCCATCCAACTAGATTCAGCAGCAAAGATCGCTTTGGACGACGCTCAAGAAGCTCTTGCCGAGTATCTGTTGGATCACAATCAAGATCTGGCTAAGGCCCGGCAGGCCAATGCCAACGCCGACATCAGCCTGGACGAGGCCAAGGACGCCTTAGCCAAATTCGACCTGGACCAAACCCAAGAACGAGCCACCGCCCGGGAAGCAAAGGCCGCGGCCGAGGTGGAGTTGGAAACTGCTACCCGCGACCTCACCAACTTCGACCGTGCCCGCCTCCAAAACCTGGCGGATGCCCGGCAGGCGACGGCCAAAGCTGAAGTTGCTCTGGCCGATGCCGAAGAAGAGCAATCCAATTTTACGTTGGATTATGACAAGGAACTAGCCACGGCCCGCCAAACGGAGGCCGATGCGGCCGTCACGGTTACAGCCGCCAAGGATGCCGTAGCGGACCTCCTGTTCGAGATCGGCGTCTCCAGGTCTTTCGATGCGGAAGCGGCGGAAGACCTGGCTAGCTTGCGGGCAGACGGGGCGCTGGCCTTGGCCGATCTGGACAAGGCAAGGGATGACTTGGCCGAACTTGAGCCCGGTTCCGACCCTCGGGACCTTCAAAAGCTGGTCGCCGCGGTGGAACTAGCTCAGGCCAAGCTGGACACTGCCCTACAGACCCAGTTGGATCTGGAGACCGACCTAGAAGCCCTGCATCAGCGGCGATTGCTGGCCGCCTGGGAAGTAGCCCAGGCTAAAGCCGACGTCAAACAGGAAGAATTGAATCAACTGGGCGAAGGTTCGGACCCACTAGAGCGCAACAGGCTCCGATCCGCCGTGGATCTGGCCTCCGCAATCCTGGATAAGAGCGCCCAAGACCTTGATGAATTCGAACAAGGGGCTGACCCGTTGGTACTGGAACAACTTGAAGCCACCGTAAAGGTTGCTCAAGCTGAACGAAATACCACGGAAGATACTTTGGCAGACATACAGGCCAAAGCAAACGCCGCAACTCGGAGTGTCGTTAGTCCGGGCACGGTAGACGCTACCGCCAACCTTACCCCAGAGGAGCATGCCCAGCGGGCTCTGGCCGCCGGAACCGACCCGCTTCAGGTTTCCTTAAAGGCAGCTCAATTCGCGAGTGCCATCGCCGATCTGAAACAAGCGGATAAGGACCTGGCCGACCTGCAAGGAGGCCCCAATCCTCTGGAACTGTCCGTTCGACAGCGGGATATGCTCTTGGCCCGGGCAGCGTGGGAAGAAGCGGTGGAAGACCTGGTAGAACTGACCAAGGACATTGACCCTCTGGAAACCCAGCGGCTCAGATCGCTGGCGGCAGTCGCCAAGGCCACGTATAACGACGCCGTAACGCTCCTAATGGCGGTTCAAGAACGCTTGCCCATGGAGGTTGACCTGCTTAAAGCGAACGTGGCTTTGTCTCTGGAGGTCGCCAAAGACGCGTTGGAAGATTACGAAGGAGCAATCCTAAGGGCGCCGTTCGCCGGCGTTATCTCCTTGGTCAACGTGGAACTCGACGACGAGGTCACCCGCGACTCCCGTATTATTGAGGTAGTTGACCCCACTATTCTGGAAGTGGCGGGTTTCGTGGACGCTACTAACGCCAATCTGATCTCCACAGGGGATCGAGCCGAAGTTACCATAGACAATCTTCCCGGCGATATATTTCCCAGCGCGGTTACCTTTATTTCGGACAAACCAAGGACCGAGCGCGGTATAGTAAGCTTTCCCATCACAATAACCGTGGATGTCCCAGCAGGCGCCGATATCCCCTTGGGGCTAAGCAGTGTATCCGTTGTAATCACGCCCAACGAGAAGCGTGTCTTATTGGCTCCCCGGGGAACGGTTCAAGGCAGCGCCTGGCGCCCACTTTTCTGAGTTTGAGTTACCGGCGAAGCCTGCTCGGGTTGCTGGCTTGAATCCAGGGTGGTAATAATGCACCCATATTCGGAATCTACCGTAACTGGAGGCGCTATGCTTAGACTAGGCGGGGTTGCTTCCGCTTCTCACTTAACCGCATTCGAGGGTTTGGGAGAGATGTTCAAGCGGGAAGGCATCGAAATGGACTGGGTGTTGTATTCCGATTACGACGCCATGATTGACGATTTCGTGGACGGGAAGATCGACCTGGCCTGGAACGGCCCTTTAGGTTACGTCAAGATCAAACGTCTCTTGGATGAACCCTGCCAGGTTATCGCCATGCGAGACGTGGACTTGAATGTCTCGACCTGTTTCGTCACTCGCCAAGAATCCGACATCCTCACGGTGGAAGACTTAAACGGAAAGCGGTTCGCGTTCGCCAGCAGGTCTTCAACTGAATCTGGGTTGTTGGCCTATCATTTTCTGAAAGAGACCGGTATCGATCCCAGGGACGATCTGGCCCAGTTTTCATTCTCCGAAGACCGCACGCCCAGCGGGCTGACCGGGGACAAGGAAGTGATCGACTGTGTGCTCAAGGGCGATTACGACGCTGGGGCGGTAGCCCAGCGGACCTTGCGCGCTATGTCTGCAGACGGTTCATTACCCCAAGACGCCCTTCGCATCTTTTGGACCAGTCAGGGCTATAGCCACTGCTGCTTCACCGCCCAACGTGACATGGATCCGGGACAGTACCGGGAAGTCGAACAGGCCCTCTTATCCGTGGATTACGCTGACGCTCTGGGCAAAATCATACTGGACGCGGAGGTGTGCAAATCTTTCGTGCCGGGTATTGAAGAGGGTTGGGAGGAGTTGGAAAAAGCGGCGATAGACCAAGGGTTGGTCTAAAAGCCCTTAGACGTCGCCGGCCGGTGTGTCCGGCGTGTTCTGGATGATGTCTTCAAGACTTCTGTCCAGGGCCGGGTCCAAGTCCGAGGGCTCCACGAAGGGACTAACCACATAATCCGATCTGGCCCGATCGATCAGGTCTTTGGCTCTCGGGTTGTCCGACCCGATTTTTTCCAGGGCTTCCTGCAATTCATGGCACTCAGTATCAGCCATGGTGATTAGATCTGCCAGATTGATATCCAGATTGAACATGACCTTAAGCCTGCGCATTATGTCATAGTAGGCGCGATGGTCTCTGGCGATGCCAACCGGCTGGTTATTTGTGTTGTTGAAGGGGTACATGGGGGCCATGGCTCCCAGCCGGAATATCTCCAGATCGGAGTGTTGCTGGTTCACCATGGTAATCAGTGCCATTCCTATAGTTGGGCCGCTTCGGCTACGGCTACCATAGTTGGAAAATCTCAGGCCGAATTTCTCTAGATTTTCCTTCATGAATGGCTGACTGTACACACAGCTAACGTTTCTCTCCAGGTCCGGCGGGGCGGCTCCGTTGTATCCTTCGACCACCACGGTTTGGCGGATCCCCAACTCTTGTATCGCTTGAATGAACGCCTGGCCGTAAATATCGATCCGGAACCAAGGCTCCTCGCCCAGATAAATGATCAGGCCGTTTCCCGCGTCGTAAAAGTAGTTCCTGCGGTGCATCTCGCTGACGGGCAGTCCGTCCTTATAGGAAACTCTGGGCCGATAGATATCGTGGGTGCCCGGCACTTGAAACGGGTAGCACATCTTGGACACTTCGGCGCCCAATTCGCCGATACGCCGCGCGCCAAACTTGTCGATCAAGTACCTTGGTAGACCGCCTGAGATCTCGCCGCCATCCGACCACTGGCGCCTCCATCCGGCGATCATATATTGAACGTCGGGTTTTTCATGGAGGATCAACATATCATCGGTCATAGTGGGATTCTCCCCCGGCCCCTAACTCTGCTCGACCCTTAAATTCGCCCATCACCGCTTTGCCCTAGCCTGCTGCTATCTTAACATCTTAGTTTCATCTGGGCATCCAAGCTCAGCGGAGACGCTTCCGTACGCCAGGCTACTCCGGATCCACTCTTAGCACGGGTCTGGCGTTTTCGGCCGCCTTAGCTGGGAGCCTCCGGCAGGATCGGCACTCCCGACCCGAGTCCAACACCGTTTTACTTGATCGGCGTGTCTCCCAGTCAAAGTGCGCCCAATGCGTCCAACGAGGCGTGATCAGGATGTTCGCCCGTTTAATTACAAGAACCCAATTATTGGCGCTGATCGGCGCACTGTCATAAAACTGTTATAGAGGTTTCAGCAATATGTTCCCATTTCGGAACAAATATTACATTATTACGTATTAATATGGGCGGAATTCGCTTTTTATGCTCAAGCACCATGGTATCACCTTTGTTAAACGTCTCCAGACGTCGAATCAAACAACTCCGTATGCAGATGGACTCCGGGTGGACACAACAAAGGCTTGCCCGAGCCCTCCAATTGGAAGGAATGACCGTCGACCGTTCCGGCGTGGCCAAGATGGAGGGCGGGTACCGGAAAATCTCGGACTTTGAGATTGTGATCATTGCCAAAGCGCTTGGGGTGACCCCAAACGAATTGTTGACCGATGCGACCGATAAGCTGGTCCATGAAGTGCTGCAAGATAGTTACAGACCCCCTCGGCCTCCCCATACCAGTCCAACTTGACCGGCTTCCGGCCGTCACCCCTAGCGCCTCCCGGATCCACTGCTCCACGCCCGCATCGCCCGCCCAACCGTCCAGTACCCGGCCGTTTTAATCGCGTTGCAAAGATCTATCGGCCTAGATGCACAAAATCGTGCTGTTCACCGCCGTCGATAGAGCACGCCGCGCCGTATATCGCAACGGGAGGCCGGTTCCACAACGGCGCCGTCGATGTCTACCCAGTCGTTGGGTCGTCAGTCTTGATGTTCAACGAATCCCGTCTACCCAGCGTCATTTCGGCGTCATTCCCAATATCCTGCGGGATTCTACCTGTCCCGGACAGAGTGCGAAAGATTCGCACCTTCAGCAGATAATGCGGCCAAGTTTCCGGGGAATCGTGGCGATTACCACATAGATACATCAGGCCGGATGCATCATAATTATCCCGTCTGCCGCACGGAACGGTGACACACCACGCAATGCAAACTACAGTCATATTAATCGGGCGATAGCCGGTTTAGGTGTAGGTTGTCATAACTATCTTTCGGCAGTATTGCAGCGTACGTTAACGAATCGGTAAAGGAGCGGTGCTCTGATGGCAGAGAACGGTCAAGACTCGGAAGGATACCGGGGCGGCTCACAGCCGGAACGGACCTCTGAGGAACAAGACAAACAAGCTCTGCTCCTGAAGCTTGCCGAGCGGACCGTTCTTCAGGCTGAGGCTCTGGCCCAAGAGATCACCAGCCGGGCTAGAGAACAGAGCGAAGCGGAAGGCGCCACGATCCGCGATAAATACCTGGCAGACGCCACGGAAGACGCCCAAAAATTAGTGGAAGCGGCGGAACAGGAAGGGGCCGCGATCATTGAAAACGCGTCCGCCACGGCTCGGGTGGAAAGAGATCACATATTGGGTCTGGCGAAAGCCGAACGCCAGGAGATCGTTGGCAACACCGAGTCGGAAGTCCAAGAGATCGTGGGGAACGCCCAGACTGAGGGCGAAGACGTGCTGGCAAGGGCCAATCAACTCGCATTGGCTATCATCAACGGGTCCAAGGCTAGAGCGGAGAGTATCGAATCTAACGCACGGCTGCGTGGAGAGTTTATCGTTAAACAGATGAGCCAGAACGTTGCCGACGGCATCCGCCGCGCGGTGATCGAAACGGCCAACAACATGCTACCCGCCCTGGAAGAACTTGGCGAACAGCCCTTAGAAAACATTTCTAAGGACAATGCCGCGGGATTGACCACTTTAGAGAGGGAGTTGCTGGAAAAGGTCACACCCAAAGAGGATTACGGACCTGGTTCGAATCCCGCCGATATAACTCCCGGCAACGGCACCCAGCCTGCCGACAAGAGAAAACCCCGTCCCTCGACCGGCACTCCGGCCAGTTCGAGCGGAAGAACCCAGTAGGCCCGCGGCAACCGGATAATTGAGTCGCACCAGGAGTCCCATCATCTCTGAGAGCGTGAGAAATTTATGGGGTAGGGATTTTGCCCTGGTTCCAGACGGATTGTCCGAAGGTGACGTTACCGCCTTCGTCGAAGAGATGATCTCCGGGCACAAGGAAGCCGATGAACGGCTGGAGCACCTAGACTCACTGCATCGTTTGGCTACGGAAACGCTTCAAGAAGCTCAAGAACTAGCCGAACGCCACAAGTCTGAAGGGCGGAAACAAGCGGACGATGAAGCCCAGACAGTCATCGCCGCCGCCACCGAGCGGGCCCGTCTCATCGTGCAAACCGCGGAAAAGCTTGCCAGCGACCTGAAACAAGATGCCAAAACGGAATCAGAGCGACAGGCCGCCAGCGCTATCCTGGTAGCTGAAGCTAAAGCCAACGAACTCATTGTTAGCGCCGAAGCCTCTGCCGAACGACGCCTCAATGACGCCCAGTACCGGGCGCCCACCCATCCCGGCGCTGTTAATCCCCAGCCTACCGGTCCTGCGGGTGGTCAGGTTCAACCTATGCCCGCTATGCCCGCGCCGAGTTCGGATCAGAAGACCAGGCACACCTTTCGCTAGAGCGCCGTGCCTGGGGCGACTCGCTACGGTTTGTACCTCTGCCGGCCTCCCTACGGCAAAGAGGACTTCGTTTTCGCGAAGGAAGACCTGATCGAAACATCGATGATTCTTCCCATAGACCTGCAGCCTAACATCGTCTATAAATGGACCATCCGCGCCGGCAATGCCAAAGGATGGGGGAAACCCAATCAGTTCAAGGAATATCTCACCTGACCCGTCACCTAGATCTGCGCCGCCGATTCGCGTAAGCGTCCACCACCATTCCGCCCTGTCTTTCTCTTTTAGATGCCCGTCCCAGTGTATCCGCACGTAGATGCCCGTCTTGCTATATAGCTGGCAATTCCCGGCGCCTCACCAAACCCGGTTGTCCTGGCCACTAGAGGCCATCCTCAATCAGCCGTGTGCTACAATCCCGGAGAAAATCGCCTCAACGTATCAGGCGGCCTAATTTCAATTTATTCAAGAGGTACCGATGGCGCTAATGAGAGCCGGTCAAGCGATAATTGAAGGTCTACGAGCCGAAGGTGTGGAATACATCTTCGGCCTGGTGGGGACAACCACCAACAGCATCGTCACCGAATTGCCGGGGCGGACCGACATCCGGTTCCTGGATACCCGGCACGAAGAAGGGGCCGCCTTCATGGCCTACGGATATGCTCGGGCTTCCGGCAAACCGGCGGCCTGTCTCACCACGTCGGGCCCCGGCAGCATCAACCTGCTTACCGGCATCTCCTTAGCCTACAAAGGACGTGCCCCGGTGATCGTCATCGCCGGGGATACGGCCCAAGAGTACATATACCGCGACGGCGCTCAGGCCTTCGACCTGGTGAGCCTGTTCAAACCCATCACCAATCTGGCGTTACAGGTGAACCAGACCGAAAGAATACCGGAGATGCTCCATTATGCCTTCCGGCATGCCCTCTCCGGCAAGCAAGGACCGGTATTTCTCGACATACCCAGAGACTTGATCGATGGCAAGAGCCTGGAGACCGACATACAAGCCCCGGAGACTTACCGGGCGGTAAACGGACGCATCGAGGGAGATGCCCAAGCCATCCAACAGGCAGTCGCGCTACTAAGTCAGGCGCGGCGGCCCTTGCTGCTGGCCGGAGGCGGCGTTGTAGATTCGGAGGCCAGCGACGATGCGGTCGAACTGGCCGAACTCCTAGATATGACTCTGGTCCCTTCCTACGGCCACAACGACGCCGTCCCGAACAACCACCGGCTCTATATCGGCCCACCCGGCGGGCGGGGTTCCGGCGAGGCCGCGGAGGCGATAAACCAAGCCGACGTAATCTTGGCCTTGGGAACCCGAATCAATCAGGGAAGCACGTCTTGGAACTACAACGTGGTGAATCCGGAAACGAAGATTATCCAGGTGGATATCGACCCTCAAGAGATCGGACGCAACTATCCGGTTGCCGTGGGCATGGTGGGCGACGCCAAGGCCGTGGCCCAGCAGTTACTCCGGGCCTTGCGGGAGGAGTTTCCGGAGGGCCGGCCCAATCCTGAGTGGCGAGCCAACATCGAGAGCCTGGCCCGGCAAAGGCGGACCCGGTTGGATGCCGAGAAAGATATCCCCGGCGACCCCATGATGCCCCAACGGGTCTACCCAGAGTTGTCCAAAGTCTTGCCACCAGATTGCATGGTGACCATCGATGCCGGAGTTTCAGCGGGATTGGCTTATGACCGGCTGGCCTTCCAAACGCCCCGCACCATGTTCAACTACGCCGGACAGGGCGGGCTTGGCATGGGTCTCTGCGTGGGCTTGGGCACGAAGCTAGGCCGGCCCGACCGTGCTGCCATCGCCATTCAAGGCGACGGCGGATTTCTCTACACGTCTCAAGAATTGAACACGGCGGTTAGATGGGGGATACCGCTGGTGAGCATCGTGCTGAACAACAACTGCCACGGGGCCGAGAAAGCCCAACAGCAACGCTTGTTCGACGGACGCTACATCGGCGTGGACCTGGAAAGCCCCCGGTTCGATAAACTGGCTGAGGTATACGGGGCCAAAGGATATTATGTAGAGCGACACGAAGACATCGCGGACACGGTTCGCGACGCGTTGGATCAAAATGGCCCCACCGTGATCGAAATACCCATCGAAGAGTATTTCCCTCCGGCGGCGCCGCTGCCCGGGTCTTCCCGGTAACCCTAAACGCTCAAGATTACCCTCGAAAATATCATTCACGTTGATTCCCGGCCAACTAAAGGAGCTGACAATGGCTAGCATTTTTGAAGAACTCGGCGTGCGCCCGGTGCTCAACGCCATGGGAAACCGGACACTGTTAGGAGGGTCCACTCCCTCCGCCGCCGTCCGCGCCATGATGGACGAAGCCGAAGAAGACTACGTTCACATGGGCGACCTGATGGACACCGTGGGCCTGAGGATTGCCGAGATGATCGGCGCTGAGGCAGCCTTGGTGACCTCTGGATGCTCGGCGGCGCTGGCCGTGGGAGCAGCGGCCTGCATGACGGGCAACGACCAGGAGAAGATCGACCAGTTGCCGGACACCACGGGCATGCCCAACGAGTTCATAATCCAATGCCAACTTAGGATTAAATACGACCGGTGCATCACCATTCCCGGCGGCAAACTGGTGGAGGTTGGCGACGTGGAGGAGACCCGCCCGGAGCACATCGAGGCCGCGATTGGGCCTCGCACGGCGGGCATCCACTACCTGGCTCCGGGTAACCGTCCGGGAGCGTTGCCGATAGAGGACGTGATCCGCATCGGACAAGCCCACAACATCCCGGTCATCGTGGATGCCGCCGGGGAAGTCTACCCGACAGACAAGTTCGGCCGGTACGTCAAGATGGGC
>Ga0208879_1004746_pt1 | contig 10489 bp, 3 predicted proteins | sample Knorr_S15_td_Bot_FD_185605 | JGI IMG/M metagenome (GOLD analysis project Ga0208879, IMG submission 185605) | Marine microbial communities from Southern Atlantic Ocean transect - Knorr_S15_td_Bottom_ad_5009_LV_A (SPAdes) (version 2) | ecosystem: Environmental > Aquatic > Marine > Oceanic | place...
TGATGTCGCCATCCACGTCGTCGTACGCTGTCGCCCCGGCGTCCACGTAGTTTTCCCCGGCGTTGATCGTGATGCTCTGCTGCCCTTTCAGCGTGATCACCGGCGGGACGGCATCCACCACCGTAACCGTCCTCGCCAGCGCAGCGGCGGCGTTTCCGCTGTTGTCCTTTACGCTGTAAATAATCGTGTAAACTCCTGGCTTATTGGCATCGACTGTCCCTATGGTTTTGATCGACTTGCTGATGTCGCCGTCCACGTTGTCGCGAGCCGTTGCCCCGGCGTCCGCGTAGTTTTCACCGGCGTTGATCGTGACACTCTGTTGGCCTTTCAGCGTTAGCACCGGCGGGACGGCATCCACCACCGTAACCGTCCTCGCCAGCGCAGCGGCGGCGTTTCCGCTGTTGTCCTTTACGCTGTAAATAATCGTGTAAACTCCTGGCTTATTGGCATCGACTGTCCCTATGGTTTTGATCGATTTGCTGATGTCGCCGTCCACGTTGTCGCGAGCCGTTGCCCCGGCGTCCGCGTAGTTTTCACCGGCGTTGATCGTGACACTCTGTTGGCCTTTCAGCGTTAGCACCGGCGGGACGGCATCCACCACCGTGACTGTCCTTGCCAGCGCAGCGGCGGCGTTTCCGCCGTTGTCCCTTACGCTGTAAATGATCGTGTAAACTCCCGGCTTGTTGGCGTTGACGGCTCCCGTGGTTTTGATCGAGTTGCTGATGTCGCCATCCACGTCGTCGTGCGCTGTCGCCCCGGCGTCCACGTAGTTTTCCCCGGCGTTGATCGTGATGCTCTGCTGCCCTTTCAGCGTGATCACCGGCGGGACGGCATCCACCACACGGACTGTCCTTGCGACGATGGCAGCGGCGTTCCCGGACTTGTCTTTCACGGTGTAAATCAGCGTGTAAACCCCCGGCCTGCTGGGATCGACGACCCCGATGATTGCGATCGAGTTGCTAATGTCGCCGTCCACGTTGTCGTGCGCCGTTGCCCCGGCGTCTTCATAAGTTTCCCCGACGTTGATTGTGACGCTTTGCTGGCCCTTGAGCGTGATCACCGGCGCGGTGGTGTCCGTCACGTTGAACGACACTTCGGCCAACTGGTTGTAACCGTCGTTCTCGAGGTACCTCGCGACATACGCGCCCGCCGGCAAGCCGGACGCGAACGTGACGGAGCCGGACGCCAGCCCCTCGCCGGCGGTCTGTGTTCCGTTGATGAACGCCCACAAAAGACTGGGCACCTTGGCGGGAATCATGTCGGGCCGGTAAACGGCGATCCAATCCTTGGGATTGCCGGGGCCACGCGCAAAATGAAAGGTGATGGCTGCATCCGGAAGATACGCCTCGCTGCCAACGGTGACGGCGGGCGGCTCGGCGATGGAGAACGTCGCGCTGGCCAATTGGTTGTAGTCGTCGTTCTCGAAAAACCTCGCCACGTAATTGCCGGCCGGCAACACGTCGTCAAAAACCAGCGTCCCGCCGGTGCGGCCCTGTCCCGCGGTCTTGGAGCCGTTCACGTAGGCCCATGCCGGCGCGGCGGCGGAGCCGGGGATCATGTCCGGCCGATAGATGCCGACCCAATCCTTGGGGTTGCCGGGGCCTTCGGCGAAAGTGACCTTGATCGGTTCGCCCATCACGTAAATCTTGCTGCCGACGGCCAAGCTCACCGGCGGCGGGGTTTGCGCGGCGATGCGGGCGGAGAAATTTCCGTGACCATCGGCGGGATTCTGCAACTGCCAGTCCGGCGCGGCTTTCGTCCCGGTGTTGAGCCAAAAAGTGTTCGCGCTCGCCCCCTTGGCCGGTTCGTCGTGCTGAAGCAAGCCGACTTTGCCAATGTTGGTCACGCCGGTGAACTCAACGGCCCACGTCACCGAGGTGACCTCTCCGGGCACCCGCACCCGAAGGTCGCTGACCGTGACCATGTTGTAGCCGGCGCGCAGCGAAAAGATGTCGCTCTCGAACAAAAGCTCGCCCGGTTTTTTTGCGTCGCCATCCGCCGCTGCCGGGCCGTTGTTGGCGTAAAAACGCAGCACACCCTTTTGCGTGGACTTGAACGGATTCAACGCGGCGAAATACTCGAACTGAATCTCGTTGATGACTCGCTGGCTGCCGTCGAGGGTGAACTCATCGCCGATCTCGTCGCTGAAAAATTGAATTTCGCCCTTGGCACCGCGCGCGTTGTCGAACACCACCAAGCCGCCGGGTTGCAGCGCCATGTCGCCGCGTGGATCCACCGGCACCTCCGCCGTTGCGTGGCTCTCGCCGTCATTGAGATAGAGGCGAACCTTCCCCTTGGGGATGTCGCCAAACGGGGAAAGGGCGGCGTAGTACTCGAACTGGATGGCCGTCAACTCGCTGTTGTCGCCGTCCAGAATCACCGTGTCCCCGACTTCCTTGGAGGAGAGGTACACCTTGCCGAGAGAGGTCTCGGCGTTTTCGTAAACCACCACATCGTCCTCCTTGCCGATGGGCACCCCAGCCAGCCGTGCGGCAAAGTTGGAGCCGTTCGGCGTGGACTTGATTTCCCACTCGCCGTTAACCTTCTCCCAAAAGTCGTCGTGACTATCGCCGAGCGTCGGGGGGTCGTACAGCAACAGGCCGGCCCGACCGACGCCGAGGTTCAGGAACTCAACCGACCAAGTCACCTCCGTGGTGCCCTCCGGCAAATCCACGCCAAGACCGTGAATGGTGACTGTGTTGTATTTGTTTTGCAGTGAGAATGTGCCGCTCTCGAAAAGCAACGTACCCGGCTGATGGGCCACCGGCCGGGTCTCGGTGATGATTTGAAAATCGATGGCCACCGACTTGATGGTTTGTGCGACGGCTTGGCCTTGAGACGCCAAGACACCGCACGCCAGCAGGCATCCCCGGATAAATTGAACTCCTTTATTCACGAATTAAAAAAACACGGAGGCTTCCCCTCCGCTTGGCCAAGTTTCAAGCCAAGCGCTTGGCCGCGTCAATGAAAGAGAGGCCGCCATCCCACAAAAAATCATTCCGCCGCCAACAGCCCAGCCACCTTGGCCAAGGCCTCGTCCAGCTTGGAGGCGTCCTTGCCGCCGCCACGGGCCTGCGTCGGCTTCCCCCCGCCCTTGCCCCCAACGATGGGAGCAATCGCTTGGATAATTTTCCCGGCCTGAACGCGATCCACCAGCGAGTCGGCGACATTGGCCAACAGCACCACTCGGCCCTCCGCCGCCGCGCCCAGCACGATGACGCCCTCGAACTCCCCCTTCAACGCGTCGGCCACCGCTTGGGCGTAATCGCCGTCCGCTTGGCCAAGGTTGGCCGTGACCACCGGCACGCCGCCGATCGTCCCGGCCTTGGCCAAGAGTTCCCGGGCCACGCCGGCCGCCTGACTTTGCCGGAGCGCCTTCAATTGTTTCTCCAGTTTCTTGACTTGACCAAGCGACGCCTCGATCTTCTTTTCAATCTCGCGAACCGGCGAGTTGAGCATCTCGGCCAAAGCGGCGATGCGCCCGGCATCGGCGCGGGCCTGCGCGGCCGCCACGAGACCTGCCACGGCCTCCACTCGCCGCACGCCCGCGGCGATCGCCGACTCGGCGTTGATGCGGAACAAGCCAATCTCACCCGTGGCGCGGGTGTGCGTGCCGCCGCACAACTCCATCGAGTAGCCATTGAGCGCGTCGGCCTCGCCGCCAATTTGCACCACGCGAACTGTGTCGCCGTATTTGTCGCCAAAAAACTGCAGAATGCCGTCGTTGCCGCTGACCTCGCTGTAAGGCGTCTCGGTCCAGCTCACGGCGGCGTTGTCGACGATGCGCTCGTTGACGAGTTGCTCGATGTCGGCCAACTGTTGCGGCGACAGCGCCGGGCTGTTGAAATCAAACGTCAACTTCTCCGGGCCAACGTGGGAACCTTTTTGCGAGGCGTCCGGGCTGGTGACCTCGTGCAGCGCCCAGTGGAAAAGATGCGTGACCGTGTGGTGTCGCTGGACGGCGGCACGGCGGGCGGCGTCCACCGCCAACCCGGCCTCGCCGCCAATCTCCGGCACACCGTCGCCCTTGATGAAATGCAGGAAAGCATCGCCGACCTTCTGCGTACCGGTGACAGCCCACGTTTTGCCGCCGACCGACAGCGTGCCGGTGTCGCCGACCTGCCCGCCCATCTCGGCATAAAACGGCGATCGATCGAGCACAACGCCGGTTCGTTTTTTCTCCTCCACAACCTCCGTCACGGTGGCGGTGGCGCTGAGTTGCTCAAACCCGACAAACTCCGTCGTCGCACCGTAGGAGAGGCTCGAGACGCTGATGATTTCCTTCTTCTGCGCGGCCCTTGCCCGATCGCGCTGCTGCTCCATCAGCGTGTCGAAACCGGCGTTGTCCACCGTGAGTCCCGCCTCACGAGCCATCAACTCCGTCAAGTCCAGCGGGAAGCCGTAAGTGTCATAAAGCTTGAAAGCGAACGCCCCGCTGATGGGTTGGGGAGCGCACGCCGCTGGCGTGCTGCTCGCGGCGGCTCGCCGCGAGCTTTCCGACGTGTCATCCCTCCCGCACGCCCAAACCCATCGGTAAGGTTTCCCCTCATCAATCAATCCCTCGCTCCAAGGGTTGTCACAGATATATTGATATTTTTCCTGCAAATCTGATTCAGATCGAATCAGTCGGTCATGGGATTCTTTTTGCCAAACTGCACCAGATCGGATCGACAACTTGTTTATCTCATGAGCGGTATAGGATTTGAGAGTGTGCAGAATGCTGGTTAACTTTTGGAAGATTGGCTTACCCGAATCATCAGTTTTCTCAATTTGCGGTTCAATCAGCATATGAACATGATCCGGCATGACGCAGGCTGCGTACAAATAATATCGATGTTGCCGGTGGTGATGAAGGATGCTTTCTAGAATCAGATCGCGCCCGGCTTCAGAGATTTCGAGCCTGTCTTGAGTGGAAAAAGTAATATGATATTTCCCCCATGGGCGCTCGAAATGAGGAAGGTTGCGTTTCGAGTATTTTGGTTCGTTAATATGAGATTCCGGCGAGCCGCCGGAATCCGCACGTGCGCTCCCCAATCTTTCGACCTCCTCGTGGAATAGGTCTATGCCCCGGTCGAGGGTTTTGTTGAATGACTCCTCCTCGGTGCGGATGGTTTGCTGGATGATCTCGCGGCGCTTTTTCAGCTCGGGGAAAACGTCACCCATCGAGTCGGCGAGCACATCGACGAGCTTGTAAAAAAACGGCTCGTGAAACCCGAGCGTGCGCCCGTAACGCACGGCGCGGCGCAGGATGCGGCGCAGGACGTAGTTGCGATCGGTGTTCCCCGGCTGGATGCCGTCGGCGATCGAGAAGCTCAGCGTCCGGATGTGGTCGCCGATGACCCGAAAGGCGGTGTCGATTTTTTCCTGTCCGGTGGGATCGTCGCCTTGAAGTGTCGAGGTGTATTTTTTGCCGCTCAGTTTTTCGAGCTCGGCAAAGATGGGACTGAAAACGTCGGTGTCGTAATTGGAAACCGTCCTGCTGAAGTCAGTGAAGTTGCTCGTCGTCTGGATGACGGCGGCGACACGCTCGAAGCCCATCCCGGTGTCCACGTGCCGGGAGGCGAGCGGCACGAAGGTGCCGTCCGGGTTGGCGTTGTACTGGATGAAAACGAGGTTCCAAATCTCGATGCACTGCCCGCTGCCGGCGTTGACGAGGCTGCCTTTCGTGTTGGCCTCCGGCGTGAGGTCGATGTGCAACTCGCTGCACGGGCCGCACGGGCCGGTGTCGCCCATCATCCAGAAATTATCCTTTTTGTTGCCGTTGATGATGTGCACGGCGGGGTCGAGCCCGGCGGCGGTGAAGATCGCCGCCCAACAGTCGTGCGCCTCTTGGTCGAACTCGCTCGGGTCGCCTTTCGCGGGCTGGTACACGGTGGCGTAGAGCCGCTCTTTCGGGAAACCCCACACGCCGGTGAGCAGTTCCCAAGCCCACTCGATCGCCTCCTTTTTGAAGTAGTCGCCAAAGGACCAGTTGCCGAGCATCTCGAAGAAAGTGTGGTGGTACGTGTCCATTCCAACGTCGTCGAGGTCGTTGTGCTTGCCACCGGCGCGGATGCATTTCTGGGTGTCGGCGGCGCGGCCGGGGGTGTACGGGCAGGTTTGCTCGCCGAGGAAGATCGGCACGAACTGGTTCATGCCGGCGTTGGTGAACAGCAGGTTGGGCGCGTCCGGCATGAGGCTGGCCGACGACACAATGGTGTGCTGTTTCTCCTTAAAAAAATCTAGGAAGGATTGCCTGATCTCCGAGCTGGTCTTCATCGTCTGGCCGCGGACAGCGGCGGCAGGAAGAAAAGCCATCCCAGCCCCCGACTGCAAGACAAAGGACAGCCTGATTTGAACGGAGCCGCCGGGCCACCGGCCAATTACCCCCGAAAAGCCGCCGACTTGAGGCGTGAATTTTCGCGTGGCCGAGACCCGGCTGCGTGAGTATGGTTCCCGCGCGTTTTTGGAACGGAAAGTCGTGCATTTTGAACACTCCCAGATTTTGTGGCTGACGGCGCTGGTCGTCCCTCTGCTTGGCCTCTTCTTTGGCTGGGCGTGGCGGCGGCGGCGCGAGCGGGTGGCACGTTTCATCCACGCCAACCTCGTGGAACAGCTCACGCTTGGCCTCTCCGCAGCCCGGCGCAAGGCCAAGCTGGCCCTGCTGCTCGGCGTGGTGCTGCTGCTCTTCCTCGCGCTGGCACGGCCCAAGGGCGGTTACGAACTGCAGAAAACCGAGACGCGCAGCCTCGACATCCTCGTCGCCGTGGACACTTCGCGCAGCATGCTGGCCACCGACCAAAGCCCGAACCGGCTCGAGCGGGCCAAGCTGGCTGTGCTCGACTTGATGCGCTTGGCCAAGCGCGACCGGCTTGGCCTGATCGCCTTTTCCGGCACGGCGTTTCTGCAATGCCCGCTGACCATCGACCGCAATGCCTTCATTCAAAACGTCAACTCACTCAGCACCGACATCATCCCGCAAGGCGGCACCGCCATCGGGGAGGCGGTCACCGAGGCGTTGCGGACGTTTGAAAAAGAGGAGGACAACCACAAGGTGCTCGTGCTGATGACCGACGGCGAAGACCACGAAGCCGGCGTCACCGATGCCGCACAAAAAGCAAACGACATCGGCATGAAGATTTTCACCATCGGCCTCGGCTCGGCGGAGGGAGAACTCATCCAGTTACCCAACCCGCAGACCGGTCGGCTCGAGTTCCTCAAAGACGAGAGCGGCAACGTCGTCAAGTCGCGCCTGAACGAGACACTCCTGCGCACGCTCGCCACCGACACCGGAGCGTTCTATCTGCCGCTGCAAGGGGCCGACACGATGGAGCGGCTTTACGAGGCTGGCTTGGCTGGCTTGACGCCAAACCGCGTTGAAAACCAGATGACCAAGCGCTACATCGAGCGATACCAGTGGCCGCTTGGTTTGGCCATCCTGCTGCTGCTCGGCGAGATGCTGCTCAGGGAGGGTCGCCGCCTTTCACAAAAAAACAGCATCGCCGCCGCCGCGCTTGGCCTGCTGTTGGCCGCGCCGACCGCCTTGGCCACGCCCGCCGATGCGCAGCGGGCGATGGAGCAGGACGATTTCAGGAGAGCGCTGCGCCTCTACGAAAAATTGCTGGTGGAGAAACCCGAAGACGCCCGGCTGCATTACAACGCCGGAGCCGCCGCGTACCAATCCGGGGATTTCGAGAAAGCGCGGAACCACTTCAACTCGACCCTCGCCTCGCCCGACGCCCCGCTTCCCCTCCAGCAACGCGCTTTTTACAACCTCGGCAACTCGATGTTTCGGCTGGGCGAAACCACCGAGAATCCCGACGACAAAGCCAAGCAATGGATCGATGCCCTGAAAAAATACGAGGGAGCATTCGAGCTAAGCCAGCAACTGGAGAAAGCCCCCGACGACGAGGACGCCCAGTACAACACCGACATCGTCAAAAAACGACTCGAGCAACTCAAACAACAACAGCAGCAGCAGCAAGGCGACGACAAACAGGACAAGGAAAATCAGGACAAAAACGAGGAGCAGAAAGACGAGCAGCAGAAAAAGAATTCCGACGGCGAACAAAAACAGGAGCAGCAGAAAGACCAGCAACAAAAGCAGGATCAACAAAAGGGCGACGACGAGAAAAAGGAACAGCAGAAGCAGCAACAATCCGGACAAGATCAGGAAGACAAAAAAGAGGAACAAAAAAAACAGGACGGCTCAGGCGGCGAGGACAAAAAGGAGCCGTCACAGCCCAAGCCGGGCGAGGAGCAACCCGACGACGGCCAAGCGCAACCGGACGGCAAGATGACCCAGGAGCAGGTTCGTCAACTGCTCGACACGCTCAAGCAGCAGGAGCGCTCGCTGATCTATCGTCCCGCCCAAAAAGGCAAGTCGCGCAGCCGTAGGATTACTAAGGATTGGTGAGATGAACCGAATCCTCGCGTTCAGTTTTGTGTTGTTGCTCGCGGCGAATGCGCTTGGCCAAGCGGTCAGCGCCAGCCTCGACCGCTCCGCAACCTCGGTCGGCGAGAGCGTCACGCTGTCCATCACCTGCACCAACTTTTCCCCGTCGTCCCAGCCGATGCTGCCCTCAATCCCCGGTCTGCGCTTTTCCAGCGCCGGCACCTCCCGGAAATTCCAACTGGGCAGCGGCGGGCGCACCTCGACCTACACGTTTAATATTTTGGTCACGCCGCTCAAGCCCGGCAACTACTCCATTTCGCCAATTCAAGTACGACACAAGACTAGCCTGCTCAAGCCCAACCCGCTCAATCTCCTTGTGTTACCCGCCGGTGAAAAAACCAAAACCGGACAGTCGCAAAACGCCTACGTCCGGTTACTCCCCACCAAGACCACCGCTTACGTCGGCGAAGTCATCCCGGTCGAGATCCAGCTTTTTTTCATCGACGGGGTGAACGTGCAAATGCCGGAACTGAGCGCTGACGGCTTCAACGTCGCCGCCTTCCCCAAGCACAAGCAATCGCGGATGCAGAAGGGTAATCAAATCTATCAAGTGCTCACTTTTCGAACCGCCGCCACGCCGGTCAAGGCGGGGGAACTCCAGCTTGGCCCGGTGAAACAAAGCATGGTGTTGCGCATCCGCCAAAAACAAAACCGGAGCTTCTTCAACCGCCACCAGCAGGTGCCCGTCAACCTCGAGGCCAAGGCGCAAACCATCACAGTCAAACCGCTACCCACCGCGAATAAGCCGGCCAGCTTCAACGGCGCGGTTGGCCGGTACACGATGCAGGCCAAGGCCTCGCCGCTTGAGGTGACGGTCGGCGACCCAGTCACGGTGAATATTCAAATCTCCGGCCAAGGCGCCATCGACTCGCTCAACCTGCCCAAGCTCGACTGGCCCGGCTTCAAAAGCTACGAGCCGTCCGTCGCCACGACAAAAAACAGCCCGCTTGGCCTGCTCGGCACGAGAACCTTCGAGCAAGTCGTGATCCCCGAGAGCGACAAAATCACCGAGCTGCCGAAAATCGAGTTCTCCTTTTTTGATCCCGTCACGGGCCGTTACCGGGTGCTGGCCAAGGGGCCGATGCCGCTGAAGGTCAACCCAAGCGGCAAACCAATCACGCCGATCGTCAACGGCAACACGGCGCCGGATGCTCCACCGCAGACCGACATCCTGACCATCAAGCATCACCTTGGCTCGCTTGGCCAAGCGATGCCGCTCGTTGCCCGGCCCAACTTCTGGCTGCTGCAGTCGATCCCCCTGCTGCTCTGGCTTGGCGCGCTGGCGTGGCGGCGAAACACCAACGCGCTGGCCAACAACCCCAAGTTGCGCCGCAAGCGGCAAGTCGCCGAACGCACCCGCGCCGGCTTGGTCAAGCTCACCGACTTGGCAAAGCGCGAAGAGGCCGCCGAGTTTCACGGCGAGTTGGCGGATCTGCTGCGGGAACAGATCGGACTGCGGCTCGACATCCCGGCCGAGGGCATCACCGCCGACATCGTCCACAGCCCCGCCGCCGCCAAATCGCTCAGTGAAGAAACCCGGAGCGGCATCCGCAAATTGTTCGCCGCGAGCGACCAAGCCAGCTACGCCGGCGCGCAAACCACCGGGGAATTGAACGCCAACCTCGCCCTGCTCAAGAAAGTTTTTTCCGCCCTCAAATGAACCCGCGCCGCCCTTTGTTAATCCACCAATTTAATAGCACGCCGCATGCTCCCATGGTTGTTTTTCGTTCTCCCGCTGGGAGAGGGAGTTGTGGGGAGCACACGCGCCTCGCGTGTGGATTTCGGCGCCTCGCCGGAATCATCCAGCGGCAACTCACGGCTCGAGCCTTGGGCGGGGCGCCCAAGGCGGCACGCGGGGGCGCGTGCGCTCCCCAAAGAACAACGATTCTTTTACCCCTCAAGCCACGCCAACGCTTGACACCACAACACTGTATCTCTCCCGCTGGGAGAGGGAGATGCAGCGTTCGCGGCAGCGTCGGGGAGTGCGGTTCTCTGCACCGCTTTTTTTTGGAAGTTTTCAGTTTCAAGCTTTCAGTTTTTAGTTCTTCAAAATCG
>Ga0208879_1004747_pt1 | contig 10488 bp, 8 predicted proteins | sample Knorr_S15_td_Bot_FD_185605 | JGI IMG/M metagenome (GOLD analysis project Ga0208879, IMG submission 185605) | Marine microbial communities from Southern Atlantic Ocean transect - Knorr_S15_td_Bottom_ad_5009_LV_A (SPAdes) (version 2) | ecosystem: Environmental > Aquatic > Marine > Oceanic | place...
CTACAATCTCTATTTCTGACAATTGTCTTTCAATCCTATCTTCAAGTATTGGCTCCTCTTTAATACCTATCTTCTTATATTCTTCTCTTAAGTATACTTGTTGAGATTTAGGGTGCATCCACTGAGAGTGTAATATTGATTTTCCACCCCTCTTTTTAACTTCTTCAAACGATCGTAAGGACATTCCATTTCTACCTATTATGACTGTATTGCTATTAACTTCAACTGCATTATTCTTAATAAGAGAAGCTAATTTTTTATCATAATAAATAAATTCATTAAATAATTGCCGATTGAGGGTAAGACCAAATAGTTGTCTTCTAAATTTATTATATACTCTTACCACCAATTCAACAAAATATCCATTTCCAATATTATGATATTCACAAATATTAGTATCCAATTTACCTCTAGCAACCCATATTACCTTATGCCCCAAGTCTACTAAAGTTTTAACAATCATCGAGTCTGTAGTCCTTGTTGCGCCCAGGAGAGTTACATTATGCACTCCAGAATAAACAATGAAAGTATGTTTTGATTTTTCTGAAGATATCTCTTCTAGTGTATTACTATTATCCAATAGTTCATCATAGTTATTATATTGATTTATAATCTGTTCTACGTCTTCACGGTAAGCGAGATATAAAAGAAATAGTAATAAAATATAAACTAAAGCTTTATGGATAAGTGTTACGACAAATAAATAATTAACAAGCCACATTAAAAATAGACAAGTAAATAGTAGGATTAATATTTTCAGAAAATAATGTAAATATCCTCGGTTAATCAACTTTTTCACATAGACTTGATAAGTATAAAATACTGATATATTCCCCACAAAAAATACTGCTATTGCTGCTCCAATTGTGCCATAAGATAATGTTAAAAAATAAGTTAGTGGTATCATTAAGAATAAATTCATTATTCCTACTTCCATATCAACTTTTGTGTAACCATAAGTATGAAGTAATGGTCCTACATTACTTGCTACAGCTTTAATTAGTACAATAATAGAAAATATTTGTAGCAATACTGCAGATGGCAACCATTTCTCTCCGTAAACAAAAATGATAATTTCCTGCGCAAATAATAAAATTGTAAATATTGGAATAAAATATAGAACTGATGTAATGACCGTAACCATATCACATAATTCAATTTGTTTTTTCAAATCATTGATTTTAGTCAAAGTCGGATAAAGAACTTTGTTGAGCCCTGTTCTGATAAAAAATAAATAATGGCTAATTTGATAAGCCATCCAATAAAAACCTAAAGCCTCTTCATTCATTAAAAAATCAATAAGATAATAATCTACATTACCAGATATAAACATCAAGACTCCAGTTATAAGCAATGGATAACCAAAAGAAATAGATTTTCTCAAAATTTTATAATCAATACTTAATTTTGGTCTGTATGGCACAATAGACCAAATCACTAACACTTCAACAAATGATACTGTTAGCTTCCACCATACTAAACTCCATATGCCATAATTATTATATGCCATAATAACACCAACAACACCACCAACAATGTTAGAGATTAACATTGGCATATTGGCTTTCAAAAATGATAATTCCTTCTCAAAAAGAGCTCTTGGCTTTAAGAGAGGTTGATAAAATACAATCAAACAGAATACTTGGATATATTCAGTTAGAGATTCTTTCCCTATAAAGACTAAAATAGAAGGCAAAATAAAAAAAGAAAAAAATATTAAAAAAAATGACCATATCAATTCAACGGTAAAAATTGTATCCAATACTTTATTAGCATCACCCCTTTCTTTGATAAGAAACTTATCTCCATTCATATTACCAAAATGAGTAATTAACATTACAATTAAACTGAGAAAGGCAAATACGCCGAATTCTGATGGCTCCAAAATCCTGGCAAGAGTAACTTGGACAATAAATAGTATAATAACTTGAAGTACAGTTATTATACTTACTGTAATTCCTCCAGAAATCAGTCTTTTTAGCACTTAGTTATCTGTTTCCTTTGGACCATAGATTGTATAGATAAAGTTTATCATTTTCCATTTTTATAATACAAAATAATATAATTTTTTATAATAATATAAAGCTTCATCATAAATGGACTGATATTCTTCTGGGACATTATCATATTTATTTTGAAATATTTCAAACTTAGTAGTATTAATAACATTATTATACCAATGTTTCCACCAAATACCATCAGTAGGATATAAACCTTTTTCCCATTGAAGCATCCTTTTATCAAATCTAATATCTAAATGTTTACACCACTGGTTTAAAATATTTTCAGGATTTTTTAACAAGATAGATGCATCAATAACTAAAATCTTTTTTTGGAATTTTTGCAAATATTGGATTAACTCATATTGCTGAGGATAGCCAAGTTCATTGATATGATTTAATTTATTTTTTTTGACATAAGAGTTAATTACATTTTTTGGATGTCTTATTAAAAAACAATTATAAAAATCTTTTATCCATTCTATTTTTTCTAAGTTTATTAAATGATGAGCCATATGTTTTTGATACCATATTTTTTTTGATTGAGGAGTTTCTTTAGTGATACTATTTACAACTAAATCATAGGTATTTGGATAATGATTGATAATTTCTTTATACATTGGATGTTTTAATTTCTTTTCTTTTAAATAATATGCATAAAAAGGTTCATCGGATACAAAAGTATCTGTTCTTGATGACCAAGAACGCATTAATGCGGTAGAAATATTTCTGGGACCAGACCAACAAGCAATTTTCATGATTTAGATTTTATATAATTTTTAATATCTTTAAGATATAATTTTCTTATTTTGTTTGTTAGAGATTCTCTATCAATTGAGTGCAAGGATTTATTTTCTAAAATAGAAACTGGTACAATACCTCCAAATGTCCCAGTAACAAATGCTTCTTGACAATCTTCTATATCTTTAAAAGTAAAGTTTTTCTCATAACATGGTATATTATTTTCCTTACACACTTTTATTGTCTTTGAACGGGTGATTCCGTTTAAACAATATTTTCCTTTCGAAGTAATAATTTTATTATTCTTAATGAAAAAAAGGTTAGTTGAATTACATGTACTAATAAAACCATGCATATCATTCATAATTCCTTCATCATAGCCAAGCTTATTTGCTTCTATACTCGCTAAAATACAATTTAATTTGCTTAACGTATTATACTGTGGATTAAGTATTTCATTATTTGGTCTAATATTTTTGACTCTTCCAATTTTAATACCATTCTTATAGGTGTTAGAATCTGCTTTCTTATATTCAGGAATAATAACAAAGTTTATTGGACCCACATTTGCATTCGGATTCTGATAAGGAGTAATTTTATTTCCACGAGAAACTACTAAACGAATATGTACATTATCTTTCATATTATTTTTTGATAATGTTTTATTGATTTCATTCGTGATATACTCTTTTTCAAGACCAATATGTAGTGAAATCCCTTTTGCGCTTTCATAGAGACGATCTAAATGTTCTTCAATATAAACTAAAACAGATTGATGAAATCTAATTCCTTCCCAGATTCCATCTCCAAGTAAAAAACCACTATCAAAAACTGATATTTTTGCTTCGTTTCTTTTAAAAAATTCCCCATTAATGTTTATTAAGACAGCTTCATTTTTTGGATTTACTATGAAAGAATGTGTACTCATGAGTGGGCCCACAGGGATTTGAACCCCGAACCTGCGGATTATGAGTCCGTTGCTCTACCATTGAGCTATGGGCCCTTATCTAAAAATTATTTTCTAAACAATTTTTTTCTTATTTTTGTAGCAGAAATTTTTCCTACACTATCTGGTGGAATATGTTCAATAATATCATAACCTACCCCACGCCCATAATTTACAGATTCAATATCAGGTATAATAATAACTTTGATTCTCTTACTTTTAACCAAATCTTGAAGTTCATTTTCAATATTGTTTTTTACATCTTCAGGATCATAAGGATTTTTATCATTTGTACTTACTTTTCTTATACAAATAAGAACACTTTTTCCTTCATTTAATCGTTGATCAATTAACCAACGATGTCCATTATGCCACGGTTGCCATCTTCCTATAAACATTGAGTATTTCATTTGTACATTCCTCTATACCTAATTTGCCTGTATCAATTGATAAATGTTTTTCTAAAGGGATTTCATAATCTTTAGCAAAAAAATTTTCTCTTCCTCTTATTTCTGTAGTATGCAAATAAACCTCCAGAAAAGAAAATTCACTCTTTAATTCATCTCTAAGAAATCTATATGGAGCAACAATAGATACTACACAAAGATACCCCTTGCTTCCTAAGAAACGAATAATTGATATGGCAGTAGAAATATTTTTAATTCTCCCTTTTTTAGAATAATCTTTATTTTTATTAATATTTCTTAAATCATCACCATCTAAATTAATTATTTTAATATATTCATCATCTTGTTTTAAAGATTTAATAATCGAATTAGCTAAGGTTGTTTTCCCGCTACCCGGTTGACCTGTAAGCCAAATAATCATAATTTTATCTTTTCAGATAAAAAGTTGATCCCGTTTATTATAACCTTCAAAGACAAGAATTAGTACAAATAAAATCATAAATAAAGCAATAATGCTTTCTAAAAATCCTCTGCCAGCTTTATATGAAATAATATGAGGAGAATCCAAAATAAATACTGTAGAAGTATTATTTTTTTCATCAATCTTTGTAATTTCTAGTTGATCTGAAAGAGTTATATATAATTGATTATGGAGCGATACTTCTTGTTCCATTCTACTGTATTGAACAATTAAAGTGGGAGAATTGGTTAAATTTTTATTACTTTCAAGAAATAAAATTAGTTCATTTTCAGCATTTTCTAAATTTTCTTTTATCTGAAATAGACGACCAACAATAAAATCTTTCTTTTCTTTTGCTTTAATATTAGTAATCTCATTAGAATATTTCACAATGGACTCAAAGATATTTTCTAAAACATCTTGAGATAATTTAGGATTTGCTCCTACCGTCACACTAACAATGTTTAAAGAAGATTGACTATCTTCTAAATGAACTATACTATCTTTAAGAATTTCTTTAGCAAAAAGTAATTTTTTCTCTTCAATAGATAAATTTCCACTCATATTAATCCTTCTATTGATTTTCATAACAGTAGCAATTGGATTAATTGAAAAAATATTATTATAATCACTCCCCCAATAGTCAATTAAGGTTTTTTTATCTCCTTTGATATTATATTCTTGTTCTACAACGTATTGTAATAATTTTTCAGAAACAAGATATTCAGATATAGTAAAACCTAAATAAAGATTTTTTTCGAACTTATCCCCTGCAAAACTTCTTATAAAACTTAAAGCAGAAGATTGGGTTGATTCATTATAATTGGTGTAGAATGATACTTTTGAAGAGTAAGATGGAGTCTTAAGAACAAAGTAATGCAACATAAAAATAACGATTACAAATAAAAAAACTTTAAAATATTGTCTAAAAATATTAAATATGAAATAGAACACATTTTTTAAATTAACATAATCATTTTCTATGATTGGCCTATTCAATTTTTAACCACTTACTTTGAATTACTATTAATAATAAAAATAATAGTTGCTAAATTTGTGAGGATAGCTATTATATCGGATGTAAATCGTGTAGTATCAAATTCAAGTGGTGGAGAAGTATCCATTGGAACAACGATTGTATCTCCTGCTTTTAGGCGCTTAAAAGCTCCTTTTCCAATATTGCTAATTTTACCATTTGCTTTTTGAATATAGATTTTATTTTTTAATGAGTCTTCTCGGTAACCACCAGCAAGTTTAATATAATTCTTGACTGTTGTAGCTTGTTTATATGCTATTAAGCCAGGGTTATAAACATTCCCTACAACATTGACCATATCTTTATATGGAAGAACCGTGATGGATGCATTTTTATTAAGTACAAGATCCAAAGTTACATTACTAACATTTTTTTGTGTTGTAAGAATATTGCCATTATCACTTTGAACAAAGTCTTGAGAAACTATTATAGCCTCTGGATTACCAAGCGGAGTAAACCCTTCTGAAAGATTGATTGCTTGTCCAACAGTCATTTTACCGGTTAAAGGAAAACTTCCTTTTTTCTTTACTTCCCCACTTACTGTTATTGTAAAATTATTATTATACCTATAGTCTTCATATACAAAAATTTTGTCTCCAGAAATTAATTCAAATTTATCTGACTCGTCATAAGAAATTTCAAATTCTAATCCATAAAATTGATTTTCATCTTTTCGTAAAATAAAAATTTCATCACTACGAATAGATTTTCTATATAGAGGATCATTAAAACCACCTGCCATATCTAAAACCTCTTTCAGTGTTTCCGAAGAAGAATATGAACCAGGAGATTTTACCCTTCCTAAAACTTGAACTCTAGTTGCTACATCACTAATAGCTCCAACACTTACAACATCACCATTATTCAATTTGGTATTTGAAGCAGTTTCAACATTGACAATTACACTTGATCTTGCATTATCATCTGAAAGACGTTCTGAAAACGGAACTAATATATCTAGTGTAATACGAGAGCTTGCATTTGCCTTAAGATTCTCAGCATATTTAATTAAATCTGCTAATGATTCATCATCAAATAATTCAAAAAATCCTGGGTTATTAACTGTCCCTTCAATTTGCACACGTTTAGAAACTATCGGGACATGTATCACATCTCCATCTATAATTTTTATAGATGAAAAATTATTTTTCCCATCTGTAAAAAAAGAATAAAAATCAACAGTAGAAATTATTTTATTGTTTCGAATTAATTGTACTTGTCGTAATGATCCTTCTTGTTTAACACCACCAGCTTGAACAATCGCTGAAAATATATCAGAAAACGGATGAATAAGACTAATACCTGGTATTTCAATTTGTCCAGAAAAATAAACATTGATAGATTTTAATTTTCCTAATTCTAACATTAATTTTGTTGGATTATCTTTATCTTTTAATGTAGAATAAACACGAGATAATTCTTCCACCAAAACTAATTCAGCTTGTTTGAGTGTTTTATTAGAAAGATTAAGAAATCCAATATTTTCATAATATATTAATCCTTCCTTGTTAATAATAAAATTTTCTCTTGAATTAGTTTCTCCCCACAACGATAAAATTATTTCATCCCCTGGACCTAATTTGAAATCAGATGGTGTAGGTACGTTGTCAAAAAAATTAATATCTCTTTTAAAGTAATTATACCCAAAATAAGGAGTAAAAACAGAAGAAGGAGATTTTATAGTGACAGATTGTGGAGCTACTGGATCAATATCAATAGAAGCTGAAGAATCAGATAGAGGAGCTTTAGATTGGAGTTCTTTCTTAATTAAATCTAATTGACTATTACTTAGCTTGTTAATGTCGCTCATTGAAATTTGTGCAAGAACGACACTTATAAAGCTTAAAAATATAGTATATTTTTTAATCATCTGCCGAATTTATGTTGAAATATGTTATTTGCAAATCTTTTAAAAAAGGTTACAATATTTATACTTTCTAGCATTTCTTATAATATCTTTAAACATATCGCTAACTATAGGATTATAGTCTGGTTTGGTATAGTATATTGTAGTTTATTTTTTTGTATTTAAAAGTAAAGAAAAGTTTAATTTTTAAACCAAACTTTTTTATCAATATATTCTCTATAGCTCAGTATTGTTTTCAATACTTTCCAAGAAACTTGTTTTACATTATAATCTGATGGTATAGTTGGAGGACTATTTTTGTATTGAGAGACGCATATATCAATAGATTTGAGTATATCGTTCTTATTGAGGCCATTACACATTATTACAGTTCCTTCATCTATTCCTTCTGGACGTTCATTTGCTTCTCTAATAGTTATAGCAGGAAAACCTAAAATTGATGATTCTTCAAAAATTGTACCACTATCAGATATAACACAATAAGAATTTTTTTGTAAATGTATATAATCATGAAATCCAAATGGAAGATATTCAATAATATTTTTATGAAGCTTAATTTTTTGGTCAGCAATTTTTTGTTTAGTACGAGGATGAAGAGATAAAATCATTTTTAAATCATGTTTCTTTAGTATTCCATTTAAAGATTCAATGATTTGGTTTAATTTTTTAGGGTTATCAACATTTTCTTCCCTATGAATACTTGTAACAAAATATTTTTGCTTACTTAATTTTAATTTGGTTAAAATTTTAGAGCTATTAATAGATTTTTTGGAATATTCTAAAATTTCTTTCATAGGAGACCCTGTTTTAATTATACAAGAGGGATGTAAACCTTCATTAAGCAAATTATTTTTTCCATGCTCACTATATGGAAAATTAATATCACTAATATGATCAACCAATTTTCGATTTATTTCTTCAGGTACACGTACATCAAAACATCTATTTCCTGCTTCCATATGAAAAATTGGTATTTTTCTTCTTTTAGCCATAATAGTTGATAAACAACTATTTGTATCACCTAAAACTAGTAATGCATCTGGTTGTTCAATTTCAAAAATTTCATCTGACTTTTTTATAATATTTGCTATTGTTGCACCTAAGCTGTCTTCAGCGACATTTAAAAAATGATTTGGTTTTCTCAATCCTAAATCTTCGAAAAAGATTTGATTCAGTTCATAATCATAATTTTGACCAGTATGAACAATTATGTGATTAACAAACTTATCTAGCAAAGAAATCGTCCTAGAAAGTTTTATAATTTCAGGCCTAGTTCCTAGAATTGTTAAGACTTTAATATCGCTCTTCATACTACTTAAATTCTTCTAATTTTCTCAATAATTTTTTCATACCTTCTATATCAAGCCTTTCTGTGTTGTCGGAGCTATATTCATTTACTTCACGAATTTTTTTATTCCCTTTCTCAAAATATTTCTCATAGTTTAAATCTCTTTTATCACTTGGTATTCGAAAATAATTCTTTAAATCTTGCGCTTTGTACATTTCTTCTCTGCTACATAAAACTTCAAATATTTTTTCTCCATGTCTAATCCCAATATCATGTACTGGATAATCATTACATTGTTTCAATTCTAAAATAGCTTTAAGAAGAGTATCCATTGTTGCTGCAGGTGATTGTTGTATAAATATATCTCCATTTTTTCCATTCATAAAAGCATACTCAACTAGATCCACCGCATCTTCTAATGTCATCATAAATCTAGTCATTTCTCTATCAGTTAGAGTAATAGGAATATTTTGTTCAATCTGAGAGCACCAAAGAGGTATTACAGACCCTCTAGAAAACATAACATTACCATATCTAGTTAAGCAGAGATTTGTATTATTGGGTGCATTTCTTGATTTTGCCACCACAACTTTTTCCATCATAGCTTTTGAAGTTCCCATTGCATTTATTGGATAAACTGCTTTATCTGTACTTAAACAAATAATTTTAGATACTTTTTTTTCAAACGCAGAATCAATAACATTTGCTGTGCCAAGTACATTAGTTTTTACTGCTTCTAAAGGATAAAATTCACAAGAAGGTACTTGTTTTAATGCAGCAGCATGGAATACAAAATCTACTCCCACCATGGCATCATCAACTGATTCTTTGTTTCTAACGTCTCCAAGATAAAATTTAATCCTCTTGTCCTTATAAAATCTCCTTTGATCGTCTTGTTTTTTCTCATCTCTTGAAAAAACACGAATTTCTTTCACATCAAAATTGAGATATTTTTTCAGAACCGCATTTCCAAAAGAACCTGTTCCACCTGTAATAAGAACTGTTTTATTTTTTAATAATTTCAACTTTATTCTCTATTCATATCTTTATATAGATTATCTATCATTACTTTCCAAGAAGGAATTTGTATTTTCGTTTCTTCTTGAAATTTTGAAGAATTTAAACTTCTATCACATCGAAAACTACTATTACGATTAATTTTAATCTTTAGATTAAATTTTTGATTTATCATTTCAATCAAATCAAATTTACTAATTGGATTTGATGATATATGCCATATACCATTTAAATTTTGGTGTTTATCAATAATATTTTCAATGATTTCAGAAAATGCTAATGTAGTTAAACCTGAATAGATAGCATTCTCAAAGCCATCAATTTCACCATTTTTTTGTGATTTAACCCATTCAAATAAGCTTTTTTTATTAAATAGTTCAGGACCAATAAAAGAAGTTCGTATTGTTAGAGCATTTTCTTTTTTAATTTCTCCTAGGAGTTTTGATTTACCATATTCATCGATAGGATCTGGATTATCCGATTCTTGATAGTTACCTTTAGTTCCTGAAAAAACACAATCTGTACTTAAATGAATTAATTTTATTTTATTTTTATTACATATTTGATTTAATACATGAGGGAGGAGTGAATTAATACGTTTCATATTTAATACATTCTCAACTTTATCTCTTTGTTTAATGACACCTATACAGTTAATTATAATATCGGGTAATATTTTTTTCACTATATTGTTTAGATTTTCATATTCATTGATATCATCAATAA
>Ga0208879_1004753_pt1 | contig 10481 bp, 9 predicted proteins | sample Knorr_S15_td_Bot_FD_185605 | JGI IMG/M metagenome (GOLD analysis project Ga0208879, IMG submission 185605) | Marine microbial communities from Southern Atlantic Ocean transect - Knorr_S15_td_Bottom_ad_5009_LV_A (SPAdes) (version 2) | ecosystem: Environmental > Aquatic > Marine > Oceanic | place...
TGAAAAGACACTGGTGGAGTTATACTTTTTATTCAACGCACATCAAACAGTCCAAAATATATCTGCCACCCACCCTGGGTTGCAGCTAGCGATATCTGTCCCTTTTTGTCCTTGCCATTGTCGTAACCACGATACCAACGGACATGCCCGTCCTCAAACAGGAAGTTGCCACCCTCAAAAACCCCGTCCGAACCTGCATGACTGCCATAGGGCACATTGACAGAAGCAAACCAAGAGTTGCCGACACTTTGCAGATTGTCCATAAAGATCGGCCCATTGCTATATCTGCCGCCCATCTTTTCCCTTAAAACCCAATTCACCACGTTTGGAATATCACGGTTAATCCGATAATTGTTGTTTCCTCGGGCTACTGTCAGGTCATTACTGAAAATGGTTTTGTAACCAATCAATCCGCCACTTACAGCGGCCTGGAAATTATTACCGTGCACAAAGCGATGGAATTTATCCGTGGGACAAAAAAGAAGATTCTCCCTTCGTTTATGAGAATCCTTGTTGAGTTTTAACAGGTAGTGGGGAAAGAAGTTTCTTAGCATTGATCCTGAAACCCATTCAAAATCGACACTATCCTTGATGTGGTCTTTTCCCATGTTCGGAAAGTAATTTTCATTATCAAGCGCATACAATTGAATGGCAATGCCCCACTGGTGCATGTTACTGACGCACATGCTGTTCTCGGCCTTTTTCTTCGCTTTTGAAAGTGCGGGCAACAGCAGGCTGGCCAGTATGGCAATAATGGCAATGACCACTAAAAGTTCAATTAGGGTGAAAGCTTGTCTTGATACCGTTTTCATTTCCCTTGAAATTTCAAGTTGTGGATGGGCTTGGTTTAGTTGCCTTACTCTGTGGGCAAACGATACAGAAGACAGCCAAGCCAACCCATCAGCCCCAGATAGAACAGGCTCCACCCGCGAGTCAGGGGAAACTGCTTTGCTATCCTAGGGAATGTATTGCCATACCAGTTCACCCCCCTAGTCGTCCACGCGAAACCACAGGAAGAAATCGAATCCAGCATCATCACACCCCAGAGAATCGTTTCAAAGTTTAGCTTCATGCGACGAGGCTGCTGTGTCTTCGACAATTATTCAAGGCGTTTTAACTGTTGCCGCCGGACAACAAACCAGCGGCGTTCAGGTGGTGGAGTGGGTCGGTTTAGTTGGAGGTAGCTTTCAATTCTTCACCCGTCTTGCCGCCGTGTTTGCGGAGGAGGTCGATAATTTCGTTGTGATTGCCAAATGTCGCCATATCTAAAGGAGTCATTCCATCTATTTTCATCGCATTCACATCCGCACCACTAGTGATGAGTAGTTCGACAACTTCCTTGTGTCCATTGTATTCCCCCTCATGCAAAGGAGTCGTTCCATCCTTCAGCTTAGCATTCACATCCGCACCAGCATCTAGTTGCGCTTGAACACCGGCATGATCGCCATTTCTGGCTGCATCATGAATCGGGTCAGCGAAGGCGGTTCCCACCAACAGCACAGCTGCGATTGTTGTGAGTAGGAGGTGTTTCGTTTGATTTCCTTTATGTGCGGTCGCAGGAATGTCTCAAGTGCGATCATTGCTTCGTCTGCTTCTGACCAACGGTCTTCATTTTGCCAACCTGCAAAGCCGTCTTGGCCGCGTCTTCGATTGGAATTGTGGTGAATCATTCGAACCCGGAGCGGGTCGGCCATTGTTCTCCATGCGGTTGTCAGCCGTAACCTCTCAGATCAATCCTCGATCACAAGAATGCTCTCACCGGCCATGCCGAGTTGACCTGAACAATACAGATAAAGTTGATCGGGCGCGTTGTCGGCCACGGTGATCCTGACATAGGAACCTCGCTTTCCGGGCACACCTTTGACCACCACGCCTTCTCGATACTCTTCGCCTCCACGGTGGGCGCCGTCCTTGGACGTGGAAAATCTGAGTGGAAAGCCGGTATTGGTTTTCAGGGATTGATCGAAGTAATAGGTGTTTCCGCGCTTTAAGGTCAGCTTCGGATTGAAGTTCCGGTTGATGGTGAAATGCTGTCCCTTATTGGGTCGCACGTCCATTTCGTAACCGTGGTATTTGACTTGGTTGCCACCATACTCGCCGAAGGGGATCCTGGTGGGCAGTTGATAGTCTCTGTTGTTGATCAAGTGATAGGCAGCAAAATCCATCTCCTTGAGCTCCTGCCTGGTGCATGGCTTCCATTCCGAGTGAAGGTTCTCGCACCAGCCTCGGGGTTTGGCCTCCTCTTTGGGTGCCTCAGGTTGCCTTGTGAGCATCTCATTGTAACCGATGTTCGTGGCCCAGACGTGCCACAGGTACTCATCGAGTTGGCATCCCCAACCGCATGACGTCGCGTTGTACGTATACCAAGCGCCTTCCGGATAGACCCATCTGCCATCCACAGGCTTCACCGTCCGGTCGATACCGCGTGCTCGATCCATTGCATCGGACAAGGTTGACGACCACGTATCACCGGCTTCCTCGTCTGGTAGACCAAAATCCTTCGGGTAAACACTCTGGAACGCTTTGCCGTACTTGTGGAACAATTCTTCGACCGCGATGTCCATTTCGCCGTCCCGCGAGTGCCCGACGCCGGAGTGCCCCGGGCGAAGCGCCTGTGCCGGAACCCAGAAGGGCTGGCCGGGCTTGAAGGCGATCCATGCGTTATCCAGTGCCTTGGTATCGACCAGGACGATGAGGTAATTCCGTCCCTCGGGATCTTTCTGATGATAATCGAAAATTTTTCGATCGTCCGGGATGAAGTCTTCGTCGTTGTCGATGAGCTGGGCGTAGACCTTCGCCGCGTGAATGATCTCGGGAACGGGCGTCTTTGGCATCGCCGCAATGGTGACACCAAAGACATTAATGTAAGTATCAAAGAATTTCTCCATGCCGCAAGCAAGCCCGGGCAAGTTAGGATGCGCTGCCTTGTATTGCTCAAGGCTCATGGGCTCGAAAGCGGGCCTTGGATAGGTTGTCGCTAAGCTCGACTGAGATGGAGGCGACTGCTGCGCTGGCTTTTTGGCAACTGGTTCGGCGGGCTCAACAGGAGACGACTGCTGCGACTCACCACACCCCGCCAGCACCACGGCTGCGATTGTTGTGAGTAGTATGTGTTTCATTTCCCTTCAGCTTTCAATTCTTCACCCGTCGGTCAGGGCTTGCCCTGACCTACGAAGACGAGAGTTATCTGATAAACCGCTCCAACAAGTTCGCCGTCATACGCTGCACGCGCGGATCTGGGCCTTGCGGCCGGGCGTGCCTGTTGGCGGGCAAAACGTGACCTGGAGGCGATGACAAACCCTGCGCATACCAGATGGATCCGGCATTGAATACAACGTTGTCCTTGGGCCCGTTGTAGATCGTCGCTGCATAGGCTGAATTGGGTCTCTTTTTCCCGTCGACGGCTGTGCCTGTTGCCAGGATTTCATGACCGGGCAAATCGCGGGCGGGATGGCCGTGCCATTCCCAGCCCACTAGGCCTTTGACGGCATCGCCTTCTTTCATATCGGTGCCTTCATACAGCCAGTGTTTGGGCTTGGCGCAGACCAAGTCACCACCGCCGATGCCGGCGTGGCGTCCACCCATGAGCAGCGCCCCGTCTGGCGCACCACGCCTCCCGAAACGTTCCCCAAAGAATAGACCTCCGCGACGGATGATCCGGTGGAGTTGTCCCTGGGCCGAAGGCAGCAAAGGCGCCTCCCAGCAAACCGAATTACCACTCAGGAACGCAAGGTTGACCCCTGCGTCGCGGGCCGCGATCGCATTGGCGTACATCTTCCGCGTCCAATACTCGTCATGGCCCACGGAAATGAAGCCTTTCGCACGCTGCAGTCCCGGTCCGTCCTTGTGGGTATCGAGGTTCGATAGGTACGACACATCGTAGCCCTGCTGCTCCATCCAATAGGAAAGGGGGGATTCCCAAAGAAGAAACTCTCCCGAACCCACGGACTTGGGATTCTTGACAAGATGCTCCTGACAGAAATTGGCGTAGGGACGGTCAAAACTCACCCACCCGGTCGGACCCGTGAGCCATTTTTTTCGTCCAGCATTATTGAGGATAAACTTGTCGGCGTGGTAAATAGACCACCTGTCATCGGGCCAGCTATTGTAGGCGGACCATGTCATGTCGCTGCACTGAAACAGTAGGTCACAAGGGCGGTTGTCGCGTACGATGAAGATCACGTAGCTCTGCAGGCCATCCTTCTTGGCGGTGAGTCTGCTTTGATAGACGCCTTCCACCTTCTTGGCGGTGAGTTTGCCGAGATAGACGCCGCTGACCCAGTCGTCGGGAATTTCGAATTCTACCGACGGTTTCCACTTGCATTCACGCAGGCGGTTTTCACCGATTTCTGGATCGGCTTGGGGTTTACCCTGAATGGATTCAAATTTCTTCATGGACCGCCCGCCCGTTCCGCCATAATAGCCGGTACGGAAGATTTCCAGACTGAACTCAGACACCGGATTCGTGCTGACCATGACCTTGAGCGTGTCGCCTGCCCGCACACTCGTCTCGGAGCAGTAGCCCTCGATTCGCGGAGAACGCCACCAGGTATCCGGATCGATGTAGGTGTTGGTAAGCAGCCAGTCCCGCGTGCCGGGTTTGGCGTTCTCTTTGGTAATCGGGTTGTCGCCCTTCGGCGCCGCAGCGGCCGTCAGGGTCGGGATCTGGGCGCCAGCTGTGAGAGCCAAGCCGGCCGCGGCGGTTCCCTTGATCATATCGCGGCGATGAATGCCGCGCTGGGGGTTGTGTGATTCTTTCATTTTGTCTTGTGGCTACCCCATGGGTTTATCGGGCATTACGTTTGCGTCCTGGCAGTTCATAGGTAGCGCCAGGTGGCTCATGATGCGCAGGAATCCCCTTGCGCATCTCCTTTTTCACTTCGGCATAGTCCGAATTACCCGCGAGGTTGTGCCATTCCCAATTGTCCTTCTTGTGATCATACAATTCCTCAGTTCCGTCAGCATAGACGATATACCGGTATCGTTCGGATCGAATGCCGTAGTTCTTATGGCCAAAAACCGTCAGGGAGGTCTTGTCCCATGAGGCTTCAGGATTCTTCATCAATACGGTTAGGTCGTTTCCTTCCAGTTGATTTTCAGGGGGCTTGCAGACGGTCAGAGAGGCGAGGGTCGGATAGATATCGAGCAGGTTCACCGGCTTGGAGCAGGTCGAGCCGGGCTTGGTCACGCCGGGCGCCACCCATACCAGATTGACCCTCGTGGCTCTTTCCCAGAGGGAGTATTTCGACCAACGCTCTTTTTCGCCCAGCTGAAAGCCATGGTCGCTCCACAACACGATGATGGTGTTGTCGGCATACTTCGATTTTTCGAGCGCCCCGACAATCTGGCCGATCAGGTCATCAACCATTGCAGTACACGCCAGATACGCCTGGATGGCAGGTTTCCACTGTCCTGCATCTCTAATCCTCTTCGCCCACGCAATATGCTGCATCTTTGAATGCGCTTTGGGGACATCTTTCAAGTCGCCTTCGCGGTAGCCTTTCGGAAGCTCGATTTCATCCAGAGGGAACCTGTCGAAATACTTTTGGAGCGTGTAGTTGGGCAGATGCGGTTCAAAGATTCCGGCGCCCAGAAAGAAGGGCTCTTTCAACTCACCTCCAAGCAGTTTCTCTTCCGCCCATTTCGCTGTTTTTCCGTCGCAGGTGTCCTCGATGGTAATGTCGGGATGGTAAGGACCCCAGTCGGCGTATCTGGCCAACTTTATCCCGCTCAAGGGTGTTGGCTTGGAAAACTTGAACTTCCAAGGAGGAAGATCCTGTGTCTTGCTCGGGTAATACTCATCAAAGCCCCGACCTTTGACTTCGTTATTGAAATGATAGCCGTGAAACAATTTTCCGGCGCCGCAAACGTAGTATCCGTTCTGTTGGAAAAACTCGGGCAACAGAACCGAGTTGTTCAGTATCGGATTATGGATCAGCGAACTTCGATTGATGTAATTGCCCGAAGTCGACGGCTTGATCCCGCTCATAATGGCAGACCTGGAGGGACCGCAAGCGGGAGCCGAGCAATGCGCATTGGTAAACAACATCCCTTTGGAAGCCAGCTTATCCATGTGAGGCGTCCGGGCCTGAGGATTGCCCTTCAGCATGCCATTCCAGTCATTCAGATCATCGATGGCAATGAACAATACATTTGGTTTTACGTTCTGGCGGCCGGTGTCTTTTCCTTCACTGTCTTCGCCCATTGCGCAAAACAGGAAGACAGAAAGAACGAGAATCGTTGTTTGTTTCTTTGTTTTCATAGGAGTCACAAAGCGAGTCAAATGCATCAGGAGATTATCCGTTGAAACAGGTTGTGGGTGATCTGCTGGACGCGCTCATCCGGGCCTTGCTGAGTCACCCCATGCCTGGATGGATTGACATGACCAGGCGGGCTGGACAGACCGTTGGCCCACCAGATAGTGGCGCCATTGAACACGATGTTGCCTTTTGGACCATCATAGATCGTGGCGGTGTAATGGCCCGGATTCTTGCCATTGATCAGCGTTTCTCCTTCAGCCACAATCTGCATACCGGGCAGGTCCATCATCGGGGCGCCGTGCCACTCCCAGCCGATGAGGCCTTTGACCGAATCCCCCTTCTTCATTCCCGTCCCCTTAAACAACCAATGCTCTGGCATGGCGCACGTCCAATCGCCGCATCCTCTGCCCGGGGGAGTCCACCGCGCCCCCATTAATTGGGCGCCGTCCGGCCCCATGGTGGGTTTGAACTTATTTTCATTGAGGTTTCTCCTTGCGTCCGGGCTCCCGGCCTCGGATGGCGCTGGAAAGAACCAGCCTTCCCGGCGCGTGGTGCGGTAGGGCTTGCCGCTTCCGGAGGGATTCAGGGGCACGACACACAAGACGGAATTGGCACTCAGGAACGCCAGGTTCACACCTTCATCACGGGCTTTGAGGACGTTGTCGTACATGTCCAATGTCCAGTACTCGTCATGCCCCACCGAGATGAACCCTTTCGTGCGCAGCAAGCCGGCCGGATCGGCGTGGGTGTCGATGTTGGAGATGTAGGAAACATCGTAACCGTGTTTCTCCAGCCAAAAGGCCAGGGGGGATTCCCAAGGCAGGTATTCACCGGAACCGCCTGATTTCTTCATCTTGTTCACGGGGTGGGTGAACAATGCGTAAGGCCGATCGAAGCTCACTGTCCCGCTGGGCACGCCGGTGTTGGAGCGCCCATCGTGTCTCGTGTAAATCGAGTAATCGGTTGGCCACCGGTTGTAGGCGGACCAGGTCAATTCGCTGCATTGAAACAGCAGATCGCAGGGGCGGTCATCGCGGACAATGAAGATGACGTAGCTTTGGATTCCACTGATCTCCGCCGTCAGCTTCCCGAGATAGACACCGCTCAACCAATCGTCGGGGATCTCGAATTCGACTGCCGGCTCCCATTGGCATTCGCGCACATAGTTTTCGCCAACCGGAGGTTCAGGCTGTGGGGTGCCCTTTATCGAATCAAAAGACTTAACGAGTCGAGCACCGTCTCCATTGTAGTAGCCGGTTCGAAAAATCTCCAGCTTAAACGCGGACGTTGGGTTCGTGCTCACCATGATCTGCAACTTCTCGCCAGCACGCACACTATTCGCGGAGCAATAACCTTCAATCGATGGGCTGCGCCCGCTGGTCAAGTGGGGTGTCACCTTCTTGGGGTCGGTGCGCGTCTTCGTGAGCAACCAGTCGCGCGTTCCAGGCTTGGCATTTTCCCGTCGGATCAAATCGCGCTTCGGTGACTTGGAAGGTTTCCCAGAGTCTTTTGGCGCTGCGAAAGCTCCGGTCGCTATACCCAGGCCGGCGACTGCTGCGCCTTTAAGGAGATCGCGACGATTCACGGTACTCTTGTTTTCGTATAATTCGTTCCTTCTATTTTTGTTGTTCATAACGGCAGTTCTATCTTGCCCGTGACAAGTAGGCGATCAGGTCGGAGAGTTCTTCGGGTTCCAAAAGGCCGTCAAAGACTTGGGGCATCAGTGAGATATTGGAATATTTTGCTTCTTTGATTTCCTCCAATGGAACGGGCTGCTCCACACCGGGCCCCGGGGTGAGAATGAGGTTATCCACGCCATCCTTGAGCAGGAGGCCTGACGTTTCGCCTTCTTTCGTGCGGACCTTCACCCATTCGTAGTAACGGGCAATGGAAGCGCTGGGGTAGACAATGGCTTCCAACAGGTCACGCTTGCTGCGGATGGCGCCAATCTTTGTCAAATCGGGACCGAAGTGCGCCCCTAGCTCACCTTTTTGATGGCAGAGGATACACATTGATTTGGCAACATTGTTGTATAGCTCTTTCCCGCGCTTGGGATTTCCTTTGGGAAGGTATTTGCTGAGCTCCTTGAGGCGCGCCTGCTGGCTGGCCAGTGTCTTCGGATCCGGATCAACCGGATCGGCCAACTGGATTTCGGGACGGGCACGCGGGGCCGGATCGCTTTGGGCGATTTCCCGCATGCGCCGCAGCTGTTCTTCCAGCGGATGATTCGCGGGAACCTTGTCGCTATCGCCAATCTCAAACAGCGCGTAGGTTAAGGCGTGCCTCAAGAATGGGTCCTGCTCGTTTGCGCTTGCGTCCAGCAGGGGGGTTACGGCGGCGGCGTCTCCGATCCGGCCCAGCGCCATGGTGGCTAGCCGGCGCAGGAACGCGTCATCCGATGCTAGTGTATTGATCAGCGGAGTCACTGCGCGCGAGTCGCGCCAAAGTCCTGCGCTGTGAATGGCAGCGGCACGGACATCGGGAATTCCACTAGCGATTCGTTCCCGAACGGCCTTGCGCGCCGCCTTGGCCGGAATGCGATGCAGCGCCCAGGTCGCAGGCAGGCGTGCTTCGGCCTCGCGCAGGGCTTCAATATTCTCCTCTTTTGCCAAAGCCTCAATGGCGCGGCGGACAACGACGGGCCGTTCGTCGGACAGGTGAGTGACGGCGGGCTTCTTCCAATCTAGTTCGAGCCCGCGCGGATCGCTGGCTACGGCAGCGCCTGTTTTTTGGATGCGATAAATGCCTCCCAGAATCCTCGGCTTGGACAGCTTGGAGGTAGGGCAACAAATGTGATACCAGCTCCCGGTGTCCGCCACTAGCAGGCTGCCGTCGGCGTCTTCGATCACATCGGTGGGATGAAAATCCGTTTGGTCGCTCTCCAGGAAGGTGTCCGTCTCTACCGCGTAGGACGATCCCGATCGACTCAGCTTATGCCGTGATATCCGGCGCAGGTTGAAATCCGCGCAAAGCAAATCCCCCTTGACGCCCAGGGCGTCGCTCCGGGGCATCAGGATGCCTGAGGGAGCCGACGGTCCCGTCTGTGCCAGGATAGGCAGCAAATCCCCTGTGTGGGGATGCTGTGCCAGTACACGATCGTTTTTCCTGCCGTACATCCCCCCATAGACTGCATGTAGAATGCCGTCCCGCCTCCCAGGCTTGGAAAGATCAAAAAAAGTTCCGCTGAGAAAGCGCTCGCCCGATTCACTGAACGCAATACCCACCGGATTGTTCATGCCGCCGGTAATGACGACTTCCAGTGCGCTGCCATCGGGTTTGGCGCGAAATATGTGAGCAGCTCTTCCCATGTGCCGTTGTCCATTGCCCAGGCGCAGGGATTGCTCCTGAAAGCCGCCCTTGCACCAGTAGAACCAGCCATCCGGTGCCAGATACGGACCATGCAAATCGTTCCCGCATCCATCGACGGTTCCACCGTTGAACCAAGACACACGCTCGTCCGCCACGTGATCCCCATTCTTGTCAGTGAATTTCCAGATGTGCGGTGGTGCAGCCACATAAACCTCTCCCATGTAAACAAGGATTCCTTCTGGAAAAGGGACCTTTTCAGCAAAGACGGTCGAGTGATCGAACACGCCATCGTTGTTGCGATCGGTCAGACGAAGAATGCGATGGCTTGGTGTCTTGAGTTGAACCGGCGCCTTCTGACTGTTCCCGGAACTGTCCGTGACATAGAGCGCGCCTCCTTCATCGAAACACATATGGATCGGCCGCTGCACCAACGGCGGCGCGGCCACCGGCTTGAGGGTCAACCCCTTGGGCAGGCAGAACGTATGCGGGGGCAAGTATATCTTCTCCAAGGCAGCGCCTTCTGCAAAGACAGTCTGACACAATAGCCCACCTGCGATTGTTGTGAGTAGGAGGTGTTTCATTTAGGGGCTGGCATAGCTAAGGGCTAATGTGATGAGCATTTCGCCCAATGTTTTAGCTGCTTTAAGAGCATTTGGTGGTTGCCTCCATTGAAGCGCCATTCGCACTCCTTCAAAAACCAGTAAAAGTTCTCTGATTTGTTCCCGTTAAACCGTCTCAAATGACGCTTCGCTTGGTTCCAGAAGTTTTCAATTCCATTGATGTGGTTTCTCTCTTCTGCAAATAGGGTGGAGTGGTTAATCCGCCTATGATGAAAGTCGCTCACCTCCAGTGCTTCGTATGCCTTAAAGCTGTCCGTGTACACCATACTGTCGGGTTGAACCTTCTCTTTGA
>Ga0208879_1004758_pt1 | contig 10468 bp, 11 predicted proteins | sample Knorr_S15_td_Bot_FD_185605 | JGI IMG/M metagenome (GOLD analysis project Ga0208879, IMG submission 185605) | Marine microbial communities from Southern Atlantic Ocean transect - Knorr_S15_td_Bottom_ad_5009_LV_A (SPAdes) (version 2) | ecosystem: Environmental > Aquatic > Marine > Oceanic | place...
TTGAACCAAAAGAGCTACTTTTGAGAATAAGAAATATTTTAAATAAAACCTTACAAAAAAATAAAATAGACAAAATATTAATTGGAAATTCAAGTCTTGACTTAAATAAACTCATCATTAATAGAGACGGCAAAAAATATAAAATCAATAACACTGAAAAATTAATATTAGAAAAAATGATTCGATCTTCTGGTAAAGTTTTTTCAAGGGAAGAAATAGGTAAATTAATTAATATTAATAAAGAAAGATCTATAGACGTAATAATTACAAGACTGAGACAAAAAGTTGAAATCGATTCAAAAAATCCCCAATATTTACAAACAATAAGAGGATCTGGCTATGTTTTATGGATTGAATAAATTTATAAAAAATTTTCTTCCAAAAAGATTATTTTATAGATCTTTATTGATTGTCGCGGCTCCAATAATTTTATTACAGATAATAATTACTGTAGTTTTTTTTGATAGCCTTTGGATTAAAGCTAACAAAGGAATGACCAGATCATTAGTTAGTGAAATTGTAACTATTATAGATATCTACAATAATGAAAATGAAGAAAATAAAAAAATAATAACCGACTTATATAATCAAAATTTTAATTTTTCGGTAAGATTTTTAGAAGAAGAAACTCTTCCAAACATTCGAGGAGAGAGATGGTTTAGTCCAATGGATAGAACATTGAGGAGAGAACTAAAATCTCAATTTGTTGAATATTGGTTTGATGCCACTACTTACAAAGAAGTTATTGATTTAAGAATAAAATTTAATAATGGAGTTCTGCAAATCTTTTTTCCAAAAGAAAGAATAACTCCATCTTCGGCCAGAATTTTTGCTTTATGGATTACACTGCCAGCATTTTTATTAATTTTGATTGCAATATTGTTTCTTAGAAATCAAACAAGGCCGATTGTAAATTTAGCCAAAGCTGCAGAACGTTTTGGAAAAGGTGATTATATAGAAGAGTTTAGACCTTCGGGTGCTTTGGAAATACGACAAGCGGGTCATGAATTTGATAGAATGAGAAAGAGAATTACTAGACATTTAAATCAAAGATCTGAAATGCTATCTGGCATTAGTCACGATCTAAGAACGCCGCTAACTAGACTTAAGTTACAGCTTTCATTTCTTAAAGATAAAGAAATTTCAAAAAAAATGGCTAATGATATTGATGACATGGAAAAAATGCTTAATGATTATCTTCAATTTGCAAGTTCACAAATAAACGAAAAAACAGAATCATTTGAGTTTGATCTGCTTCTTAAAGAAATAGCTTCACGTTATGAACATAATAAAATTAATTTATCAATAGATGATAAAGTTACTTTTAGTGGTAGATTTAATTCTATCAAACGCTGTATCAATAATCTTTTAAATAATGCAGTATTAGTTGGAAAAGAAATAAATGTTACTCTAAGAAAAACAATGAACAATATTGTTATTCTTGTTGATGATGATGGACCGGGCATCCCTGAACATGAGAAAGAAAACGTTCTTAAACCGTTTTATCGAATGGATGAAAGTAGGAGCCAAAACAAATCTGGAGTTGGATTGGGACTTTCAATTGCTTATGATATTATTAGATCTCATGGCGGCGATATGTTGCTTGAAACAAGCCCACAAAAAGGATTGAGAGTTAAGATTTCTTTACCCTCTTAGTTTTTTTTCTTTTTTTAAGTTTATCAAATTCTTTTTGAATTTTATCTAATCTGGCTTTTTGTATTTCAAACTCATCCCTGGTCACCAAATTTAATTTATTAATTACGCTTTCTTTTTTATAGTTTAATGAGTTCTTAATTTCATCACCAATATCCTTTGAAGTAATTAAGCCTTCTTTAATTAATTTGGTCAATCTATCTATTAATATTTTTGATTTAGACATATATATTCCCTTAATTTAATATATTTTATTGCAAAATAACAAAAGATTTTTTTATATAAATTGTAAATGTTCACTCACAATTTTGATCCCGTACTAATTGATTTATATATCGTTGAGGTAAGATGGTACTCTTTAGCATATATTTTTGGAATTTTAGTTGGCTGGATCTATGCTAAAAAAATAATCAAACACTTAAAAACTAATGATAGTTTAAGTTATTTAAAGATTAAAGATTTTGACGACTTCATTCCATATCTAGTTATTGGAATTATATTGGGTGGAAGATTGGGTTATGTTTTAATTTATAATTTTGATTATTATATAAAAAATCTACATGAAATTTTTTATATTTGGAATGGTGGAATGTCATTTCATGGCGGATTAATAGGTATTATTATAGCAACAATTATTTTCACAAGTGTAAGAAAAATATATACTTTCATTTATCTAGACATTATTTCATGTGTCGCACCAATCGGATTATTTTTAGGCAGAATTTCAAATTTTATTAATGGAGAACTGTATGGCAAAGCAACCGATTTGCCATGGGGTGTAATATTTCCAAATGTAGGGACTTTTGCTAGACATCCGTCCCAAATATATGAAGCGATACTAGAGGGAATTGTTCTTTTCATTTTAATAAATTTTTTCGCCTTAAAAAAACAATTATTATTAAAGGCTGGATACGTTTCGGGTCTTTTTCTAATTTTTTATTCAATTGCAAGAATTATTGGAGAAAACTTTAGAGAACCTGATAAGCATCTTGGTTACTTTTTTAATTATTTTTCTATGGGAGTCATACTAAGTTTTGCAACTTTTCTAGCTGGCTGTTTTATAATCTTCCTTATCAGAAACAATGAACAATATAATTAATATATTAAAAGAAAAAAAATCTATCCCTTTAGATCAATTTATTAATATTTCGCTTTACGACAAAAAATTTGGTTATTACATGAAAAAAAATCCTTTTGGAAAAGATGGGGATTTTATTACAGCACCTTTAATTTCAAATCTTTTTGGAGAAATGTTAGCAATATGGTGTGTTGCCTTCTGGGAGCATATAGGAAAACCAAGAAAAATTTTGTTAGTTGAACTTGGACCGGGAGACGGTTCTTTATGCAAAAATCTATTAAAAACATCTAAACAATTTAAAAACTTTTATAATTCCTTAGAAATAAATTTATTGGAAATAAGTGATAAATTAAAAACAATTCAAAAAGTAAAGATTAATAATAAAAAAGTTAAGTGGATCAAAAATATAAAGGAAATAAATTGCGGACCTGTAATTTTTCTAGGAAATGAATTTTTTGATGGATTGCCAATTAAACAGGTATATAAAAAGAAAAAATTATTTTTTGAAAAGCATGTTGCTTTATCAAATGATAATAAAAAAATAAGATTTTTACATAAAAAGGCAAATAATAATTTAATAAAACGCATACAAAACTTAAATTTAATTTCTATTGGCAATACTATTGAATATCCAATAGAGGCGTTAAAATTTCTTGAAGCTATAGCAAAAAAAATTAATAAATTTGATGGTGGACTATTAACTTTTGATTATGGTAATACCACAAAAAAAAACCAAAATACTTTGCAGTCAGTTGAAAAACATAGATACACAAATATTTTTTTGGCACCTAGTCATTCAGATATTTCATCACACGTAAATTTTAAATTATTTTATAAAATATTAAAAAAAAATAATCTTAATGTAAAAAAAATAACAACACAAAATGAATTTTTGAAAAAAATTGGTATCTTAGAAAGAGCAAATATTTTATCCGAAAAAATGACCTTTAAAGCAAAAGCAAATATGTTTTATAGACTGAAAAGATTGTTGGATTACAGAGAAATGGGAATTCTTTTTAAAGTACTATTTGCTCAAAAAAAAGGCAGAAATTTTTCTTTGGGTTTTTGATTATGTTTTTTTCAAATCAATTGAAGAACATTTCAAATTTAAAACACTGTTTTTTTTCAAGAAAAAACGGTGTCTCCAAAAGAATTTATAATAGTTTAAACTGTGGCTTAAATTCTAAAGATGATAAAAAAAATGTAATTCAAAATATTAATATTGTATGTAAAAAATTAAATTGTGACAAAAAACCAATTATTACCTTAAATCAGACTCACGGTAATAAAGTTGTATGTTTTAATAATCCGGAAAAAGTAAAAGATAAAATAGTTGGAGATGCTATTGTTACAAAACTTAAAAATATCGGAATAGGTGTACTTACAGCCGATTGCGTTCCAATATTGTTTTGTGATCCCAAAAAAAAAATTATTGGCTGTGTACATGCAGGCTGGAAAGGTGCACTAAGCGGAGTTATTGAAAACACTATAGATAAATTTTTAGAACTAAACTCCAACGCAAGAGATTTAATTGCTGCAATTGGCCCCTGTATAAATCATCAACGTTATGAAGTAGGTCATGATTTTTACAAAAAATTTGTTTCTCAAAGTAAAAATAATGGACGATTTTTTATTATTTCAAATGATAAAAAATATTTATTTAATATAAGAAGTTATATCGATGCAAAATTAATTGGACTTGGTATTAAAAATATTGACCATATTAAAATGGATACTTTTTCGGATAAAGAAAATTTTTTCAGTTACAGAAGATCAAAAAAAGATAATGATAAAGATTATGGAAGGTGTATTTCAGTCATAATCATGACTTAATCAATAATTATCATAATTATAATATAGTTTGAAAAGTTTTTTTAAAAATGTATAAGTCAATTATCACATGAAAGTTCTTTCGGGTACCGGGAACATAAGACTTAGCAAAGAAATTGCTAGACGTCTTAAAGTTAAGCTTGTTAACTCAAATATCAAAAGATTTTCTGATGGGGAAATATATGTTGAAATTAATGAAAATATTAGAGGAAATAGTATTTTTGTTATTCAATCTTCTTCTCATTCCGCTAATGATAATTTGATGGAGTTACTCATTTGTATAGATGCTTTGAGAAGATCTTCTGCTAAAAACATTACTGCTGTAATCCCCTATTTTGGTTATGCAAGACAAGATAGAAAAGTGGTGCCGAGAACTGCAATAGCAGCAAAATTAGTTTCAAATCTGATTACGAATTCTGGAGCAAACAGAGTATTAACTCTTGACTTGCACGCTGGTCAAATTCAAGGTTTCTTTGACATTCCAGTAGATAACTTATTTTCTACACCCATATTTGCAAGAGACATCAAAAAAAATATTAATACAAACAGTTTAGTTTGTGTTTCGCCAGATATTGGCGGAGTTGAAAGAGCAAGAGCTTTGGGAAGAAGAATTAATGCAAGCATAGCTATTGTAGATAAAAGAAGGCCAGCGCCTGGTAAATCTGAAGTTATGAATATTATTGGTCATGTGAAAGATAAAACCTGTGTAATTGTTGATGATATAATAGACTCAGGAGGTACAATTGTTAATGCTGCTAAAGCCCTTAAAGATAAAGGAGCTAAAGATGTTTATGCTTATATTACACATGCAGTTTTAAGTGGTAATGCAGTTGATAAAATTAAAAAATCTAAAGTAAAGAAATTAATAATAACTGACTCGATTGATAATTCTAAAAAATTAAAAAAAAGTGTTAAAATTCAAGTTGTTTCTATTTCTTCTATGATGGCTGAAGCAATAAAACGTATCTCCAATTCAACCTCTGTTTCAAGTCTATTTAAATAATTTTCTTGTTTTATTTCTATTGATAAGTTAAAAAACATTTCTTTGAAATAGAATTTAATATGACAACTTTAAGCGCAAAAACAAGAGAGACTAAAACTTCGGGAGAAATAAATAAGCTTCGAGTAGATGGATTTGTTCCCGGAATTTTGTATGGTGGAAGTGAACAAAATAAAAAAATTAGTTTAAATAAAAATTCAATCAAAAATTTGATTGATTCAGAAAATTTTTTTTCGTCTATATTAAATTTAAATATTGATGGTAAAGAAGAAAAAGCTCTACCAAGAGATATTTCATTTGATCCTTTATCTGATGAACCCATTCATATTGATTTTTTAAGAATTGTTAAAGGTGCCAAACTAGCTTTGGAAATACCTGTAAGATTTATTAATAGTGAAAAATCACCTGGTCTTAAAAAAGGAGGTGTACTAAATATTGTTAGAAGAAAGATTGAGTTGAGATGCCCCACTGAAAATATTCCTTCTGAACTTGTGGTTGATTTAAATAATACTGAAATTGGTACCAGTATAAAAATCTCTTCAATAAAACTTCCGGAAAATGTTGTACCAACTATTCAAGGAAGAGATTTTGTAGTAGCAACTGTTGCCTCGCCTACTGTTGTTATTGAGCCTGAAAAACCTGCTGAAGAAACTGCTGTAGAGGGCGATGCTACTACGGAAGCTTCTCCTGATGAAGCTGAAAAACCGGTTGAAGAAGGAAAAGATCAAGGTGCTAAAGAAAAAGATCAAGGTAAAAAAACAGCAGAAGGTAAAAAAGAAGATAAAACTAAAAAGTAAATTGAAAGATTAATAGATGTTATTATTAGTAGGTTTGGGTAATCCTAGTCCTGAAAATGAAAACAATCGACATAATATAGGATTTAAAATCATAAATGCCATAAATAAAAAGTTTGGTCTTTCTAAACAAAAACCCAAGTTTAAAGGTTTATTAACTACAGGAAAAATAGGAGATAAAAAAGTTTATGCAATCAAGCCTCTAACTTTCATGAATAATTCAGGAATATGTATCAGAGAGTTAATAGAGTATTTCAAAATTGATTCCGCAGACGTTATCGTTTTTCATGATGACCTAGACATAAACCTTGGTAAAGTAACCGTTAAATTTGGTGGAGGTAGCGCCGGTCATAATGGAATAGAATCAATCGATAAATTTATTGGAAAAGATTATTCTCGAGTAAGAATAGGAATCGGAAGACCAGAGAGAAAAAATATGGTTACTGACCATGTTCTTGATAACTTCACAGATGATGAAGAAAATAGTATTACAGAATTGACTGAAAATATTGCTGAATATCTTCCAGTACTTATAGATAAAAAACTAAATCTTTTTTCAAGCAAAGTAAATCAAACATAAAATTTATGAGCTTTAAATGTGGGATCGTTGGCTTGCCCAATGTAGGGAAGTCGACTTTGTTTAATGCTTTAATTCAATCTAAAAAAGCCGAAGCTGAGAATTTTCCATTTTGCACAATTGAACCTAATATTGGAAACGTTTCTGTACCCGATGAAAGATTAAATATTATTTCAAATATTTCAAAATCAAAAAAAGTTGTTAATGCGGTAATTTCATTTGTTGATATTGCTGGATTGGTAAAAGGAGCTTCGAAAGGTGAGGGTTTAGGAAATAAATTTTTATCTCATATCAGAGAAGTTGATGCAATAATTCACTTGGCTAGATGTTTTGAATCCGAAAAAATACAAAATGTACACAAGAGTATTGATCCGATTAGAGATATAGAAATTGTTGAAACAGAAATGCTTTTGGCTGATTTGGAATCTATTCAAAAAAGATTGGAAAAAAATAAAAAAAAAACTCTAGATGAGGATCAATTAAAAATATTAAATGACGCCTTAAACTGTATTAATAATAATATTGATATTTTAAGTTTGTTAGAAACACATGAAAAAAAACAACTAGATATTAGCGGATTGCTTTCAATAAAACCAAAAATTTATGTGTGTAATGTTGATGAAAAAGGTCTTGTAAAAGGAAATCAGTATATAGATGCTTGTTTAAAAAAATATGGAAAAAATAACGTAATCGTTATTTGTGCGGAAATTGAAAATCAAATAATGGAATTAGAACCAAAAGATAGAAAATATTTTATGACTGAATCTGGAATTAAGGAAACTGGATTAGATTTACTAATTAAAACCGGATATAAAATTTTAAAACTAATAACCTTTTTTACTACAACTCCTAAAGAAACAAGAGCGTGGACTATATCAAAACAATGTAAAGCAATTAAAGCTGCTGGTTTAATTCATTCAGACTTTGAAAAAGGTTTTATAAAAGCAGAAACAATTTCTTATGATGATTTTGTTTTTTGTAAAGGTAATAACGAAGCCAAAAATACTGGGAAATTAAGACTAGAAGGTAAGGATTATATAGTTAAAGATGGGGAAATATTATACTTTCGTTTCAGTACGTGACCAGATTTTTTTCATACTGAAATAAACTAGAATAACTAACAAAATCAAATATAAAATTACCTTGAATCCTGTTTTATGTCTTGCTTCTAAATGGGGCTCTGATACCCAAGTCAAAAAAGTTACTACATCTTTTGCAATTTGTTGTTCTGTAGCTTCTGTGCCATCTGCATAATCCACTAATCCTTTATAAAGAACTTTTGGCATTTTTATTTTGTGTCCCGGCATATATTTATTGTAATAAACTCCATCTTCTATTTCAAAACCTTCTGGAGGATCCTCGTATCCTAAAATAAGAGAATAAATATAATTAGCACCATCCTTTCTAGCTTTAACTAAAACAGACATATCAGGAGGGTATGCGCCGCCGTTTGCGAATTTAGCCGCCTCAATATTTGAATAAGGTTTTATAAACTGATCTGATAATCTTCCTGGACGAGTAAACATCTCTCCTTCGCTATTTGGTCCATCTATAACCTCAAAACTTGCAGCAATTTCTTTTGCTTGCTCCTCTGAAAACTCTGGTCCTCCTTTTTCTGTTAAGTTTCTATAACTTAAATATTGAATTGAATGACAACTAGAACACACCTCATTGTATACTTGATAGCCTCTTTGCAAAGCTGATCTATCAAATTTGCCAAATATACCTTCAAAACTCCATTTTGTCTTAAGTAAATCTATTCTAGATAGCTCTTCTGCTGCTACACTAAGATTAATGAACATTATCAATAAGGGAGAAATACACAAAACCCTAAATATATTTTTAAACTTTTTTTGCACGATATTATTCACTTATTGTTCATTGTTTTTTCAGAAGATAATTTAGCTTCACTATCCAATACTGGATCAGAAATGCTCATCGGAAGTGGGTTGGTTTTTTCCTTAAAACCTAATAACGGCATTATCAAAATAAAATGAACAAAATAATAAATTGTAGCAATTCTACCTATTATTAAATACATTCCTTCAGGTGGGTTAGCGCCAATATATCCAAGTACTATAACGTCAATAACTAATATCCAAAAAAACACTTTGTACAATGGTCTAAATACAGCCGATCTAACTTTAGAAGTATCAAGCCAAGGTAAAAACATTAGAATAAAAACAGCAGCAAACATTACAACGACTCCTCCCAGTTTATCAGGAACAGATCTTAGAATTGCATAAAAAGGAAGCAAATACCATTCGGGTACTATATGTGAGGGTGTAACCATTGGATTCGCTTCAATATAATTATCTGGGTGACCCAGTACATTTGGAGCAAAAAATACAAATCCCGAAAAAATAATTAAAAATATTAACAAAGCATAGAAATCTTTAATTACAATATAAGGATGAAAAGAAACTGTTTCTTTTGAAGGTTTCTTAATATCTATACCAACAGGATTGTTATTGCCTGGAATATGTAGTGCCCATATATGTAAAATTACTAGTCCAAAAATTAAAAAGGGCATCAAATAATGCAAGCTAAAAAATCTCGTTAAAGTTGGACTGCCTACTGCATATCCTCCCCAAAGCCATGAAGTAATACTCTCTCCAACTAAAGGTATAGCGCTAAATAAATTTGTTATAACTGTAGCCGCCCAAAAACTCATTTGTCCCCATGGTAAAACATAACCCATAAATGCTGTTGCCATCATCAACAAATAAATAAACATTCCAATAATCCAAATCATTTCTCTAGGTGCTTTATAAGATCCGTAAAACAACGCCCTAAAAATGTGTATGTAAACCGCCAAGAAAAACATTGAGGAACCGTTTGCATGAAGGTATCTAATTAGCCAACCATAATTTACATCTCTCATGATATGTTCAACACTCCCGAAAGCTAGGTCTGCATGAGCTACATAATGCATTGCTAAAACTATACCTGTGATTATCTGAATAATTAAAAAAAAGGTAAGAATTCCTCCAAAGGTCCACCAATAATTTAAATTTTTGGGGGTTGGATAATCATTTATATGATGCGCTAAAGTTAATAATGGTAATCTGCTATCAAACCATTGTCCAAGTTTAGATTTAGGTACATACTTTTCTTCACTCATCAACTTAACCTATTTTGATTGTATTGTTGTCTACAAATTCATATTTGGGTATTTCAAGGTTTGTAGGAGCCGGACCTTTTCTTATTCTGCCCGAAGTATCGTAATGAGATCCATGACATGGGCAAAACCAACCGCCAAAATCTCCTTTTTCTCCTAAAGGTACACATCCAAGATGTGTACAAACTCCCGTCATTATAAGCCATTCTGGTTTTTTCACCCTATCTTCATCTTTTTGAGGATCTTTTAGCTCTTCTAGTTTTACATTTTGAGCTTTACTTATTTCTTCCTGAGTCCTTCTTCTGATAAAAACTGGTTTACCCCTCCAAAGCACTGTAATTGTTTTACCTAATCCAATTTTGCTTATATCTACCTCTGTAATAGCCAAAGCTTTAACAGATGCATCAGGATTCAT
>Ga0208879_1004760_pt1 | contig 10465 bp, 11 predicted proteins | sample Knorr_S15_td_Bot_FD_185605 | JGI IMG/M metagenome (GOLD analysis project Ga0208879, IMG submission 185605) | Marine microbial communities from Southern Atlantic Ocean transect - Knorr_S15_td_Bottom_ad_5009_LV_A (SPAdes) (version 2) | ecosystem: Environmental > Aquatic > Marine > Oceanic | place...
ACTCGAACATAGGCTATACATCTGGCTTCATTTTCTGCGGTTTTAATAATCAGCATACTCGAACATTGGTGTCTTTCTACTTAATACATCTCAACGACCGAAATTTTGTGTATGAGAAAATCCTATGCGGAAGTACAGATTGAGAGAATCATGGGCGAGCCACATTCTTCTAAAGATTCACGATTTACATCGCGCTATTTTGTAGAAGGTTTTTGGCTGTTCATGTTGATTACCATAATCGGAATAGCATATGGGTCCATTGATGTTGGCGGAAGTCCGATTACGTGGTTTTGTGGGTTATTTTATGGGATTATGATTGGTCTTGGTTGGGCACATGGATGGCCCAAACAAGTGAGTGAGGGTTTACAGTTATCCCCCTCCTTAATTCACGAAGAGGAATAACAAAAATCTAACTATCACATATTCAAATGTTGGATTTAAAATTGAATGTGTTTGAGTATCAAATAATCGAATATGGATAATGCGCAAGGGTCAATCCGAATACCCATCCGAATAGATTTGTTGTTTGAATGGGCTTTGCGTCGGTGCTTTGGAACGCTAGCGACGAATAGCACCCACTGCAAGCCCTTGCAAACACTAACTTTGAACACATGGGTTTGAGCATAGACCCATTAGGGCGAATGAAATTGATTTATCATTTGCCTTATTCAAGCATGTTAATTAAGGGTAACTTTGCCCATATTACTGATGGCTGCAGCAATATCTACATTGGTTGATATTTCAACAATAAATTACAATAATCTGAATATGATTGTGAAAAAGGCTATTGAATATGTAGCGCGGATGAAATCTGCAGATCGTGAAATAAATGGATTGAGTTTCATTAGCCTCCCGACTAAAAATGCCTCACGAATTAGAATTTCTCTCAAATCTAGTAATGATGGCAAATTTTCAGATGAATACGAAGCCCCTAAAACATATGCTCAACAACTAACTTTAGCCTGTTTTTTATTTTCGGTTTCATCCTTGGCCAATCTCGGAAATCGCGCACATATACTTTGTACAAATGCCTCAGGCCGAGGTGATTATCAGATGTCAATATCGACAAAACATTGCAAATCAGAATTACAAAAACAATTGGTCGGTATCCTCAAAGACAAAGATTCCATCGACGAAATTATAGTTGAAACCCAAATTGACTTGCCGGAAAAACTTTCTCCCGTTCAAAGGGATTTGATTAATCAATCGACATCTGGAATGATTAGTAAAAGAGATGTGAAGAGAATAAAAACAAATCATTCTATCGATGAAATAGAACTATTTCTTGAACTAGAAGAATTGGAAGGAAATGATGGAGTTTCTAAATCACAAATTCCAATAATCGATTTTGATAATTTCGATATCGAGGAAGTAATCAAAAAACTTCGAGAAAATATAGTTGCAGAAAAATTACAAAGAGAGGTAAAATTATTATCTGAAAAATTAGAAGAAAATATTATTCGAGAAACTCATCTAGAAAATGAGATTGAAAGATTGAAAAAGCGGAATTTATTACAACGAATATTCAACCGTTGATATTTTGAAAAATGCACTGAAAACAACTCAATCTTCTCTTGAAAATTTCATTCTTTAGATTAACTTCTTGTGATTTAAATACAAGGGGGGCCGTTGAATACGAATGTCTCTTGATTGGGAAGGAACAAATTATCATTAGGTAACGTATGGGATTGACATGGAAGGTACTCTCGATACCTGCTTTGACACGAGTCAAAACGAGGAAACCCGCTTGGAAGCGCTTAGTAAGATAAACAGCGCCTGCCTAGATTTTGGATTGATTCAAGTCTTTGATTCCGACTTTGTTGCAATGCTTGGTTCTCCAAACATACAAATTCGAATTAACGCGATTGAGATACTTGGACATATCAAATCAGAATCTGCAGTCGAACCATTAATCTCCATGATTCCTAATGCTACACGAGGCGTTATGGGTGAACTAAGCCCAATTCTCTGTTCATTGTGGGAAATTAATGACAGAAGGGCAATTGGGCCAATTCTTGATCTAGTGAAAATAGAATTGGAAGATTCAGATATGGATTATGCAATGACAGCATTGGAGATTCTTCAATTCAAGGGCGAGGTTATAGTTCCGAATCTCGGGATAATCAACATTAATAGATATGATCTGAAGATTATCGAAGGGCATTAAGCATAGACCCTTGTGTAACAGTTTTCAATCCACATGGGCTCGTAGTGGGTGCTATTCGTCGCTACGCACGAATATGGCCCATTGCGAACCCTCGTAATCATCAATAATGTTCACATGGGTGTTTGCATGAACCCTCGTAAACACTAACGCTGAACTTATGGACGCTGAACAATGATCTTCATGTTTTTCACCGGAATCAATACATATTTGCACCTTTTAGATTGATTTATGACTCTACCATATAGGGAATATAGAAGATTAATCGAGGAGTGGAAGCCTGGAAAATGGCAAACACTGGATGATTTACGAGAGTGCATTGAAAAAAGTGGTTGTCTTCATGATGATGATAGGGTTGATGACAGGGGCAAACCTCATTGGTATCATCAGTTAGACAATTGTTTGATGGGTTGGAAACGGGATGGAAGAGTTGGATGCTATGATCTTTCGTGGAATCAAGAAAACAGTACTTACAGAGTGGAATATTACCCCGATTCGGAGGTTGAATATTTCGTAAAACCCTTTTGTCTAGATCCAGATGATGATCCAAAATTATCATATGAAAATGATGGCGAAGGTACCGTCTATCTAATCACGAATCCGTTATTTGAGAATTGGGTCAAAATTGGCTGTAGCAAAAATTTGGAGATTCGTGAACAATCCTATCAAACCTATTCACCAAGTAGATACCAAGTTATTGCTTATACCATATTCGATAAATGCTTTGAATTGGAAAAGGAGATTCATAAAAAAGTGCTTCGTCCAAATCCATCTTTTGAATCCGTTAGGGAATGGCATAACATTTCGACAGAAAATGCCATACATTTAATTTTACAAAAATTTCCAGACTTGAATTTTGTTTACAGGCACGACGAGGAAAAAACAATATTCGACTATTGAAACTCCTTTTGAAAATTAATCATATTGAAGGTTTGGGGATCCCATACCCACGTGCAATCTTCACATGGATAAACAAATTGATTATTATCCATCAATAATATCGGCCTATCCCAAGGTATTGTAGAATTACAATTAGGACATTTTGTCAATGGGTTCATCATATTCTCTAAAGAAAACATCATTACGACATTGACATACTTATATTCTCCAGGAGGTATTAATTTACATTGCGATAATTCTAATTTGATTCCATTCTTAAGATGGACAATTCCATCATTATCAATTTGGTAAGTTTTTACCCTTGCATCAATATTATTTTCATCTATTTTTTATCCATAAAATCGCCCTTCCACTATGGTGGTAATCGCGATGCATATAAAGGACAAAAAGTTAAAAATTTAATTTTACCAAGTCATTCAGGTAGGTTTTACCCGGCCATTTAGGTAGGTTTTACCCGGTCATTTCAACTTTAATAAACCATATTGAATACTAGTCTCAGAAATTAGTGTACACGAGGGGCCCCCTTGTACACGCCCGTATCTACCGGTACCGTTGTGGTCCTATACGACTACAAGGGCCTCCCTTGTGTATAGATAGAAATATCACTATGCCTAATGTCCGGGTGATTGGCTAAATACTAGCAAAATGTGGATGAAATATGACCAAAGAAGTTGCCCCACATAGTCAGCCAGAATCTCTCTTTGTTGGCCATGTTTCTGAAATACAAAATGAGAGCCCAATAATTTTACATCCAAGAGTAATACATCATCAACATCACCGGATAGAACCTATTAAATTAAAATATAGTCCTGAAGTAAATCTACGAACTCGTTCTTATTTTGTATTTGCAATCGGACTTACATTTTTAATTGTATTTATGAATTCAGCGTTAAACACAGAAACCTCTGCCAGAGCTGCGATGGATTATCTTAGATTGGGAAATACATTGTGCTTTTTTTCCTTTGCTATAGCCTTCTTCATGAATGCTTCGCACTCCAAAGGTAAATCTGATTGGGAATTGTCAATAGGTCAATCAAATTGGATATCAACTAGTGGAATGATATTCGATATTATTTTTGGAATACTTTGTATTTTAATTATAGTATTTGTGTTTGTACCAATGCACTAACTGAAAAATTAAAGTGTTTAACATCTATTTAAAGGGTTTTTGCTCAAACCCATGTGCTCAAAATTAGTGTTTACAAGAGCCCACGAAGAACCCCTCAAATTCAAAATTATTGTACACATGGTGTTATGATAAACCAACGAGTGCACATAATGCACTTATTTGTAGGATGAATTTGATGCCATCATCCCGACAATTGATATGAATCTTTAACGTGTTTTTGTTTTGCTCAATATTTGATGGCGGTACCGTAGGCAATGATTTCAATGCCTGATGTTTTGTCCTTGCCACCTCTTGCCCGAGTGATAGTCGCTGTTTCCAATCGCAGATTGATGACTTCGTCGAATCCTGCTTCCGAGATATCATCTCTAAGCCGTTGTTTTGCTTCTCGGCGCGCCCAGTCAATAATTTTGGTGAAGACGTTGATATGCCCCCCGAATATTGCAATAATTCTACCGATGGTGATTTGAATCCAACTCGGCGACATTACAACACTTGCCATCACCATCCGAAATTCCTTAACTTCTTTTCCAAGCAATGGTTTGCTCAAGGTACTTAAATTATCTCCGTTTAATATGCTATGCGCTTTTTCTCGTTGGAGTAATGTATCCTTCTTGGCATTCTGGTAAAGAAACGTACCAATCAGGCTTACTATCCAAGGAGATAGTGAGAAGGCAAGATATATCAAAAAAATTGTGTCGCTCATCCATATATCCCTCATTGTATGATCACTGCAGTGCCATATGCTAACAACTCAGCAGCACCACCGGCTACCGAAGATGTCGCAAATCGAACATTGACTACCGCGTTAGCGCCGCGTGCTTGAGCATCGACCAACATACGGTACAGTGCCTCATTCCGAGATTCTTGCAAAAGTTCGGTATATGCCTTCAATTCCCCCCCTACAATATTTTTCAAACCAGCACCAATGTCCTTGAAGACGTTTTTTGCCCGAACCGTGGAACCAGTAACAACACCCATGGATTGAACGATTGTTCGGCCTGGGATTGTTTCAATATTTGTAAATGGTAGATTGACTGATGGTTGCATATCACTTCTAGAAAAAGCGGTTACTTGATGTTTTGGGATATCGTATAAATTGAACTCTAGATAGAATGTAAGGGTTTTGTTTGATAGAGGGCATTTTAGTGGGAAGAAATCTTTAACACAATTAACGAAGAACTCCCAGCTCTGTTATGTGGGTTCCGTTGAATCTAACGTCAACCACATGGATACTTTTGTGGTACCTATTATTACAACGAAGGGCAATTTGAAAGATAGGATATTTATTAAGAAAATATCGGATGACACTATGAATCATTGGGTGGTTGTTGGTACTGCTGTTGCACTGGTGGTTGGTACTGCTGTTGCACTGGTGGTTGGTACTGCTGTTGCATTGGTTGTTGGTGCTGCTGTTGCACTGGTGGTTGGTACTGCTGTTGCACTGGTTGTTGATGCTGCTGTTGCATTGGTTGTTGGTGCTGCATCATTGGTTGCTGAATAATAACATGTTGGACGCCTCCTTTACCTTTTTGTTTAAATGCCATAACAATTCCAATAACAAGCCCCAATATTCCGACGCAGCATAAACCCCCGCCACCTAAAAACAATAATCCTCCCTCGGAGAGATAAATACTATCATCAACGATAATAATTTCGTGATTGGCAGTCACAGATAATTCACCATTCAAATTGGTCTCCATCACACCAATTGCTCGCCATCCAACTTCATCAAAATCCCTATCACATTCTGAGGTGAAAAATTCTGTCGTGCCGTCTGTGATTGAAGCCGTTGTTTCATCACATCTGTAATGATCATCTACAAGTATTGTATATGTCCCGTAATCTTCCACTGAAACTGAACCGGAAGTTCCTCGGAAAATAGCATTGCTCTCAACATCGATATCAACAACATCAACCAATCCAAAACCAATCATCAGCAGAGAAATCACAACGATTATTCCTGAGCCAATTATTACGAATAAAGGAGTCTTGGACATAGTAAGGGTTTCATCAGGCGTTCTATTAATTTTACTTGTAGATTTCACCAGTGGATAAATCTTCAAACTCTCTACACAAGGGGGCCCATTGTGCTCTTATGTGACTACGACGGTACCCGCATACAAGATTAGTCATTGAACACTACAATATTTACACGGCCTGGGTTTTAGCCTTTCTCAGTCTCAAATTACCGATCATCTTGAATGAAAAATAGAACATTTGAATAAGTACAATCATCACTATTATTGGAGATAATAATGCCAGTATAGTCAGCACTACAGCCGCTATCACTTCAAAGATTGCAATCAACGGGTTTGCTAAACCTCCAGTAGTTCCAGTCGATGCCGCCCTAGTAGCAACAGTTCCGATTTGCACAGTTCCAGCAGCACCCCCTCCAGCGATTAACGCAACCGACCATTGTAACATCGGGTCAAACTCTCCAAGCATAGATGCAGAGACAAAAACACCAGCCAGTGCTGCGGCAGGAGTGGCCACAACATCCAGTAAATTGTCAATCCCTGGAATAAAATAGCCACCGATTTCAAAGACAACTGCAGCAGATAATACGGCAAAAGCACTCCAACTATCCAACATTGCAAATTGACCATCTAACTCCATCCAATCAAGGTTCGCAGCCAAACTCATAATAGCAGGTGGTAGAAAAATACGAAATCCACAAGCAGCGGACAAACCAATTCCAACACCAATTGCAGAAATCAAAGACAGATAATCCATCTCAATCCTCGTCCTCATAGAGAACAGGGTCTCCAGAACCACCAGGGCTTGGAGGGCGAGGGCCATCGACATCAATACCCTCTTCAATTACAGTTTCATCAACATCAAGTTCAACGCGTCCACCCTTTGCAAGGTGTGCCATATCATCGGTATCAGGGGTTGACAATTTTCTCTCTACATTTGGTGAATTAGCATAAGCCTCTCTCTTAGCATCACGAGCATCTTGTTCTCTAACAAGTGTTAGAGAGTCTGCAAAGACTCGTCCAACAACCTCTCTTGTTCGCTCGCCTCGTTTTACCGATTCAAGTTCAGAACTCATCGCCTCGCTTCGAGTTTCCAATTCTCTGTATTCTGCGGTGCGGTCTGCAAGTGCAGCATCAAAGTCTGCTATCGTCAAAGACATCTGTTGAATTCTTTCATCTCTATCAAAGACATCACTATGTAGACGGCGCTCTCTTCTCCTCAGAGATTCATATTCACGGTTTCTTTCCAACAACCTTCTCTTTAATTCTTCAATCTGCTCAACCAAATAATCATGTTCGGCAGAAACTGAACGAGGACCCTGCATTACTCTTTCAAGCTGTTCTTCCAATTCTGCTAATCTTGAATCGCGGGCATCTAACAATCCACGCAGGCGATCTGCAATATCTCGTAGGCGCTGGCGTTCTTCTTCTAGGGCCGTATTAGCAGCAGATTCGACCTCAAACTTTCCAGCCATATTATCGAGTTGAGATTTTAATGAACGAACTTCGTCCGCAGTTATTGAAGTTAATCCGGCATCAGCAGCCCTTTCTAGTGCTTCAACCATTTGAGAAATACGCCCCTCCATTTCACCGATAACCTCGTCTTGGTCAGTTGATAGATTTCGTAATTGGGCAACTTCCGTTTGCATAGAGTCTCTTTCTTCTTGAGATAACGAAGATTGCTGACTTGCCAATTCTGCCTGAGTATCAGCGAGAACACGCGAGAGGTGAACATTCTTCGCTTCAAAATCTTGAAGGGCAGACTCAGCCTCATTTAGCCGCGCAACTTCAGGTGCAACAAGATCCTCACGTTCAGCCAAATCTAGTTCCAAAACTCGAATTCTTTGCTTTACAGAAACTAATTCATCATTACGCCCAGCAAGTTCTTGCCAAGCGATGAGAACTTCTTCCACCAACTGGTCTTGAGGATAGCCACGAAGCATCCCTTCAAGAACAGCCCGTTCATCTCCAGAAGCGTCACCGATTCGCCCGATGCCACCTGTTGTTGAAGTTCCGAGCGTCATACAATTAGCAATCGCCGCACAACCACTCTTGAACTTTGCCAATAGAATTGGGTGTTTGAGGGGTGATTCGGCACCCCTTTGCAAATATGCAAACGACCGATTTCAGTTAATTGATGTGAACATTTCATCAGGCATTTGCTCGGCCAGTGCCAAAGCACCAGTAGCAACCTTCTCAATCGGGTCTTCAATACACCAAACATTTACATCACCAATATCGGCGATTTCGTCAGCAATACGTGCTGCTAATCCCTCAATTAGAGACCCGCCACCAGAGATGATGACATTGTTACGAAGAATTGGTTGGTATTCAGGGTCAGCGCCAGCGACGATTTGCTTGATTCCATTTCCAATCTTTGGAATAATTAATTCACATGCTTCTTGAACGAGGTCGCCGATATCAACAACTTGCTTCTTACCTTCAACCGAAAGTTCAACAATTGCTTCACGAGGGTCTCCACCTACATAGGAAACTTCTTCCTTCCAGCGGCGAACCATATCCTTGGTTACTTGAGCACCTGTATACTTCTTCTTAATGAGGTCCATTAGTTCCTCATCAATCCAATCTCCAGCTTCTTGAAGTGTAATTTGATCTTCTTCGGTTGGGAATGTTCCGTAGATACGGGCAATATCAGTTGTTCCAGCACCAATGTCTACTACGATTGAACCAGCAATTTCTTCAATTCCAAAAGCAGTTGCGAATGGCTCGGTTACAACCATGATGGCGTTAACTTGTCCACGAAGTGTTGCGACTAGGTTGGACTTGTCAGTGAATGAAACGTGAGATGGTGAGCAGATTACTCCGAACACCTCGTCATATTCTTCAGGGTCTACTGTTTCCAATAGATGGGAAACGAATGCCTTTGCAGCAGCAAGGTTTGCATCATCGTCTAGAGCAACACCAGCAGCCATTGGCCGGTAAATATTACAGGCTAATTTGTTTTTCAAAGCATCATTTCCAAAAAGGACATCTCGCCCGAGGAAGTTGCGTGCAATTGGGTCTTTCGGTCGTCCGACGACAGTTTCAATCGTGTGGCTTGAACCAGCACTTGACGCTATTGTTGATTGGTATGTTCCCAAATCGATTCCTACGTAGAGTCTTTCTCCCATATTTCTTCACCTTCCGCGTTGCGGACACACCGCCGAGGATGCCACTACCCTTCAAGGTTCACCTTCGTTCAGAAGGAGTAGGATTTACATGTAGGGCTTAGAAAAGCCATGCAGTGAAGCGAAAATGGAATACCTAAACCATGCCATCGTCAATTGCAGCAAGTTTCTTTTCATCATCCTCGGAAAATGCACTTTTAGAATCATCACGAAGGTGTTTTATTGCTACTAAAACCATACACAGTAAACTCCCAAACAACCCAATAACAGCAAATAGCAATATTTTCTTTTGCTTAGCAATTTCATTTTCATCTAATGTCGAAGAATTGGAGTCACTATCATCATGGGAAGAATTATACCACGATGAAGTGAAAGTATTGTCGCTTCTTTTTGTTATCAACTCATTATTAGCCGCTGGTGATTGATTTGAACTATAAGCAAAGAACTCAAGATGCAATAGTCGCCCATTAATATCGTATGAAGGTAGGTTGTTTGGAATTACCCAGATACAATAATAATCATTCGAACTATTCGACATCAATGCCGGAACACAACGAATTAATTCCGCTGAATCAGCGGTTGAATTATTTTGCAATATCATTAGTTTAACCCCGGTAGTAATTGGATCACCATCCGGGTCTTGGGCCACCCAACGAACCAACATCACGTCTTTCCAAATACTTTCATTTTCTAATTCGGAGATGATGGTAATCTGTGGAGATTTATCAACTGGCCTACAGCCATTTTGCATTACAGGCCAACTGCTGTTAATTATTTCTGTATGGCATAGGTCAACATTATCCTTAACAGAATCACCATCGGAATCATCAATACAACCATCCAAATCACTATCAAATCCACTGGCATTTTCACTTATGCATAGGTCGATGTTATCTGTTATAGCATCCCCATCCGAATCGTCGAGGCAACCATCCAAATCAATATCAAAGCCGCTTGCATTTTCGATAGGACATAGGTCGAATGCATTTTGAATTCCATCTCCATCATCATCTAACCAGCCATCGTAATCTCTCAATATTCCCTTTATAGCGATAGAAAATCCATTTTTATTACCGTCTATGCCAACAGTTCCAGGAGAATTGCCCGGTGAAATATATCGGGACCGAACTTCAACTTCAATCCAATCAACATCACCGAGATCATCAAC
>Ga0208879_1004761_pt1 | contig 10464 bp, 1 predicted proteins | sample Knorr_S15_td_Bot_FD_185605 | JGI IMG/M metagenome (GOLD analysis project Ga0208879, IMG submission 185605) | Marine microbial communities from Southern Atlantic Ocean transect - Knorr_S15_td_Bottom_ad_5009_LV_A (SPAdes) (version 2) | ecosystem: Environmental > Aquatic > Marine > Oceanic | place...
AAGCATCCGGAACATTAAAAGGTGTGAATGTCCCAGTATATATGTGGGGTCAAGGAGATCAGGAATTAACAATCTCTTTACATAGAGTATCCTACCCAAATAGAAGTGATGGTTCAACGTATGACGCTAATGACGGCATAGTAAATGAAAATGGCTGGATCGGCAGCTATGATATGGATGCCTCCACAGGATATATGTCAATTGAAGGGACGACCTATTCACCCGGTGGAACTCAGGGAGTATGTAATACTCAATACAATGTTGCTGATAACGCCCAAGACCCTCTGGGCACCACAGCCGCGTCATCTGGACCAACAGGAGTACCCACCATGGGCCTGGTGTGGCCCACCGGTTCAACTGCTGCCACGATCGATCCTACCACCCATGCAGATTACACTGGTTCATATCAAAGCGCCGGCGGAAATGTAGATAATTGGATTGCCCTGGCAGATTATGGTGATGAAGTTTCAGTTTCTGAAGATGAGTGGATCGGTATTTTAGTCCAATATAGTGGTGCAGGTGATGACAACGCTGATTGGGAAGGTGTAGGTTTTTGGGCAGAATCGAACAATGATATAGCAAACGATCCGTATGTATTTACAAAATTCTATAATGAATGCGGCGGCACTTCCGGCAATGGCGGCTGGCACATACGTAGTTGGCTGATCAACTACCAGTTGGCCATTGAATATGATAATAACCCGCCCCCTATCCATGTAAGCGGGAATGTTTACGGCAACTGGTCAGCGGATACTGTGTTTGTGGATGGCAATATTCAAATTGACAACAATAATTCATTGACTATTCAGGAAGGTGTTACTGTATATTTTAATGGCTATCACTATTTTGATATTTATGGAGATCTATATGTTAATGGCTCTGAAACAGATTCTGTAAAATTCACATCAGAGTCTGGCAACTTACATAATATTGACAGCTGGTCTGGCCTAAGATTTTGGTCTACTCCTCATGAGGATGGAGCGCAGGTTTCAAATATTAATTACGCCATCATCGAAAATGCTGATAACGGAATTTATTACTATGGTACCTGGAATGGAGATGGTTCAGCAGCAGCTGATTCAAATCACTATTGGAATCACAGTATCAGTAATAGTCTCATCCAGTATAATAGAGGTGACGGTATAGGCTTGGATAATTATTTTACCAGCTTAAATATTGATAATTGTACGGTTACACGTAACGGCTGGTGGAACTATGGCGTTGGTGTCTGGATCGGTTGGGATGCTTCAAATGTTACCATGACTAATAGTACTATCACCCACAATGGGTATGAAGACGAAGGAAGCAATTATAATTATGGTATAAGAACTCATAGAGGTGCTTATAACATTTTAGTAGATAATAATATTATACAATACAACCAGTCTCAATATTATGCAACTGATGAGGGAGCAGGTAGGGGAATTGGAATATATTGGTACGATGCAGAGGCAACTATAACGAATAATACAATTACATATAATGGAACGGATGTATCTCTTGATGATAACTGGCAAAATTGGGGTATAAAAATTGGTCATAATGATCAATACAACTATTTACCTGTTTTTCAAAACAATATCATTCACTCTAACGGGCGTCATGAAGTTTATTGTTCTCATTGGAGCGACAACTGGAATGGAGTTGAGTTGGATTTTCGTAATAATGACTGGGGTGATTTAAATAGTACAATGTCAGATTCATCATACCACCCAGCTAATATTGATGATTTTCATGATCGATTTGATGGTGGCGATGGATTACCAATGATCAATTATGCCTGCTGGGAAGGTGCTGACTGCGGCTATACCGGGGACTTGAGTTTTACCAATGCAGGTGGGAATGCCTACGGTTTAACGGTGCCGGCCAGTGCGGAAACACTCTTTGTCCACGTTTACGACTTAGGTGATATTGGCGACGGCAATGAAGATACAGTCACTGTGTATATTACTTCAGACTTAGACAGCGATGATGAAGCTGTGGTCTGTGTAGGCACCGGCAATGATTATGTGGGCTATATCCCCATCGACCTGCAATCCACCCGGGTAATGACGGATGATCATGAAGTAGCACTACTAGAGCAATACGTGGCTGATGTCACCAGTGAAAATCCGGATTGGAGTGAAAATCGGGTTGCTGGCTATGCCCGGCATTTGCTCATAAATGAGTACAAAAGACTTTATGAACTGGGTGTCAGAGTTGAACCTGAAAATTTAGCTCGCAACGATGGACTTTTACAGGTACAGAACGGAAATATTGTTGTCACGACATATTACGATGCTGCCGGCGACTGGGGCACGGCAGATACCTCGAGTGCCAGTATTCTGTTCGGTGGCTATGAGGGCCGCTTGAAGGGCACCTGGACCGCTGCCAACAGTCCATATGTGGTAACGGGCTACTCAAGGGTGGCTCCAGATGATACGCTCATCATTGAGGCAGGAACAGTGGTAAAATTCCTAGAGCGCGGACAGATCCAAATAGACGGAAACCTATGGGCGATCGGTACCGAGACAGACTCGATCAAATTTATTCCCTATGGCGAAGTTGATACAATAAATCACTCATGGCTAGGGCTACTTATAGATTATAATCATTATGAGACTGATAATGATCAAAGAGCAATTTTTGATTATTGTGAAATTAAAGATGCTCATCAGTTTTATATAATTGTGGACTTTTGGCATTGGGAAGAAAATCCAGACAGTGTTTTAGTACGTATTAATCACAGCTTGATAACAGAGAATAGTAGTAGTGGTATTGATATAAACGTCAATGCAGTAGAGAGTGAGAATACACCCAACTATAGTCATGTAATGGTTCTTAATTCTACGATAGAAAATAATAATAATCAGGGAATTCGTTTTTATGATAGTAATGGAAAAATGCCTGTAAAGATCAAAAATAACATCATTCATCATAATGGTGGTGATTATTGGAATTTTCATAGCGAGTCGGCTGGGATATATATAGACAGTGAACATAACAGTAATAATAATTTAATCATTGATGGGAATGACATTCGTTATAACCAGGCCAGAATGTATAGCCAAGATCAGGGGCAGGGTAATGGAAGAGGTATTTTTGTTATGCACACTCCTGCTAGGATAACCAATAATATTATAAGTGAAAACGGTGGCGGCGATTCCGATTTCAGTGAAGGTATTCGTATTATAGGCCATAGGGAGTGGGCACCGCCTGTTGTAGTCAATTATAACCAGATTTACGGTCATGGCACCTATGAGGCCAGCACAGAAGGTTGGGGCGATGGATGGATGGAAATAGATATGCGTTATAACAACTGGGGCGATGATGTCACAGCAGAGATGGAATCCGGAACCAATCCCCAAAATATTTCTAAATTATATGATAAATATGATGTTGATGATTGGGCTTCAATTAATTACTCCTGTTATGAGGGGAATACCGGCTCCTGCGGCAATGGCGGTGATATTTATTTTGCAAATGAGAACGGTAGCCATGTAGGTGACACGTACCGTTTATGGGATATAGAAAATGACACGGATGTGGACAGTATCTACATCCATATGCGTGACATTGATCTGGAAAATGCCGGAACTGTTTCTGTCACCCTTACCAGTGATACGGATACTACTGGTGAAACAATTACTTTGAATGAAACGGATTCTGCAGGCTGGTTCTTTGGTGGTATCCCCTTTGAAATACAGTCTTCCCGGGCCATGACCCTGGAAGAAGAAGCGGAATTCATGGAGCAATTTCGTCAAGAATTTGCCGATCAATATCCGGATAAAGATGAACAAGATATTAAGCGATTAGCGCAAAATGAAGTTGCAAAAATCCGTATGGAGCGTAACCTGAACGGCGAGCGGGTGTATATAACATTGAACCCGAATGCCAGGGATGACGGCAGTTTGCAAGTTCGTTCCGGAGATGTGGTTTATGTGACCTACAGCGATGCGTCCAATGATTGGGGTACTACGGCAGATTTTACAGATCATGTGATCTTTGGCGGCATTGACGGTGAATTGAGCGGCCGCTGGACAGTGAATAATAGCCCCTATGTGATCACCGGCGGTGTTTGGGTGGACAACCGTTTTAGAATTGATCCCGGAGTAACGGTCAAGTTTTATAACTGGTCCAATCTGGATGTGTATGAAAATGCCTCATTCATAGCTATTGGGACTGAACAAGATAGCATCACTTTAGAGGGCCATGCACTTGCATACGAACTTGGTGATGGAACAAATAACATCGGCAATGTATGGTACGGCATCCAGGACTTTGACTGGTGCTGCAATGAAAATGATAGCGATACATTGCTGCTTAAGTATGTCAATATCCACGATGCCCGTACTGCGGTGATGATGAGATATTATGATTCTAGCTCTGATGGAGAATACGAAATATCAAATAGTTATTTTGCAGATAATGATTTAGGATTATATATAGATAAACAAGATAATGGTAATTCCGAAATAACGATCAAAGATTCGGACATCTCATGGAACAATAGAGGAATCTATTTAGAAGGACAAGGGGTCAATGCTAATACAGGTGAAATTATTATTGATAACTGTAACATCACCCACAATGGTCACTGGGATCAATGGAATAATGACAATATAGGAATAGAGATCAGGAATGAATCCAAAGTAACCATCAAAGACTCCAGGATTATGTATAACCAGCCCCGTTTTTTTACTGCAGACGTTGGTGATGGTCGTGGGATTGGCATTCAGATATATCATAGTACGCCAACGATCATTGGCAATACCATTGCGGAGAACGGCTCTATGAACTGGAATAATGACAATTGGTGGAACTGGGGTATCTTGTTCCAGGGAATATGGGACAATGTTGATTCCATTAAGATTAACCATAATAATATCTACAAAAACGGTCCCCATGATGTTTATTTTGATTATGGTTGTTGTTCAGAAGATTCAATTGACATGGCTTATAATTATTGGGGTGAATTCACTACCAATGAAATTGAATCCGGAGATAATCCACAGAATCTCACTCGTATCTATGACCGGTACGAAGTAGGGGAAAACCGTTACATAGATTACAAAAATTGGCGGACTAGTCCTGTATGGACCGAATTTTATGTAAATATCGGCCAGGCGGAAGCCATACCCAACGATACTATGGCTGTAGATATATTTTTAGCGGCGCCGTATGACACCAATTTCATTTCTGCCGAGCTTACCTTTGGAGGTTATTCTGGATTAATGGATTTTATATCTGTGGATACTGCCAATACTTTGGCCGGCGATAATGATTGGCTTGTATTTGCCAACGAAAGTAGCAGTGAAGGGCTGCAATTACTTATGAGTGCAATAGCTGGAGCAGATGCTATATCCGGTGAAGGTGTTCTTTTCAGGCTGAATTTTATTATACCAGACACAGCTGTTGGGTTTATACCTGTTACTTTGGAAGAAGTCACCATTAATAGCGGCGGAATAGACGTAGTTATTGAAAACGGAGGTATAGAAGTTCTTCCCCTTGTTATAGGCGATGTGGACTGGAATGGCGTGATCCAGGCTGTGGACGGCGGTTTGATCCTCAAACATATTGTTGGTTATACTACATTGGATCACCGCAGCTTGGCTGTGGCTGATGCCACAGGTGATGAGTCATTATCTGCACTGGATGCAACAACCATTCTTGATTATGTGGTAGGTTTAATTGATACATTGCCCTATGACGGTGGCGGCTATGCCAATGCTTTTGCAGTTCTCAATTATGATAATGCGTTTGTCGAGGCTGGTCAGGCTATAGATATTCCTTTAACATTCAATAATCTGCTCAATATTCATTCCCTGGAAGGCAGTATAAGCATTGAATCGGATTTGATCCGATTTACTGGCCTAACTTGGCCGGAAGCATTGAATGGCTACATGAAGCAATTGCATGTGGAAGATGACTATCTTCGATTTGCAGCCGCAGGAAGTGAAATCGAAGATTACAATTCACTGACTGTTATGCTGCATATGGATATCAGTGCAGAATTTGCTGATACATCCAATATTCCTGTCCTAGTGGAATACGTACGCTGGAATGAAGAAACTCCGCTTTTGAACGAAACCATTCAAGTGATGCATATATCATTGAAGACAGATGCTGAAGGGTTGATCCCCGATGTGTTTGCCTTGCATCAGAATTACCCAAATCCGTTTAACCCATTAACGAATATTCGCTATGATATCCCGGAAAATTCCCACGTGAAGATGGTAGTCTATGATATACTTGGACGCCAGGTGCGAACGCTGGTGAACCGGGATCATGATCCCGGATTCTATAACGTCCTTTGGGATGGTAGAAATGACTTGGGAGAGCAGATCGCCTCTGGCGTCTATTTTTTCCAGATCAATGCTGGCAGTTTTCATAAGAACGCTAAAATGATCGTGGTGAAATAGGAGGGTATGAAAATGAAAAATTATAAAATGAATTTAATCGTTATCACATTAACAGTGTTCGGAACCTTCCTACATGCAGAAAGTGTAGGCAAAGACGAACCACATTATAACTCTGGCCATGACATTGTTAATCCTAATGCCTACAATACTTCTAGGAATATTGTCCAGGTTACATTCAATGTGGATATGTCCGGCCATACAATCTCAAGTAATGGGATACATCTAGCCGGCGGCTGGCAAGGATGGGATCCTGGAGCAACCCTAATGTCAGATGATGGTGGTGACAGTGTCTACTCTGTGACTGTTCAATTGAACTCAGGAGATTATCACCAATTCAAATTTTTAAATGGTAATGATTGGTCTGATGAGGTTGAAAGCATTTATGAAAATGAATGTGCAAATCAATCAAATGGCGATAGATGGCTATATGTGCCAACAACTGAAAACTATGAATTGCCGATTTATTGCTTCAACAGCTGCGCGCCCTGCCGCGGCAGTGAGATACTGATCATCAATAATTCCAATAATTACTGGGATGGAAGTATAGTGGAGCAGTACTTAAACGACAGTTTTGATGACTTTGATCACTATTATCTTGATACAAAACAAATGCCCAACAACCCAACACCATCCCTGGAATTTTTAAATAACTTTGATATGATATACGAGTTTCTTGGTGACTATCCCTGGAACAATATGACCGATCAAATGCGACAGTGGTATGAGGAAGGAAATAAAAGATATATAATCAGTGGTCAGGATTATCTCTGGCAAATAAATGGTCAGATGGGTAATACATATTATTCACCCGGCTCATATCAGTATGATATTCTGGGCCTGACCGGCGCTTATCAGGAATTGTATGATAATTGCTGTAACGGGATGAGCCGCATGCATGCTATTGATGGAAATTTTCTCACTGATGACCTAAATGATCATTTAGTAGATAATGGCCTTTATTTAAATTATGCGCCGATGAACGAGCAAGGGCATAATAACTACGCCGACGGTTTGTACCTGCGAGATGAAGGAATATCTGTAATGGAGATATTTCAAGGTGATATTTGGAACGAAAATGATCCTGACCCCGGTACCACATTGTATTCAGGTGGTCTCTATTTTGAGTCATATGGAAGTCAGCTTATATTTTTCCCTTTTAATCCTGTGGCACTGAATGCCAACAATGCTGCGGGTAATGGGTATGAACAAATTGGTCAATCTGACTTGAGCCCCCTGATTCTGGCGTTCGAAGAGTTGTTTTACAGCTATGATATGGATGTGACCCTTTCAAGCCATGAAGTGCTGCTCCATGACACAGTAGCCGTGGAAGTCAATGTTGCAATGCTATCCGACACTCCCTATTTTGCGTTTCAAGGTATAATTACTGGATATGATACCGGGCTGGAATTTGTCGGTTTCGATACAGCCGGTACACTTATGGGTGCTGCCGGTTGGTATTACACCTACAATACAAATGAAGACAGCAGTGAAGTGTCCTTTGCTGCCACAGGAGAAAATGATATAACAGACGATGGTCTATTGCTCAAAGTACTTTTCAAAGCTGTAGTTAGTTCTGTTGAAGCTCCTGTAATGATTCATGAAGCCGTTTTTAACGCAGACTTAACACCAAGGATCTATGGCGGTTTCGTAAATATTTTCCCATTGAATTATGGTGATGTAGACATGAATGGACAGGTGCAGGCTTACGATGCAGCTCTGGTACTACAGCACCTGGTGAATTATATCACCTTATCATACAATGAAGAACGCCTGGCTGATGTGACCCAGGATACATCGATTTCAGCTCTGGATGCAGCGGTCATTCTCCAATACGTGGTCAGTCTTATTGATACCCTACCTTATGACGGTTCAATGGGCGCCATGATTGCCGGTGGTGAAACGTTTATGGATAATATGGTCGTACAGGCCAATCAGACATTTATGTTACCCATTAACATGAATCAGGCAGAGAATATTCTTTCATTCGAAGGAGTGATTGAATACGACCCGGCAGTGATCCAGATCAATGATCTGGTATGGAACCAGGCTTTTGGGAATTTTTTCATTGAAGAAGATTATTCTGATGGCACAATAAACTTTGTTGGTGCTGGTGTTAACCGAGTAGACGGTGTCAGCGAACTGGTGCAGATGGATATTTTGGCCCTGGATGACCTGACTGAATCGACACAGATAACCCTGACGAATTTTCGTCTGAATGAAAATGCCGTCATCGATGTGGCCTCGGCAGCGGAGATCAGTTTAAGTGTCTTGGGGATTGATGACCAGATACCGTCAAAATTTACCTTGCACAATAATTATCCAAATCCCTTCAATCCGGAGACCACCATTCGCTTTGATATTCCAGAAGAAACTATGGTCAAGCTGATCATTTACGATGTATCTGGAAAGGAAGTGAATGTACTTACCGCGGGTACATTAAAGGCTGGTTCCTATCGGGTCCGATGGAATGGGAAGGATCATAGTGGCCACGGTGTCAGTGCCGGAATGTACCTGTATCATATCGATGCCGGGGAGTTTTCAGATACGAAGAAATTGATCCTGCTGAAATAGCTATGATTAAAAAATCAATTCTTTTTTCAGCCTATTTGCTGGTTGTGCAAATAATTCTTCCACAGAATTATTCATTGTTATTTGATAATTATGATTATGTTAATGTACCTAATGTGAACAATTTAAATTTTACAAATGCTTTTTCTGTCGAATTCTGGACAAAGCTAAATAATAATCAGAATAATTCTGTTACTTACGTGAGTAAAATGAATGGCTGGAATGTTGGTGCTTGGGCTGTTCATTCCATTGACAATGGTGAAAGAATACGCTGGGAAATTTATACGAATAACGGTGTATCAAATTATGATAGTTATAGTACCGTCGCTGATGATAATTGGCATCATGTGGTTTGTACATGGGACGGAAACACTATGCGAGTTTTCATAGATGGAATACTAGATATTTTAGGAGCGAGAGACGGTGATTTAGTTAACACTTCTTACCCGGTAAGAATTGGAAGGAGGCAGGATGGCCAAAATTCTGTAGAAGGTTTAATCGATGATGTAAGGATCTGGAATTATCCATTATCACAGGAAGAAGTATTATCTAATATGTATGCTGTTTTAGATGGTTCAGAAGGCGGGTTAGAAGCTGCTTGGAACTTCAACGAGAATTCTGGAAATACAGTATATGATTTAACTGATAATAACATTGATGGTACGATTATAGGTGCCGACTGGTATGATGATTCGCCATTACTCGATCCAATATACTTTGCACTAGATTCTGTTTTTGTCCTGTCTGGGGATATAGCAAATGTTGGGTTACACATCGAGAGCTTGCAGGATATTGACGTATTTAGTTTGGAATTCGAAATAAACACTAACAGTGATTCGATTCAAATTGTTGATTTGGCTCTCTCATCGGAAGTAGAAAATTGGACTTATGAATTAAATCAAATCGGTCAAGTTGCTCATATTGCAATGGCAGGCTATGATCCCGTAGAATCAAGCGGTTTATTATGTGAATTATCTTTTTTAGTCGCTAATGAAACACCCACTGCATACTATCCTCTAGAATTTATGTCTGTTACTATTAACACAGGTGAGTATGAATATATTCCCAATAATGGCATTTTAGATGTTGTCCACAATTATCCGCCGTCAACATTTGATTTGCTCTCACCAGCGAATGGAGACTCATCAATAATTGATTTGGATAATATAGGTACATCTTTAATTGTATCATGGGATACTGCTTTTGACGAGGATGGTGATGAAATATTATATTTAATATCGAGTAATAGCGAAGAATTAAATTATTTATTTAGCCAGCCTATAGACAACACAGCTTTATATTTACCATATCAAACCATTTATGATACTTTTTTTAACTATGGTATAAATAGGTTATCCTTTGAGTGGAATGTTGGCGCCATGGATGAATACGATACGACTTGGGCATCTAATGGCCCATGGCAATATACTATTGATGTTTCTCAATTATCACTTCAGGATGAAATATTACCGTCTTACTATATCTTATCACAAAA
>Ga0208879_1004762_pt1 | contig 10463 bp, 10 predicted proteins | sample Knorr_S15_td_Bot_FD_185605 | JGI IMG/M metagenome (GOLD analysis project Ga0208879, IMG submission 185605) | Marine microbial communities from Southern Atlantic Ocean transect - Knorr_S15_td_Bottom_ad_5009_LV_A (SPAdes) (version 2) | ecosystem: Environmental > Aquatic > Marine > Oceanic | place...
AAGGGGGGGGTTGGGGGGATTTCCCCCGGCATCCAGAGCCTAAATGCTAGCCTATCGGAATCGCGCTCCAAGTTCTACCGGTTGACCGTGCGGCGTATGGCGATATGAGTCTGCCCACGCTTCCTTGCGGTCATTTATAGCGGTTAGATCGGTCAGCTTCTTGTCCGTCGCCAGCTGTTCGAGCGCAGTGATCCAGTGTTCGAAATATCGCGAGCCATCATCAGGTTCGCCGCGCTTGACTGCCGCTTGGAGTTGCTCGCCAAGGGCTTTCGCCCACTCCGACCAGGTGAAGTGCCCATCCGCCGACAACTGCACGGCCATGGCAAACGCCTGCGCTTGCCATGGTTCCGCAAACACCGGCCCCTCATCGTCTCGGGGCAAAAGCGGTGACCCCGCGAACCGCTCCGCTACGTCGTGCGTGTCAGGCCGGCTCAAGGTAGTCCTCCCACATATCGATGTACAGCGAGTCGTTCGGAGGCGCTTCCTGTCCCCATAATTCCTGCCCGGTATAGCGAACCAGATAGACGTGCTGCGGCTTGGGTTCCGCTGATGTTTGCTCGATGTCAGGCAGATCGAAGACACCGCGATCACGTTCTACGACGCCAGTCTTGCCACGAGTGTAACGCGGCATGCGAGTGTGGGTGGCCGGGTTCATGTTCCGCCCGCGTACGGAATCTCCGACATGAAACCGCGGCGCAAGTTCGATGTCCTGCTCCGTCTTGGTAGATCTGGAGAGAAGATCACGAGCGATCTCCGGTGTCAGCGCCGGTGTCGCCTTCGCCGATGCTGGATCCGCTCGGCCACTATCGACCTCGGCAACGGTGACGGAACCTCTCTCGATTATTCGCGTAATGAGCGCGGTGTACCAGCGTTCGTAATACCCCATGCGAAGATAATCTGGGGCTGGAATGCCCTCGATATACGCTCGCAAGCCGCCCGTTCGCATGGCCTGCACCAGCGCGAACAATCTTACTTCCCATGGCTCATCGTAGCCAGGCGCGCTCTCTTTGTATCCGATCTCACCCAACCCGTGCATGCCGCCCATATCGTGGATGCCGTTCATGAGACACCTCCCACGGTTGGTGAGGCTACCATCGCGACTCCAATCATAGAGTCCCGAGTCACCAGCGTTGCCAGGTCGGTCTCGCTCATTGATTCTGTTCCTTCAGGTCTCTCCGGCAACACGAAATAGCGGGAAGCCGCATTGCTGTCCCAGACCCGCACTTCGATGTCTTTGGGCAGATCCAATCCCAGTTCGCTAAGCACGCCTCGGGGATCGATCACGGTCCGAGAACGATAGGCGAAGGATTTGTACCAGGTTGGAGGCAAGCCCAATACGGGCCAGGGATAGCATGAACACAAGGTACAGACGATAACGTTGTGGACCGAGGACGTGTTTTCCACGACGGTGAGCTTCTCGCCTTGCCCGCCGGAATAGCCGAACTCCGCCAACGCCTCGGTGCCGTCATCAAGCAGGCGTTGCTTGTAGGCCGGGTCAACCCAGGCTCGAGCGACTACCTGTGCCCCGTTGCGCGGACCAACCCTGTTCTCGTATGTATCTACCAGAACGTCAAGTGCATCTGGATCCACCAGCCCTTTTTCTACCAAGAGCGACTCCAGCGCTTTGACTCGTAGGGCCGGATCCGAGGGCACGTCCGTATGGTCTTGGGCGTGATCGGAGCTAGATTGACTCATGCTGGTCTCCTCCAAATAAAGAATCCCGCCGAAGGCAGTGGAGCGATTGCGAGGAAACGATTTATCATCATGGGGAATCTATCCCCAAGGGTGCCGACCCGGAATTTACTAACTCGCTGAACAGCAGCCGCCTCGTATAGGATGCGCTAGATCTTCGCCAGCCAGTATGGAGGGAATAGTACGTCGGACATAGCGAGTTTGTCCACGGGCAAAGGCGCCTTACCAGTTAGGAAGGCGTGAGCTTAGTGTGGAGAGTGCTGGCCGCAGATTGAAATTCGTACGCTATTCAGGACCCTGGGCTCATTCGTGGCTCACAAAGAGCAACGTACAGAGGGCTGCGGGGCATTGCAGCTAACGCACACTGGTGCCGCGGGTAGCTAAACCGTTAGTATGCACGGCTTCCGGGCTGGGAGACGCCTGAAACAAGCCCCATCAGAGCCCGGGCGTTGTACAATCGGCGCTATTCGTGAGAGTGGTTGGACTCCCGGTGCTGCCGCAGCAGGTCTTTGCCATAGTCGTTTCCGTTTGGGGTCCGCACCACGGTATGGATGTGGTTTCGCGATGCCGCGTCGTTGTCCAGGAAGATTCCGTTCTGGTGGTCGAACTCAATAAGTATCACCGGACTATGAACACGGTAATAAAAAACGCTTTCCTCTTCAGTTCCGCCCATCCAGGCGAAGTAGGTTTGATTGAGATGTTGCTTGATCTCATCCATTTTGAACTGGGCCTGATCGGAACGCATCCGGTTAATATAGGTGCCGATCAACTCGAACATTAATGCTTGCTGCTGGCTAGTTAGATCATCAAATCTAACGCCTTCGTATCGAAGTTCAAAATTATCGCGGAACGCTGCGGTGAAGACCCCGGATGGGACATCCTCCGAAAGTATCGCTTTGCGCCGCTGCTCTGCGGAAAGGGTACGGGCCAGATTTAACCCGGTGCTCTCTTCTGCTTGGAAGACCCGAGTTCCGGCGTACTTGCCAATATCGACTGCCACCGGTTCGGACCCCATGAACATGGGAGTCATCACCATCTGGCCACCCAACAAGAAGCAGTTGACGTTTAGATGATGACCGTCGATCTGCCAGCCCCAAGGTTCATCCAGAGAGGGCTCACCCAGGATGCTCAACCAATACAACCACTCTCCCAATTCCTCATCACTACCGGTGATCTCCCGGATGGACTCATTTAGTTTCATGATATTGCGGGCTAGTTCGAAACCGCTCGGGCTGAAACTCTGGCGCAGCAAGGCCAGGGACAGGTTACGCTGATCCGGAGTCAAGGACTCCAGCATAGTCCCGTGCCGCATCATGAACATATGGACATTGCTCCATCGTCGCCAGGCATCGTTGTCAACGGGAAAGAGGGTTTCTTCCCGCTGACTAGGCCCCAGCGAATCGACCAGGGCATCGGCAGACCGCTTCATCTCTTCGTTAGACAAGTCTGTATTTTGAAGTGCGAACAGATCAGTAACTAACCGCCCATCGGTGATTCCTTTGAAGGGTTCCGAGATCTGGGTTTCGGCGTTCTGAATGTTGTCTCTGGCCTGCTCAGGGAGATCAGGAGCCAGCGCTCGACCAGAACGAACCGGACGGCCTCGCACTTTGAAATCGTTAAGCTGGAGAGTCATCGGTATCGCACTCCTTGATGAGGTTAGTCAATTATACTACGGTGGCCGGAGGCTCGATGGCGACTTGCGCCGCCCCGGTATCCGTGCTTGCCTACCCCTCGATCCCGAGGAGTTTCGCCGCCGTCCCACCGAGAATCTTGATCCGGTCCTCGTCGGTTAGCCCGGGAATCGACATGACGTGGTCGACCGGGGCGGTGTTCCATGGGAACGGGTAATCGGTCCCGAGGATTACGTGATCGATCCCCGCCTCGGCGATTAGATGCCGCATGCCCTCGCCAGTGAACATGATTGAATCGAAATACAGTTGGCCGCCCCGGATATATTCAGTCGGCTTCTTCTTCGGCAAGGGCCCGACCCGGTCCGGGAAGGTCGTGATCACCGCGTCCGAGCGGCTGGCATAGGACGGCAGGAAACCACCGCCATGCGAGGCGCAGATCTTGAGGCCTGGAAAGCGGTCGAGCGTTCCTTCGAAGATCAGATGCGACAAGGCTATCGTGGTTTCGAGCGGGTTGCCAATCGTGTTCGTCAAGAGACCATTTCCGGCCAACCGGCCGCTCGGTTCTAATTCGCGCGTGCCGAGCGGGTGCATGAACACGAGCACGCCCAATTCTTCGCATTTGGCCCAGAACGGGTGGAATTTCGGGTTGGCGAGTTCCTCGCCGGCGACGCTGCCGCCAACGCCGATTCCGCGGAAGCCGAGGTTTTTGACTGCTTGCTCGACCTGTTCAGTTGCGAGGTCAGGATATTGCAAGGACGCGGTCGCAAAGGCGACGAACCGATCTGGTTGCGACGCGCAGAACCCGGCCAGGGCCTCGTTCTGCACCCGGATCAATTCGGCGACGGCATCGCGCTCAGCCTGGTACCAGTAAGGATTGATGCTGAGCGCCTGGACATCGACGCCCGATCGATCCATCTGCGCCAGACGGTCGCCGATATTGGACCACAGAAGATCCGGCGATTCCAGTGAGCGATTGATCAGCTGCGCAGCCTCCGGGACGATGCAATGCGCATGGATGTCCACGGTCTTGATTCGCTTCCCACTAATGACGACCTCGCGGCGGCCATGCGCTTGCACCTGCCCCGAACCGCCGTCCGCACCAGCACTGGCGTCAATCTCACAGTCGACAAAGGCCAAGATCGGGCCGGTATTCCTGCTTCCGCTAATAGGCATTTCCGTTCCTCTCATTCTTACTTATGATAGTTGTCTCTGGTCGCAAAGGTTGTCAAACATCCTCACCCACGTTCACACCGCCGATAGTTCTGCTCAGTACAACTTAGAGGGGCACTTCGTCTTTAAGGCCGAAGCCGGTGACGGGCACCAGCACCGTATCGTTTTCCTGGATGACGACTTGCTTCGCGATGTCCTCGAGGCCCGCGAAGGCGGCCGCCGACGTGGGTTCGGCGAATATACCTTCCTGCTCCGCCAGAGCTAGTTGCATCTGCACGATGCTAGACTCCTCGACAGCCACGGCGGTCCCTTCCACCAGCCGCAGGATATCGAGGATCTGCTCTTGTCGAGAGGGCGCCGCTATGGCGATACCGCCGGCCACCGTTCTCGAGGCTGATCCTGGGTCCCAAGCTTGGCCCGTAAAGGCAGCGACCAGGGGCATGACGCTACGCGCCTGAACGCAATGGAGCCTCGGTATCTTATCGGTGCGTCCCGCGGCTTGCAGCTCGCAAAATCCCTTGAACGCGCCTATGAATAGGGAGCCGTTGCCCACGGGGAAAACGATGTGGTCGGGAAGCGCTCCATCAAACTGTTGCGCCACCTCGTAGGCGAAGGTTTTCGTGCCTTCGGCGAAGTAAGGGCTCAACATGTGGGATGCGTAGACCAGCCCGTGCTGTCGATGGTAATCCATGGCCGCCGCGGTTACGGCATCCCGAGGTCCTTCGATCGGGTGAACTTCGGCGCCATAAACCCTGATCTGCCGCAGCTTGGCCTGCGGGGCGTCGGCGGGCACGAATACGTGGGCCTTTACGCCGGCGCGAGCTGAGTAGGCCGACACCGACGCCCCGGCGTTCCCCGACGAGTCTTCAACGAGCTCGGTTACTCCGTGATCCATGGCGACCGAAATCATCACCGCGGTGCCCCGGTCCTTGAACGACCCCGTCGGATTCAAGAACTCCAGCTTCCCGTGCAGACGCCGCATGCCCAGGTTTTCGCCAAGGGCCTTTAGATGTACGCACGGAGTGCCCCCCTCTCCCAAAGACACACCGGAGCTTGAATCGTGCACCGGAGTCCGAGCTTCGTAGGTGTCTGACTTTCCAACTGGCTTGTGGTCACCGAGGTACTCGACGTCCAGCGGTGCGCCGCAGTCGCGACAGACATCCGTTGACATATCGGCCGGTCGAGTCCTGCCGCATCGGGGGCAGCGCAGCACGATGTGTGACAATCGATCGCTCCAATACGTAGCTATCTAATATGAGATTCCCGGATGATGGGGGAACGTTAGCACCTGCCCAGTATCCCGTCAAACGCCACAAAAGTGCGTCTTACCCCAGCATGTATAATCGTTCAGTTCGATCATTTCTTGGTAAATCTACTTCATGTCCATCTTCAATCAATCACCAGCGAGAGGCGCTACATATGGTCCGTTGGGAAGATATTCACCCAAATGAACAAGCTAGTCTAAAAGAGCGGCTAGATGGAAGATATTCGGCGCCTTTTAAACAGACACCTTGGGTTGAAGCTCCGAAGTTGATCGATGCCCGGATCGCCATCGTAACAACGGCTGCGATCCATCGGTTCGACGACCGGCCATTCACGGGTCACGAGGGAGATTATCGAATCATACCCGGCGATATCGACTATAAAGATCTGGCGATGACGCATTCCAGCACGAATTTTGACCGCAGTGCATACCAACAAGATGTGAATGTGTGTTTCCCGCTGGACCACATGAGAACCTTGATCGACTTGCAGGAAATAGGGTCCGTCGCGGATTGGCATTATTCTTTCATGGGATCAACCGCGCCGGAACGGATGGGGCCTGCCGCGAGAGAGGTTTCACGACTCCTTGTTGGAGACAACGTTAATCTCGTTCTCCTCATCCCGGTTTGACCCGGTTGCACTTACGCCGTGGGCGTGCTGTCACAATACATAGAACGAGCCGAGAAAGACGGTGGCGCCGGTATCGCGACGGTCCAGGTGAGCTTAATCAAACCGGTCACAGAGGCGGTACGGCCACCTCGGGCATTGTGGGTGCCGTTCCCATTCGGCCGGCCGCTGGGTCCGCCTAATCGCCCCGATGTCCAATTAGATGTATTGCGCCAAACGTTGGGATTGGTGGATCAACCCAGCGCTCCCGCTTTGATCGACTATCCCGACAACATTGACGGCGACGATATTCCTTCAGAAGAGGGTTGGTCCTGCCCAGTGACTTTTCCAGACGTTGAACCAAGTACCCAGTCAGAATCGTTAAAGTCCCAACTGCGTACGGAAGCTCAACTGCTGCGGCCATGGTTCGATGAAGGACTTCGCGTACGAGGCCGAACTACGGTCGGAACGAGCGGTAAGGGTGCCGATTCGATCGGCGAGATGCTTGAAATCTTGGTGACATTCTCGGTCGATGCCGGCATGACAGTTCCAGATGGTTACAATCACCCGATGCCCCAGTTGCTACGTTATCTCGTCGCTGATATCGGAGCTTTCTATTCTGAGGCGTCAATCTCAAAACCTGGCGTGAGGTTCCCGTCACCAACGGATCTGGAAGAGTGGTTTTTCTTAGAAACCGTCGCAGGCGATGTCTTTTATCAGGTCCGGGAGAAGCTCTTGAGCGCGGACATGATCGTCCTCATAGCTAACGGACTAGATGACGATGAAATAGACAGTCGATTGGTTCTCATGGCCGGCACCACTGCACGCATGGCTGACGAGGTCGTTCGTAAACCCGGAATAAGTCGAGAACTTCTGCAAGATTCAGCAGAGACATTTAAAGCCGAAGTGGTGGGCCGCTTGTCTCGGTCGATCGTTCCGATTGCCATGCGGGACCGCCGAAGTGAGCGGACTAAATCTGCCGGTGCTTCTTGAACTTCAAACAGGATTCTTGAGTCTGACAACTTGACTCAAAACGGGGGCGACATTAGTAACGATCGCGAGTAGCCTCCCTTTCGTAAAGGGGGGTTGGGGGGATTTACGGCCCCTCCTCATTAAACTGTCTGATATTCCGGGATGGGAAGGGCTGGTAGGGGTGCTGCTTCAGGGCATCCTCGTTCAACTCGATGCCCAGGCCGGGGCCTTGGGGGATGCTTATATACCCGTCCTTGACCTGGAAAGGGTTGTGGGCGATCTCCTGTCCGAAGCTTTCCAGGTTCACGAAATACTCGGTGATTAGGAAGTTGGGTATGTTGGTGGAAACCTGGAGCGTCGCCGCCAGTCCCACCGTGGTGCTGTTGTAGTTGTGGGGTGACACCACCACGTAGTAGGGCTCGGCCATGGCCGAGATCTCTTTCAGCTCCAGGATACCGCCGACGTTGCACACGTCCGGGTTGATGATGTCGGCGGCCTGCTTCTCGAAGATCTCCCGGAATTCAAACTTGGTATACAGCTCTTCACCGGTGACGATGGGGATGTTGATCTCCCGCTTGACCGCTGCCAGCGCGTCGACGTTTTCGGCCAGCACCGGCTCCTCGTACCAGAAAGGCCGGAACTGTTCGATGTTCCTAGCGATACGGACGGTGTGCATGGGCGCCAGCCGGCGGTGCATCTCGATCAGAATCTCCACGTCGGGTCCCACGGCCTGGCGCACCGCAGCCACGTTTTCCACCGCCGCTTCCTCTACTTCCCGGCTGACGTAGCTACGCCACGGACCGGGAATAGGGTCGAACTTTAGGGCGGTGAAGCCCATCTCGATCACTTGGGATGCCTTCTCGGCCAGGGTTTCGGGCGTCTTGGCGCCCTCGGACCATCCATTAGCGTAGACCCTTATCTTGTCCCGGCAAGCTCCGCCCAACAATTGATGCACAGGGACTCCCAGCTTCTTGCCGGTTATGTCCCACATGGCCTGCTCAAGACCGCTTATCGCGCAATAAAAATCCATCGCCCCGCGACGTCCGGCGATGTCGTCGTAGGCCACCTGAGTGAAGTGCTTGATGTTGAAAGGGTCCCGGCCCACCAGGTACCGCTCCAGTTGATCGACGTGAGCCACTATTTGAAGGTCCCGGTCCGACTGGGTGTAACACTCCCCCCAACCGTGGATGCCTTCGTCGGTGTCGAGTTTGACGAAGCACAGGTTCTTCCCAATTCCCGGATGGGCGAGGAAGGTGGTCACTCCGGTGATTTTCAATGGAAGTCTCCTTAGGCCGATATGCAGTACCCCGATAAGTCGCGGACGCTCTCTGGATACTAGTGGGCGCTGATGTAGGCGTCAAGGTCAGGAGTTAAGCCGGCGTCTCTGGTATCATTAGTAGTTGAATTCCAGCATGAAATCGGTAGTAGAAATCAATATCTCGCCCGTGAAGTCCCTGGGCTTGGCCAACGCCGGCACAGTGCATGTTGGCACGAGTGGCATCATGGAAGACCGGCGGCTCTTTTTGTTGGACAATCGTGATAGACTGGTGACCCAGAGAGAGATGGGGCGGCTGACGCGAGTAAAAGCTGATTACCGCGGCGATTCGGATTGGCTTAGTTTGGTTATACCCGGTGGTGCTACGATTGAAGGGCCGCTGGAACTCGGGGAGCCGGTGGCAACCAAGCTGTGGGGCCGCGATGTGATGGGGGCGGTTGTAACCGGGGATTGGGGTGACGCTCTCTCGGACTTTTGCGGCCAGACTGTTCGATTGGTCCTCTCAAGCGCTCCAGGGCAATGCTTCGATGAATATCCCATCTCGTTACTGTCTCAAGCCTCGTTGGATGTTTTGAACGGCCAAGCGGATAATACGGTGTCTTTGGATGTCCGTAGGTTCCGTCCAAACTTTTTGATCGGTGGATGTGAGCCCCACGAAGAGGACACCTGGCTAGGCCAAACCATACAGATCGGAGATGATATGCTCCTTCAGGTGGTGGCCAGAGACCCGAGATGCGTCATCACTTGCCTTGATCCGGACACTGGGCAGGCGGATTTTGAGACCCGGGAGTTGATCTCCCAGTACCGGCCCAGTCCGGGAGCAGTATATTTCGGGGTATATGGAATCGTGGAACATCCTGGTAACGTCTCTATCGGAGACCAAGTTAAAACATCCATCAATGCCTCTTCGTAGAGTATAGGAGAAGAGCCTGATGCCCGATGAATTAGTGATCTTTTCAGAGAAGCCTCAAGCAAAGTATCTGATCGCTGGCTGGCGCCGCCAGTGGTCCGACGGCGGACGGGTGTCCGGAGGATTGACCAGGTACCTGATCGAGAAATTAGGCGCTAAAAAGATTGGAGAGATGAGTCCGGCAGTCTCTCACGATTGCTATCCCTTTCAGGTTGCGGGGACCCACGATACGTTCCGCCCCCTGGCGGCCTACGAGGACGGACTGCCCACCAAGGACATGTACCGGGAAAACTATTTCTACGACGCGGGCAATGGGCTGATCATCTTCAGGGGAGAAGAACCCTGGTTCCACATCGAGATATTCGGCCAAGCCTTCTTCCAGGCCGTCAGCGAGCTGGGAATCAAGACCACCGTGGCGGTGGAAGGAGTCAATGGGCCGGTGCCGCCGGAGATGGAAAGACGGGTCACTTGCGTTTACAGCAAGGCCGAGATGAAAGAGGACCTGGACAAGATTGGGGTGCAGTTTTCCAGCTACGGCAGTGAAGGGCGCAGGGGGCCTACCATAGCGATGGCGTTGGTGACGCTGGCCCATTTCGAGCATCCGGACGTGGACATGTTCCGCTTGGGGTCCATGGCCCCCATGTATCCCTTTTCCACTAACAACAATGAGCAGGTAGGGATAACCAGGGACCACCGGTCTTATTACGATATCATGCGCCGGCTGAAGTCTATGTTCGACCTAGACATCGACTTGTCGGAGCTTCAGGAACTGGGAGAGGCCGAGTCGCGGCAGTTGACGGAAACCTTGGAGAAAATCAGCTCCAACAACCGGGAGGCCAGGCAACTCATCGAAAGCGTTCGGTCTGACTACAGCTACACGCCCTTCGAGCAGTCGGTGAGTCTTGACCCGGCGCTGGACAAGACTTTGGAAGATATTCTGCGC
>Ga0208879_1004764_pt1 | contig 10457 bp, 9 predicted proteins | sample Knorr_S15_td_Bot_FD_185605 | JGI IMG/M metagenome (GOLD analysis project Ga0208879, IMG submission 185605) | Marine microbial communities from Southern Atlantic Ocean transect - Knorr_S15_td_Bottom_ad_5009_LV_A (SPAdes) (version 2) | ecosystem: Environmental > Aquatic > Marine > Oceanic | place...
TTCAGATTTGGAGCGAAATCTATCCAGACTGAGTCGCGGAAAAGGGTCGCCGCGCGATGCGACAAGTATCAGCTATACCCTAACGCTCATGCCGGAGATTTGCGCTGCCGTGGGCGAGTCTGGTTCCAAGTCGCTGAAAAGCTTTGTGTCGAACATGCCGAATGCTGAAGAGATTGTCGCTAAAATCAACTCCACTCTCAAAGATGATGTGCCGGCTCTACTCAACAAAGGCGGTGTCATCCGTAAAGGAGTGGATAGAGAACTGGATGAACTTCGCTCCATCGCTTCCGGCGGGAAAGAGTGGATCGCCGCCATGCAGGAGAGCGAGCGAAAAGCGACCGGAATTTCGTCACTGAAAGTGGGCTACAACAAGGTGTTCGGCTACTATCTTTCCGTGACGAAGACTCATCTTGATAAAGTACCGGAATACTACATACGCAAGCAGACGCTTGTGAATGCGGAGCGATACATCACTCCTGAACTTAAGGAGTACGAGGAGAAAATCCTCACGTCTGAAGAGAAGATTCTCGCCATTGAAGTCCGCATTTTTGACGAGCTCCGGAAGTGGATTCTAAATCGAGCTCAACTGATTCTACAGTCCGCATCTCTGCTGAACAAGATTGATCTACATTCGACACTCGCTGAAGCTGCGGTGAGGAACAGTTATGTGAAGCCCACAATTACCGAAAAGTCGAGGATGGTTCTGAAGGACTCCCGCCATCCTGTTGTAGAGGCGATTTTGCCGGCTGGAGAAGAGTTTGTTGCCAACGATTTGGAAGTGGACAATAAGGAAAGTCAGATCCTCCTCATTACAGGGCCGAACATGGCGGGTAAGTCCACATACCTTCGGCAGGTTGGGATCATCGCTGTCATGGCGCAGATGGGCAGTTTCGTGCCTGCAAGTGAAGCGGAGATCGGTATCGTGGATCGGCTCTTCACGCGCGTTGGAGCCAGCGATAATCTGGCCGGTGGTGAATCCACTTTCCTCGTGGAGATGATCGAAGCAGCCAATATTCTCAATAACTCCACACCGAAGAGTCTGATCATTTTCGATGAAATCGGCCGAGGAACAGCCACTTTCGATGGACTTTCGCTGGCGTGGGCAATTACGGAATTTGTGCACAATACGGAGTTTGCTCAGGCACGTACGCTTTTTGCCACTCACTATCATGAACTGACAGAGTTAGAGGGGTTGCTTGAGAGGGTTGTGAATTACAATGTGGCAGTGAAGGAGTTTGGTGATAAAATTGTGTTTCTGAGGAAGATCATCCCCGGACCCTCGGATAAAAGCTATGGCATCCAAGTGGCGAAAATGGCAGGTCTGCCCGGAGTGGTAATCAACAGAGCTACCGAAATTCTCAGCCACCTAATCCGGCATGAAGCACCAGAAATAGATGGAACTGAACCTCCGCAGGATGCGTCTAAGCAGATAACACTATTTCAAGAGCAAGAATCTAAATTAAGAAAGAAGCTAGCGGAACTGGAAATTAACAACATGACACCCTTAGAAGCTCTCGAAGAACTGGATAGACTAAAATCAGAATACGGATTGTGATTGTAGTAATTGATTAAGTGGTAAAATGCGACTTCAATTCTCATCACTCTACCGCTCACTATTTACTACTCACGAATATGATGAAACACCTTAAACTCGTAGTAACACTCACTCTTTTCCTCACACTGCTCCCGGCGGAGTCAATCTGGGTTAAGTACGGCAATCAGGCATTCAAGGGCGCCGGCGACGCTCGTACTATCGCCCTCAGTGAGTCCAACACTGCAGTCGTCTCAGGACCTTTTGCCGCTCTTTGGAATCCATCTAATCTGGCGAACGGTGGTAATAACTCTCTTTCCTATGCACATCAGGAAAGATTCGCAGGAATCGTTAATTATGATGTCGCGGCGGTTAACCTAAAGAGGTACTTAAAGTTGAATTGGTCTCTTGTTCTCATCCGGCAGGGGATGGAAGGGATACCCAATACTACCGATGCTCTCCTTCTTGGAACCGGTTCGCTTGATAATCCTAACGAGCGGATTGTGGAATCTGACATTTCGTATTTCAATCAAGTTCAGTGGGCAGCAGTAGTCGGTGGTGGATTTAAGAGAGGAGAATGGGATCTCGGCGGCAATGTCCGTCTTTTAAGCCATCAATTGGGTGCTCATTCAGGCTATGGAATCGGATTCGATTTGAGCGGTTCCCGTAGTTTCTTTCCCGGGAATAGAACTGCTTTCATCATTAGAGATGTCACCACATCGTGGGTTGTCTGGGATTCAGGAACCATCGAAAGAATTGCACCAATAATCATCGTGAGTGATGCTCAAGACCTGAAGCTGGAGGGTATTGGAATCGATTTGACTTTGATGGCTTCACTCAATCTCGATTTAGCTGGTGAGAGTCTCAATGATGACTTTTCACTCGGTTCAATTGGAGCTCAACTATCCGGTGGAGTTGAAATTGGGTATAAGCAGAAAGTCTATCTGAGGGCAGGGAGAAATCCATTGACGGACTTTTCATTAGGGGTTGGACTCAAGTTTCCTTTCGGCGGACTTGATTACGCTTTCTCGCCATCGCCCGTCAATAGCATTTTAGGCAGCAGCCATCATGTCGCTTTGAATATAAAACTTGACTACCTACATTCACTCCGTGATCGTTTAAGCAGCTGAATGTGGATAACTTCTTGATAATTGAAGTTTTATCTCTTTATAATACAATTGCAACAACGTGAAGTCTCTGGTAAATTCCTAAGCTAAACAGGGGTAGAAATTTGATTAAAAGTATGACAGGCTACGGTTCGGGGTCATCTGAATCTATCGACTATACTTTGTCACTTGAAATACGTGCTGTAAACGGTCGTTTCTTCGAAGCAAAAGTGAGATTGCCCAGATCAGCATCTTCTTTTGAGCATTTTGTTAAGAAACGTGTGAAGGAAGTTTGCCGGCGAGGGAATATATCTGTTTTGGTAGGCATTGACCTAAATTCTGGTGAAAACGGTAATGTTCAATTCGATCGAGATGCATTTGAAAATTATAGATCTATTTTGGCAACCATTGAAGAAGATTACGGCGCACGACTTGACATTGACAAGGTCATAGATATGCGCGATCTTTTACAGCCCAAACAGGATATCGAATTTGATCCTGAACTGCTGAAAACTGTGCTGGAGAAAGCGTTAAGTCAACTGGATGAAATGCGCTCTGCAGAAGGGTTTTTTCTGAGGGATGATTTATCAGCTCGCACTACTGCTTTGAGGAATTATCTCTCAGAAATTGAAGAGAATTGGAAACAGATGTCTTCAGAAATCCGTAAAGAGTTTGAATCCAAGATTACCAAGCTTCTTGATGGAGCAGAAATAGAGGAAGTTAGAATCATTCAAGAAGCCGCAATATTGGCTGAAAAGTTAGATGTCACTGAGGAGTGCGTCCGCTGCCGTAGTCATCTTGATCAATTCGAAGCCTTACTGGATTCAAATGAACCAGTCGGTAAGCGAATGAATTTTCTTCTTCAGGAAATCAATCGTGAGACGAATACCATCGGTTCAAAATCTAACCATCTGGGGATTATTCAGAAAGTTGTGGATATGAAGGACGAAGTAGAAAAGATTAAGGAGCAAGTGCAGAACGTCCTCTGATGATGAATTTAATCGTAATATCTGCCCCGTCAGGCGCTGGTAAAACTACAATTTGCCGTGAGTTGCAGAAAAGGCGTCCTGACTTAGAGTTTTCGGTCTCTTGCACAACTCGCCCCAAGCGTTCGTACGAAATAGATGGAGTTGATTATGAATTCATTAATGAACAAGAATTTCAGAGGCGAATAACTCATGATGAGCTGGTAGAGTCAGAAGAAGTCCATGGATATTTGTACGGAACTTCCAGGAAAATAGTTGAACAGACAATAGCTGAAGGGAAGATGCTTTTACTCGAGGTAGATGTGAAAGGTGGATTAGCGATTAAGGAAAGTTTCCCAAATGTTACATTAGCCATTTTCATTATGCCGCCAAGTGAGGATGAGCTAATTCGCCGTCTGCGTAACCGTGGTTCTGATTCCGAAGAGCGCATCGCCAAACGGCTCGAAAGGATGGAGTTAGAAACATCTTATGAACCTAAATATGACATTACAGTAGTGAATGAAGATCTGGATGAAGCTGTTACCGCAGTGTTGGAATCGATTGAATCAAAAAACCAAGTAAAGGAGGAAATATGGGATTGAAGACTGTACCCAATAAGGACATAGAAAAACAGGCTGACGATTTATTTGAGGCAACTGTTGTGGCATCCCAAAGGGCTCGTCAGATTGTTGGTGAACGTCATGCGTTAAGAGAAGTTAGAGACTATGATGAAGAACCTGGGCTGTTGGAAGAGTTACCCGAGCCGGATGAAAATTACGTAGAGGAAGAGAAGGCTACTACCGTCGCTTTAGACGAATTTCTCAAAGGAGAACTCAAGTGGAAATACAGTTCCGATGAGGAGGAAGACGAGGAAAAATAGTGAACCATACATCACCCACAGAGGAGCTGATCAGGAGTTATTTTTCTCAAACGAGAGAGATGTTTGGTGACAACCTCTTTATATCAATACCTGAAAGTAGTCCAGACAGAAATTCCAGCTTATCACTTGCAGAGTTTGAAGAGTCCATTTCAGACTGCAGGAAATGCGATCTCTGGAAAGAAAGGACTAACTTTGTCTTTGGAGTGGGCAATCCACAAGCAAAACTGGTATTGGTAGGGGAAGCGCCGGGTAAAGAAGAGGATTTGCAAGGTAAACCGTTTGTGGGGAGGGCTGGGCAACTTTTGGACAAAATTCTGGCTGCCATCAATCTCAATCGGGATAAAGTTTATATTTGCAATATCCTTAAAAGCCGTCCACCTGAAAATAGAACACCACATCAGGATGAAATAGACGCCTGTTTACCATATCTGGAAACTCAATTAAAGATTATCAACCCTAAACTGATCGTCGCATTGGGAGCTACTGCTGCTCAGACACTATTGGGAGTAAAGACACCATTAGGCAAGCTGAGGTCTCAGATCTGGAAATGGAATGACTTCAATCTTGTGGCAACTTATCATCCGGCTGCGTTGCTACGAAATTCGAATTGGAAACGTCCGACTTGGGAAGATTTTCAGTGGATACAGAAATTACTTGAGAAGTGACAATGGCAAAAGAGTCCAATCTGTCTGAATTAAGATTACCTCCACAGGCTCTGGAAGCCGAAGAAGCTGTATTGGGAGCTATGTTAACTTCCAAGGATGCAGTCGGGCAAGCCATGGAGATTCTGACTTCAGATACATTCTATAAGGAAGCGAACGCAAAAATCTTCCGTGCCATGGAAGATCTGTTTAATTCAAGTAATCCTGTAGATGCTATTTCTCTCATCAACGAACTGAAAAAACGAAAACAACTCGATACTTGCGGGGGATCGTATTATATCACAGGGCTTTCTGACAGTGTTCCTACTTCTGCGAATACTGAACATTATGCCAAGATCGTCCTCGAAAAAGCGAGTCTAAGGCGACTTATAGAAGTATCTGCAATGCTCTCTCAAGATGCTTATCAAGATCGAGAGGAATTAGATGATATCATGGATAAAGCAGAACAGAGAATTTTTGCTATTTCTCAGAATCGTCTTAGAGGTGGATTTCTTCATCTCAATCCAATTCTTCAGGCAACTTTTGAGGAACTAGACAGGATTCACCAAAAGCCTGGAACAGTAACGGGAGTTCCAACGGGTCTTGTTGATCTTGATGAAATTACCAGTGGATTCCAGAATGGAGAACTAATCATCATTGCAGGACGTCCTGGAATGGGGAAAACTGCCCTGGCATTAACCTTTGCCAGGAATGCAGCAGTTGATTACGGTGTGCCGTCAGGTATTTTCAGTCTTGAAATGTCTAATCATCAGTTGGCAATGAGACTCCTCTGTTCTGAGGCTCGAGTTGACAGTCACCTTGTGCGAACAGGAAGGCTGCCTAAAGATCAGTGGAAAAATCTCTCTTTCTCAGTAGGCACGCTTGCGGATGCACCTATTTTTCTGGATGATACACCCGCAATGGGAATCACAGAATTGAGGGCAAAAGCTAGACGTCTAAAGGCTAAGAATGACGTTCAGATGATTATAGTAGATTATATGCAGTTGATGAAAGGTCCACCTCGTGTAGAAAACCGGCAACAGGAGATCTCTACAATCTCCCGTTCTCTAAAGGCGTTAGCAAAAGAGATAAACGTACCTGTCATCGCGGTATCACAACTCTCTCGAGCGGTGGAATCGAGAACTGACAAACGACCTCAACTGTCTGATTTGAGGGAAAGCGGTGCCATCGAACAGGATGCAGATTTAGTCATGTTCCTTTATCGAAAATGGATGTACTCCCGAGATGAAGAAGACAAAGGATTGGCTGATGTAATTGTTGCTAAGCAAAGGAATGGTCCAACTGGAACCATTCATACGACTTTTATAGATAAATACGCCAAGTTTGAGACCAAAGCTAGACACGAGGAAGCGACAGCTGAAGTACCTTTCTAATGAAGATTGCCAGCCTCATCCCTACCGTCACAGGCGCCTACCCTAAGGACTTCCTAACACTTGTAGACCTCGCTGCCGAAAACGGCAGAACTTCCAAAGATGCTATAAAGGAATCGCTTTGGAAAGCATACCAGTACAGTCAATCAAAGCATGAAGGACAAAGTCGGCAATCCGGTAAGCCGTATTTTGGTCATTGCTACGCTGTAGCAAAGTTATTAGCAGAATGGCAAATGGACATGGCTACTATTACAGCCGGCATTCTCCACGATAGTCTGGAAGATACAGATGCAACCTACAGTGAACTTGTTGACAACTTTCAACAGGATGTAGCAGATCTTGTGGATGGAGTTACAAAACTGGCTGATATCAGGTTTAGCAGCCGCAAGCAGAAACAGGCAGAGAACCTTATGAAAATGCTTCTCTCAATGGTTAAGGATATCCGGGTTATCATTATAAAGTTTGCTGATCGATATCATAATATGATGACAATCGAGTATCTGCCTCTCCGAAAACAGCACCGTATCGCAATAGAAACCAGAGATGTTTACTCTCCTCTCGCTCAAAGATTGGGAATGCACCAAATTAAAAGCCAACTGGATGACCTTATTCTTAAGACTCTTGAACCGGATATTTACAAAGAAATCAGCAAGGGGTTAAAGTCGACGTTTGGCTACCGACAGAAATACATCCGTGAGGTTACAATCCCACTGAAAGAAGAGCTTGAGAAATTAAGTTTAGATTTCTCTGTAACCAGTAGGTTGAAGTCTTATGCTTCAATTTCTGGAAAAATGAAGAAAGTCCAGAAATCACTCAATGAACTGTATGATATCTTTGCTATTCGAGTAATTGTTCAGGATGTGACTGCCTGTTATACTGTGCTTGGTACAATTCATCAACTGTTTACCCCGGTTCACGAAAGATTCAAAGATTTTATTGCCACCCCGAAGATAAATGGTTATCAATCGCTACATACAACGGTTGTCGGCCCTTCGGGACGGATGATAGAAATCCAGATACGTACCGAAGAAATGGATAGGACAGCAGAAATTGGTGTGGCTGCTCATTGGAGATATAAATCAAACGTGAAGAGAGAGGGAGATCTGGATAGACATGTCAATTGGCTGAGGGATCTGGTGGCGATTCTTCAAGATGAATCTTCAGATCCTGCGGAATTTATGAATCTTCTTCAGATTGACTTGTATCAGGATGAACTGTTTTGTTTCACTCCTGCCGGAGATCTCATTCAACTGCCTATCAATTCTTCGCCAATTGATTTCGCATATGCGGTTCATACTGAAGTCGGAAACCACTGCCTCAGCGCAAAAGTAAACGGAAAGATAGTTCCCCTTAATACTTCCTTACAAAGCGGAGAAACTATAGAAATTATCACATCGGATTCTCAGACTCCCGGTTACGGATGGTTGAAAGTGGTACGAACCAGTAAGGCGAGAACACACATTCGTCGATGGATACACAAAACCGAACGTGAAGAAAGCATCAAGCTTGGACGGGAAATCCTGGATAAAACTCTCAGGCGATTAAAATTAGCTCATTTACTGAAAGAAATTAAAAAAGCACCTGAAACAACTGGGTTCAATGATGAAGAGTCCATAATGGCAGCATTGGGGTCAGGTAAAATAACTGTACGAGACCTGATCAGGAAGATTTCTCCAGAAACTGTAGAATCAGAAATTGAAGAAATTGATGATAAAGAACGATTCCTGTCCATAGCCCGCAAAACGGTAAAGGGTGTTAGGATTCACGGTATCGATAACATTATGATGAATTTTGGAAAATGCTGCAACCCCATTCCGGGCGATAATATTATCGGTTTTGTCACGCGGGGAAGAGGTGTGACTGTTCATCGAATTGAGTGTAAGAATCTTCCTGTTATGAGTGAAGATTTAGATCGGATTCTGGAGGTAGAATGGAATGTAAGTCGAAAAGAAGAATTTATGGTTCGTTTGAAAGTGGTTGCTGAAGATCGAAAAGGGTATCTTAAAGATTTGACTGAAGCAATTTCAAAACTTAGCATCAACATCACAAGTGTTGATATTAAAGTAGATGAAAGCGGTGTAGCAAACTGCTTTTTAGTTGTTACTGTTCCAAATTTGCGAAGGCTCAATTCTATGCTGAAGCAGATAGGTGAAGTAACAGGAACCATATACTCAGAAAGGGCATCTTAAATGGTTATAAAATACACGAAGAAAGATATATCAAAACGAGTTGCAAAAAGAACTGAGAGTAGTTTCATCGATTCACATACTACCGTATCAGAAATTTTTAATGTGATGCTGGAGATGATGACAGAAGATGATCACAATATTCGTATCGAAATCAGAGGGTTCGGCACTTTTCAAGTGAAACCTACTAAAGCAAAACCACGAGCTCGAAATCCGAAGACAAACGAAGAAGTTTATGTTCCTGCTCACAGAAAAACTCACTTCAAGCCGGGAAAAATCCTGAAAGCTAAGCTTTCACAACCCATTTAGTTCTGATTCTAAACATGGGCAGAATCCTCGGAATCGACTACGGCTCCAAACGGGTAGGATTAGCTATAACTGATGCCGGCCAGATAATCGCCTCTCCATTTAAGACAGTAACCTCTCATAATCTCGAATTACAGATCTCCGAACTGTCAAGAATTGTTGAGGAAGAAGATGTATGTCAAATTGTAATCGGTCTACCAATAGGGCTCAAAGGAAACTATACAACTCAGACAAAAAAGACAGAACAGTTTGCAGACGTTTTCCGTAAAAAAATAGGTTTACCAGTTACGTTTTATGATGAAAGATTGACATCTGTTCAAGCAAAGCGTATTCTTATATCTGAAGGCATAAAACCTAGTAGGGAAAAGGATTTGGTGGATAAAACAGCTGCTGCTATCATGCTGCAGGCATTTTTGGATAGCAGGTGATGAATGTATTTCGCCGATTTCTGGATAGACCTCACTGGCAGTTAGCCGTTTCGTCGGGAGTGCTGATTGGGCTTTCCTATCCTCCTCTGAAGCTGGGTGTGATCGCTTATTTGGCATTCATTCCACTCATAGAAATTCTGACTACAGCTCGCCCCGGAAAAGCGGCTCGTTTAGCATTTATGACCGGTCTAATTTCAAATTCAATTGCTCTTTACTGGCTGGCATTTAACTCAGGTGCAACATTATGGATCGTTATCATTTCTATGCTGGGAGCTGTCTTTTATCTCTCGATTCAATGGTCAATTTTAGCAGCAGTCATTGCCTGGTTTCATTCACACACAGGAAAAGGGTTGTTTATATTTCCATTTATGTGGATCACAATGGAGTTTTTTCAGTCATTTGGACTTCTTGCTTTTCCATGGATTTCCCTCGCCACCACACAGGCAGACTATCTTCCGCCTATCCAGATCGTAGAATTCACTGGTATCTACGGACTGTCATTCTGGATTATTCTCTTGAATACACTGTCGTATCGACTTCTCACATCACCGGTACCGCTCGTTCCTAGATTGCGGATTTGGACTGCGGTTATTCTCGTATTGCCGTGGATTTATGGCTATGGAAGAATACTTTCTTTTCCGGCTCAATCTTCGAATGAAGCTGAGTTAACTATTGCAGTGGTTCAGCCCAACATGGGACCTCACGAAAAGTGGGATAAGTCAAAGCGGGAGTGGGTCTTCGAAGTTCTCGACTCACTTTATGTGGAAGCAGCTCAAAAAGGAGTAGACATGGTGGTTTGGCCCGAGAGTGCAGTGCCAACGTATCTTCGTCGAGATCGATTTCGAAGGCGATTTATTCAGAAAAGAGTTGAAGAATACGGTGTTCCGCTTTTCACCGGTGCTCTCGACTTCGACAGAAAAGATGGTTTTCTGGAACATTACAACAGTATTTTTATGTTTAATGTGGATGGGAGCCTCGAATCGTATTACAAAATTCATCTTGTACCGTTGGCGGAATATAATC
>Ga0208879_1004767_pt1 | contig 10454 bp, 10 predicted proteins | sample Knorr_S15_td_Bot_FD_185605 | JGI IMG/M metagenome (GOLD analysis project Ga0208879, IMG submission 185605) | Marine microbial communities from Southern Atlantic Ocean transect - Knorr_S15_td_Bottom_ad_5009_LV_A (SPAdes) (version 2) | ecosystem: Environmental > Aquatic > Marine > Oceanic | place...
GCCGCCAACGTAGTCGGCAGCAACATCGCCAACGTGCTGCTCGTAATGGCGCTGCCGGCGCTTCTTTTTCCGCTGGCCTTCGACAAGACCTCGGCGCGCTCCCACTCCGTCTTCATGCTGCTCGTCAGCGTGCTCTTCTTCGTGCTCTGCTGGGACGAACAGCTGAGTCGCGCGGACGGCCTGGTCCTGCTCGCGGGCCTGGTCCTCTTCCTGGCACTGCAGGCGGGAACCAAGCTCGATGTGGAAGAGGAGCCGGTCGCCCCGACGCTCCTGCCGTCTGTGCTCAGCCTACCGGCGCGCCGTTGGTCTTTGGTTTGGTGATCGTGGTCGGGGCCGTGATGCTGCCGCTGGGGGCTGGTCTGCTCCTGGATGGCGGAGTCGGACTCGGTGAGATGATCGGTATTTCGGACGAGGTCATCGGCCTGACCCTGATCGCTCTGAGCACTTCCCTGCCCGAGCTCGCCACGACGATGGTAGCCGTGTACAAGCGTCAGTCGTCCCTCGCGGTCGGGAACCTGATCGGGAGCAACATTTTGAACGTGCTCGGGATCATGGGCATCGCGTCGACCGTGAGCCCGCGCGAGTTGGCCGTGCCGGCGCAGTTCATGACCTTCGATCTACCATTGATGCTCACGGCGGCGACAATCGTCACCGGGCTGGCCTTCCGGCGGGGCACGGTTGGGAAGTGGCTCGCCGGACTGATGTTCGGCATGTACGTGGTGTACACGTATCTGTTGTACACCGGGGGAAGCTGACTCCCTACTCGCCTCCGAAGTGGAACTCGAAGCGCGGAGTGTAGCGGGAGACGGACTGGTATTGGTTCGGCCACTCCATGTCGTGTCCAAGCATGTGCGCGGCGTGCCTCGTCCAGTAGGGATCGAAGAGGTGCGCCCGCGCCAACAGACAGAGGTCCGCCCGGCCCGCAGCGATAATCGTGTTCACGTCCATCCACGACGAGATGTTGCCGACCGCCATGGTCGAAATGCCGACCTCATGCTTGATGCGGTCGGCGAACGGGGTCTGGAAGAGCCGTCCGTAGATCGGGCGCTGGTCCGGGACGGTCTGCCCGGCAGAGACGTCGATCACGTCGCAGTCGTTCAGCTTCAGGAGCCGGGCTACTTCAACGGAGTCCTCGGGCTCCATGCCGCCCGGGAGCCAATCGACGGCGCTCACTCGCACGCTCATCGGCTTGTGCTCCGGCCAAGCCGACCGGCAGGCGTCGAACACCTCGAGGGGGAAACGCATCCGGTTCCCGAGCGATCCGCCGTACTCGTCCTCACGCTCGTTGGTCAGCGGCGAGATGAAGGACGCCAACAGGTAACCGTGAGCCATGTGGAGCTCGAGCAGGTCGAAGCCCGCGGCCTGAGCGTATTCGGTCGCGCGCACGTAATCGGACGCGACCTCCTGCATGTCGGCGCGCGTCATCTCGCGGGGCGTTTGGCTTCGATCGGGAAAATAGGGGAGCGGTGACGCGGACATGATCGGCCAGGCGCCATCCTCGACCGGCTCGGCATCGCCTTCCCAAAGGGGCTTGGTGGAGCCCTTTCTACCCGCATGTCCCAACTGCATCGCGATCTTGCCGGGCGTGCGCGTGTGCACGAAATCGACGATTCGCTTCCAGGCGTCGACGTGTTCGTCCATGTAAAGCCCGGCGCAGCCGGGGGAGATGCGTGCGTCGGCAGACACGTTGGTCATTTCCGCATACACCAGCCCCGCCCCGCCCACCGCGCGACTCCCCAGATGCTGGAGGTGCCAGTCGTCGACCGTGCCATCGGCCGCACAGTACTGACACATCGGCGACACCACGATTCGATTCGGCAGCAGGAGATCGCGTAGCCTGAACGGAGTGAACATGGGCGGTGGTAGTGGCCGGAGCGGAACCGCAACTCCGGCCTGCTCTCCGGATCGTTCGGCACAGCGCGCATCGACGCGCGCGAGAAAGTCCGGGTCGCGCAGGCGCAAATCCTCGTGCGTGATGCGCAGACTGCGGGTCAGCAGCGCGAATGAGAACTGCACCGGATCGAGGTCCATGTAGCGCTCGGTGGCCTCGAACCACTCGAGGCTCGCCTGCGCCGCCCGTTGCAGCGACTCGACCTGTGGTCGGCGCTCGGCTTCGTACGCGGAGAGCGCGTGGGAGACCCGTTCGGCCATGGCGGCGCCCGAGCCCACCGCCGAGCCTCCCGAGGGGTCTTGCTCCGCCCATTCCGACATCAGCGCGTCCCGAAGCGCGATGGCGTCCAGCATGCCCAGGCGAGTCCCCGACCCGACTGAGAAGTGGGCGGTGTGCACCGCATCCCCCAGGAGCACGACATTGTCCACCGACCAACGCGCGTTCGTGATCGTGGGAAAGCTGCGCCAAACGCTGTTGTTCGGCACCAGCGCATGTCCCTCCAACTCCTCCGCAAAAAGCGCTTCGCAGTACGCGAGCGTCTGCTGCTCCGATGCCTGGTCCATGCCGGCCGAACGCCACGTCTCTTCGGTGCACTCCACGATGAACGTCGATTGTCCCGGCTCATATTGGTACGCGTGCACGCGCCAGAGGCCGTGTTCGTTCTCCCGGAAGTAGAACGTGAAGGCGGGCAGCGGCTTGGACGTGCCGAGCCACACGAAGCGGTTCGGGCGCCAGTCGAACGTGGGGTGGAAGCGGTCTTTCATGCACTCCCGTACCGTCGAGTTCGCCCCATCCGCGCCTACCACGAGGTCGTACGAGGCGAGCGTCTCCATCTCTGTGAACGCCGACTCGTATCGCACCTCGATGCCCAGCGCGGCAGCCTGCTCCTGAAGGGCCCTGAGCAGGGTCTGTCGGCTCAAGCCGCTGAAGCCGTGCCCGGTGCTGCGGATCACTTCTCCGCCGTAGTGCACGTCGATGTCGTCCCAGTGCACGAAGTGGGACGTGATCGCGGCATACGTCACCTCGTCGGCGCTCTCCACCTCGGCGATGGTCGCGTCACTGAAGACGACCCCGAATCCGAACGTGTCGTCGGCCCGGTTCTGCTCGAGAACGAGGATCTCGTGCTGCGCGTCCGCGCGCTTCATGAGAATCGCGAAGTAGAGGCCGGACGGGCCGCCTCCCACGACGGCGATCCTCACGAGCTGGCCTCCGTGGCCTGCGCCTCTCTCTCGACTCGACGATTCACAGGCCGCGTCAAAGGAAGTCCGGGGAGCGCTTCTCCACGAAGGCGTCGTACGCTTCTCGAAAGTCCGGATGGACCATGAGCGCCGCCTGGATCTGCGCTTCCGCTTCGAGCGCGCCCGCGAGGTCCATGCTGGCCTCCCGGTTGAGCGAGTCCTTGGTGATCTCCAAAGCGAAGGACGGACCGCGCGCGAGCTTCTCAGCGAGCTGGGTGGCCGCACCGAGAGCCTCACCGTCCGGCACGACCCGGTTGTAGAGCCCGATGCGGTGCGCTTCCTCGGCACTGATGAAGTCGCCCGTCATGAGCAACTCACTCGCTTTCGCGAGCCCGACGATGCGCGGCAACATCCAGGCCGCACCCATGTCGGCCCCCGAGAGCCCGACCCGCGTGAACAGATACGCGATCTTCGCAGACTCCGCGGCGACCCTCATGTCGCACGCCGTCGCGACCACCGCACCCGCCCCGGCCACGGTTCCGTTGAGGGCGCCGATGACGGGCTTGCGGCACCGGCGGATGGAGAGCACCAGATCGCAGGTCATCCGCGTGAACTCGAGCAGCCCTCGGAAGTCGCGCTCGAACAGGGCCCCGATGATGTCTTCGACATCGCCCCCCGAGCAGAACGCGCGGCCGGACCCTGTGATCACGATTGCGCGCGCCGACTCCTCGTCATGCAGCGCGTCGAACGCCTTCCGCAGCTCTTCGTAGACCTCGAAGGTGAGCGCATTGAGTCGATCGGGCCGGTCGAGCGTGATCGTCGCCACACCGGTCTCGTCGCGCAGCTCGAATCGAAACGACCTAGGCTCGAACACGCGACTCAGGCGCTGAAGTCCTGAATGACGGCAGTGGCCTCGATCTCGACCACGGCACCCGGGTCGACGAGCCTCTTCACTTCAACGAGCGCCATCGCCGGAAAGTGCTTGCCCATGTGGGCGCGATACGTCTGGCCCACCTCCCGAAGGCTGGCCTTGTACGCGTCGAGGTCGGTAACGAAGATCGTCATGCGTCCCACGTCCTCGGGACCCCCGCCGGCCTCTCGTACAACCGTGAGGACTTTCCCCAGGACGACGTCGAACTGTCCTGCGAAGTCGTCGGTGCCGACCCCCCCGTGAGCCTCAGTCGCGTCCTGCCCAGCGACGAAGAGCACGCGGCCATTTCTGGGCGCGAGCATGCCGTTCGTCCAGCCACGGGGCGCGCCGAGTTCCTCCGGGTTGATGTGCTCGTAGGTCACGGGCCGCCCTGCGCATCATTGCCATCGATCACGATCGTCTCGCCGCTCGTACGGTCGGCGTCACGGAGCAGCAGAGGCAAGATCGCGTCCGCCACTTCCTCCGCCCGAATCAACCTCGGCTGATCCGAGTCCTCCAGGATCGCCGACATCGCCGTTTCCCAAGACTGCCCGGTCCGCTGCATGATGCGCCCGATCGACTCGTTCAGCAGCGGCGTATCCACGTACCCAGGACAGACGGCGTTCACGGTGACTCCGGTTCCCTTCGCCTCCCTCGCGATCGCCTTCGTAAATCCGATGGCCGCATGCTTCGCGGCCACGTAGGCCGAGAGGTACCGTGCCCCAACGAGTCCGGCGACGGAGGCGACATTGACGACGCGCCCCCATCTCCGCTTCACCATCCCGAGGTAGATCGCCTGCATGGTGAGGAAGGTGCCCGTGGCGTTGACCGCGATGATGTGATTCCACTCGGTCAGCTTCACGTCGTGCAGAGGATTGGACGTCGCGGTAGCCGCGGCGTTGATCAGGATGTCGACCTTGCCCATCGTCTCGACCGCGGAGAGCGCCAGGTCTCGCACCTGATGTGGGTCGGTAACGTCGCAGCGGAACGCAAAAGCCTCGAACCCGCTCTCCCGAATCTGACTCGCGACGTCGACGACCTGCTCCTCGTTGCGCGCCGTGACCGCAACCGTGGCACCGGCGTGAGCCAGGGTATGCGCGGCTGCAGCACCGATTCCACGCCCCCCGCCCGTGATGACGACGGTCTTGCCGGCCAGATGCCTGGTCGGATTCCCATTGAGATTCAAAGCGTCGCCTCCTCGGCGGCGACAACCGCCTCAGCCAGTAGTTCACCGAGTATGCGGACGGTTTCGCGGCCTTCTTCGGAGGTTGCCCGCGCGGGCCAGCCGAAGTAGGCACGAGGGCCGCCGGCGTCGGCGAACGTCGTGTTCCCCTCCCGGCGTCGGACAGCGATGCCGGGTTCGGCTCCAGAGCCGCGGCGACCTCCGTCCGGACCAGCGAGGGCGCCTCGGCCATGACGACGCTGCCCTCGAATTGACCCGCATGGCAAGCACCGGTCTGGAACTCCTCGCCGAGACGGCCGGCCGCGACGCGCCTCGTCAGGTCCAGGAACACGATACGCAGACCGGCGGGCGCTTCGGCTGCAGCGGCCCGCAGCGTCGCTACGTGCTCAGGGTCGAGATGAGCGTTTGCGATCGCGAGCGTCGGGATTCCTTGCTCCATCAGCGCAATCCCGATGTCGAGGATGAGTCGGCGCACCGTATCCGCCTTCACGCCGATCGTCCCTGGAAAGGCTCGAGCAAAGGCAGCAGCAGTGTACCAGAGCGGGGGCAAAATCAAAACAGTGTGACCGAGACCCGCGAGTTCCCGCGCGCCGGACTTCGCCATGGCCTCCGCGATGATCACGTCCGTACCGAGCGGCAGATGTGGCCCATGCGCCTCGACCGCGCCGATGGGCAGGATGGCCACGGCGTGATCTAGATCCGCGTCGCGGACCTCTTCCCAAGTCATATCGGAGAGGTGGTGAACCGGCATGGACTACTTCGACGGGGCTGATCCTGGGGGACTGATTGACCGGTATTCTAGCGGACACGTATCCTCACGCACACTTCCCGCGACGATTTCTTCCCCACCCTACCGTGTCCGAACAACTCAACATCTTCCCATACTTCCTCGGGCAGCGCCTCGAGGAGGGCCTGGGCGATCGCCGCGCTCTGCTCACCGCAGAGGGAGCGCTCAGTTATTCCGAGGTCGCCGCCCTCTCGGCCCGTTACGCGAACCTTCTCGCCGAGTCCGGCGTGCGACCGGAGGAGCGCGTCTTGATCGCCCTACCGGACGGGCCGGACTATGTAGGCGCTCTATTCGGGATCACTCGCATGGGCGCGGTCGTGGTCATGGTGAACCCACACCTGAAGCCCGACCAGATTCGCTACCTCTACGAGTACACCCACGCGCGCGCTGCACTGGTGGGCTCGCAGACGATGTCCGAGTTCGAGGTGGCCCTGGCCGGTGCGCAGCATCGCCCCCGACTCATCGAGGTCGGTGGCCATGGTCATGCCGAGCGCATCGCGGCCCTGCCCGACCAGCACCCGATCTTCGCATCCCACCAGGACGACGCCGCGATCTGGCTCTTCAGCGGTGGCACGACAGGCCGGGCGAAGGCCGTCGTTCAGAGTCATCGCTCCTTCGTGAACACGACGAAGCTGTACGGACACGCGCTGTTGGACATCGGGCCTGAGGACGTGACGCTCTCCGTACCGAAGCTCTTCTTCGGATACGCAACGGGTACCAACCTGCTCTTCCCCTTTTCGGTCGGCGCAACCGCGGCGCTCTTTCCCGAGCGCTGCACACCAGAGACGCTCTTCGCCCAAATCGCGGCGTTCCGCCCCACCATTCTGGTGAACGTGCCGACGATGGTGAATCACCTCGTGAGCCACCCGGACGCAGGTAATCAGGATCTCTCGTGTCTCCGGCTGGCGACCTCGGCCGGGGAAGCCCTGCCCGCCGAGCTGCACCGCAAGTGGAACGACCTGTTCGGAGTTCCGCTACTGGACGGACTCGGCACGGCGGAGATGTGGCACGTGTTCATCTCCAACCGCCCAGACGACGTGCGGCCTGGCACGTTGGGGAAGGCGGTGCCCGGTTTCGAAGTGAAGGCGTGCGACGATGACGGCGCCGAGGTTGGCCCGGACGAAGTCGGCCATCTGTGGGTGCGCGGCGACTCGCTCGCCAAGGGGTACTGGCGGCAGGCCGAAAAAACGCGCGCGGCCTTCCGGGGCGAGTGGTACGTCTCGGGAGACATGATCAGCGTCGACCAAGCCGGCTACGTCACATACTGCGGGCGCGCGGACGACATGCTCAAAGTGAGCGGCAAGTGGCTCTCTCCGACGGAACTGGAGGACTGCTTGTTGGAGCACGCCGCGGTCCGGGAGGTCGCAGTGATCGGCGCGAGCACAGCAGACGGGCTCGTCAAACCATGCGCGTTCGTGATCCCGGCGCAGGAGGCCGCGGCCGACGATGCGCTGGCCGCCGAACTCCAAGCGTGGGCCAGGCAGCGATTGGAGCCCTACAAGTACCCGCGCGAAGTGGTCTTCATGGAGGAGCTCCCCAGAACCCATCTGGGCAAGGTCGACCGCGGAGCCCTGGGTCGTAAGGCACTGGACCGCTAGGCTCCATTTTCAGGAAGCCGATCCCGTTTTTCTCCAGAGGACTCCGAGGAAGCTCAGATGCGCCTGATTTGCATCACCGTCACTGCACTGCTCGTTGGAGGGAGCATCTCAGACGCCACCCCGCCACTGCCGTGGGGCGCCAAGGGCCACGAGATGGCGGCCCGGACCGCGACTGGCGTCCTACCGCAGCAGATGCCCCGGTTCTTCCTCGACGCCGCCGACCAGCTGATCTACCTCGACCCCGAGCCCGACCGCTGGCGGAATCGCGATCTAGCAGAAATGGACCAGGCGTGGAACTACGACCACTACATCGACATCGAGAACGTTCCGGAGGGAGCGCTGGATGCACCGGACCGATTCACGTTCTTGAAGGCCCTCTACGGCGCCGGGCTGGAGAAGCGGGAACGCGACGCGGGCTTCCTACCCTACCGCATCATGGAGATGTATCAGCGGATCGTGACCGAGTGGCGTATGTGGCGCGCCGAAGCAGACACACAGAAGAAGCAATGGATCGAAGCGCGCATCCTGAACGACGCCGGCATCCTCGGTCACTACGTGACGGACGCCTCACAGCCACATCACACCACGATCCACTTCAACGGCTGGTCCGCCGGCGCACCAAACCCGGAGGGCTACTCGACCGACCGCTCGTTCCACGCCCGATTCGAGAGCCGATTCGTCGACGCACACGTGACGCAGACGGACGTGGCCAACCAAGCGTCTCGGGGCCCGCCTACTTCGGTGGCGGACTCAGCGCGCGACGCGGTGTGGGAGTACGTGCAGGAGTCGCACGGCTACGTCTCGGAGTTGTACCGTCTGGACCGCGACGTGGGCTTCGATCCGCAGGCTCCCATGCGCTCGGAGACACGAGACTTCGCCGCCGGACGCCTCGCGGCCGGCGCCGACATGCTGGCGGTGCTGTGGTGGTCGGCTTGGCTCGAGAGCGGGGCTAGCAGGCCCTAAACTTGCATTCACCGCCTCCGTGCTCACATCATGACGGTCCGGCCACCCGTGCGTGGACCGGATCTAGAGGAGCGCGCGCGGGCCAGGGCGTCGGCGTGGCACGGCGGCGGAGAAACCCGACCCGACTCCGCCGCGTCTAGGAGGCTGCCCCGGCAGGCCTTGGATGGGTGGCCCGGCCGTTGGCCGGGGTGATTCGGGTATGGAGGGGCTGCATGACCGAGGGATCGCAGGTTCAGCCGGACGGCGGGCGGTTCGAGACGATCGACCCTAAACTGACGGTCTTCGCGCTCGCGAATGGGATGGACCTCGAGAAAGCCGAGGGCTTTCGGCGGCTCTCTTGGTTCACTGAGGGCCTCGAGCGCGGCCTCCGCATCGAGGCCGCCAGCGTTGGCGCGTTCGTGGTGACGGCGATGGCGTGGCAGTTCAACTCGCCCAGCGAAGCCACTGAGTCCAGTGTGGGCGACGAGGTCGTGACGGGCGCGCTCGAGGCCGCGAACGGACTGCGGCTCTGATCGTCAGCACTTCCGCCATGGCTGCGCTGCAAGCGCAGGTGACCGATTGTCGGAGGTGCCCCCGGCTCGTCGCCTGGCGCGAGCGAGTCGCCCGGGAAAAGCGCGCATCGTTCCGCGACCACGTCTACTGGGGCCGGCCCGTGCCGGCCTTCGGCGATGCGGACGCGCGGGTGCTGGTCGTGGGTCTCGCTCCCGCAGCCCATGGAGCCAACCGAACCGGACGAATGTTTACCGGAGATCGTTCAGGTGACTGGCTCTATCGAGCGCTGCATAGGGCGGGCTTCGCGAACCAGCCCGAGTCCGTCGATCGGGGGGACGGTCTGGAGCTGAAGGGTGTATTCGTCACGGCCGCGGTGCGTTGCGCGCCCCCCGCGAACAAGCCCAAAGCGAGCGAGCGCACCGCTTGCCGGCCTTGGTTCGAACTTGAGCTCGACCTCCTGGAGCGCATGAGCGTGGTCGTGACGCTCGGCGGCTTTGCCTACGCTCAGACGCTACGGATCCTGGAAGATCGAGGCCTGCCCGTGCCCAGCCCGCGTCCACGCTTTGGGCACGGGGCCGAGGTGGACCTCGACGGCGTGACGGTGCTCGCGTCGTATCACCCCAGTCAGCAGAACACCTTCACCGGCAAACTCACCGAATCGATGTTCGACACGATTTGGTCCCGGGCTCGCGAACTCGTCGACATCGATAGCTAGGCAGGCGGGCCTGCGCGGGCGCCGCCATCGAGCGTCGCCTGAGGCGCGCCTGCCTACTATGCTCCTGGGTCGCCAGACGACAACCCCGGCTGGAGCCTCCGATGGATAGACGTGACTTCGTTCGTACCACAGCCGCCAGTGTGGCGGTCGCCGCGACGCCGGCTGCGCTCGCGGCAGATCTCCCCGCGCGCGCACCCGCGGTTCACACCCGCCTGATGGGGCCGGTTTTGGTTTCGGATGTCTCATCCATCCGCTACAAGAACGGTGGCAGCGAGAGCGCGATCGAGCGCGCCTTCCGCGGTATCACGGAGGGTGAGGACGTGCTCGACGCGATCGTAGCAGGCGTCAATATCCCCGAGCTCGATCCGGCTGAAGCGGGCATCGGGTATGGTGGGCTCCCCAACGCCGATGGAGTCGTGCAGCTCGACTCCTGCCTCATGCACGGCCCCCGCAAGTGGGCCGGCGGGGTCGCGGGTATCGAAGGCGTGCGCACACCCTCGTTGGTCGCGAAGGCCGTCGCCGAACTCACGGACCATCACCTGATCGTGGGTGAGGGCGCCCGCGAGTTCGCTCGATCGTTGGGATTCGAGATCGAGGACGACATCAATACCGAGCACTCGCGGGCCATGTGGCTCGAATGGCGACGACGCGTGGACCCGAGCCACTGGCTCGACCCGCAACAACGCATTCGCGGCGACCGCGAAGCGAGCCTGCGTGATTTCAACGACGCATCGTTC
>Ga0208879_1004772_pt1 | contig 10443 bp, 9 predicted proteins | sample Knorr_S15_td_Bot_FD_185605 | JGI IMG/M metagenome (GOLD analysis project Ga0208879, IMG submission 185605) | Marine microbial communities from Southern Atlantic Ocean transect - Knorr_S15_td_Bottom_ad_5009_LV_A (SPAdes) (version 2) | ecosystem: Environmental > Aquatic > Marine > Oceanic | place...
GCTCACGACATACCCGCCGAGCACGCCAATACCATCCCGGCAAAAATCGCCGTCAACCCAACGACCGGCAGAGAGAAGAATCCGATTTCGATCATTTGTTTGAGGACAATGCGCGGATAAAACGGCGGTCGTACAGAATGGAGTAGGGCGGTTCCTGTGAAACTCACCAAACGACCAATCGTTTCCAGAAAGGCAAAGGTGAAGCTGCCGATGGTTTGCAGAAAGTTCATCCTCCGCTATGCCTCATCCGAAATGTAATGGCGGTCAAAACGATGCCCCAAACTCGTGAGGATTTCATAGCCAATCGTTCCAGCTTGATCGGCAATTTGGTCTACAGGATTATTGGGACCAATAAGGTCTACCAATGCGCCCATATGCAACATGTCCTCCGGCACGCCGGTGACATCGACAGTTGTTAAATCCATGGAAATCCGTCCTACCACGGGCACCTCAAAATCACCAATATAGACTATCCCCGAATTACTTAAACTGCGCATATATCCATCCGCATAGCCGATCGCGAGTGTCGCAATTTTTGTCGGTTTTGAAGCCTGATGAGTGGCACCATAACCAACGGTCTGGGGGGTGTCAACGGACCGCAGCTGCAGGATTTTTGCTTGTAAACGAATGACTTGCGCCATTTGGTTAACTTTTCCCGGAGTCGGGTTTACACCATACAAAGAGACCCCGGCGCGGCAAAGATCGAATTGATAATCCGGGCCTAGAAAGATACCTGAGCTCGCCGCTAAACTGACGTATTTTGCTTTGATGGATGATCGTAGCTCATTGAATAGGGCAACTTGCTCTACGTTCTTAGGATGATCTTGATCTTCAGCGCAAGCGAGATGGCTCATCACGAGATCAATGTTGAATTTTGCCAAGTCTGGCGCGCTTTGCTCACATTCAGCTGGCGTTAATCCAAGACGCGACATGCCGGTGTCAAGATGAAGACCAGCAGGCTGATCAGCATGAGCTTGCCATTGCTCAATTTGATCACGGCTGTTGAGGATCGGGATGAGGTTATGGGCGAGCAATTCTTTGGCAGTTCCCGGTAAAACTCCATGAAATACGTAAATGCGGGCTTCTGGCAGAATTTGACGCAACTCACTGCCTTCTTCGAGCGTCGCCACGAAAAAGGTAGAACATCCCGCCGCTTGGAGAGCAGGTGCGGCCTCTTTGACACCAAGCCCATAGGCGTTGGCTTTGACGACGGAGGCCAGTCCCGCTGATGGCAATTGGTCGCTGAGGATAGAATAATTTTTCGCGAGAGCACCTAGATCGATGGTCAAGGTCGCGCCGGCTTTTTTTAAATCGGTCATTTTTAAGTCCCCCCCACCTTAATCCTCCCCCTCGGTGGGAGGAGGAGATTTGTGTTTGTAGTTGAAATTCTACCCCTTCCCCCCTTGAGGGGGAAGGTTAGGATGGGGGGTAAAATAGGTGCTAATATCTTGCCCATCCGACTACTGACTTATTGGTTAATAAGATTCGGTGTGTTGGGTATCGAGATCACCAAAGCGCGTATACATGCCATGGAAATGGAGTTTTGCCGTTCCCGTCGGGCCATGACGTTGTTTGCCGATGATCACTTCGGCGACAAAACGATTTCTTTCGCTGCGTTCTTCCCAATCCGTATATCGTGTCGCAAACTTATCTGGTGATTCTTCGGGGCGCTGAACGGGCTCTCCGCGCTCGTCATAATAGGCTTGGCGATAAATAAAGCTTACGACGTCAGCATCCTGCTCAATCGTGCCCGATTCACGAAGATCCGATAATTGAGGCCGCTTATCTTCACGTTGCTCGACCGCGCGCGACAACTGGGACAAGGCCAATACCGGCACATCCAATTCTTTTGCCAGTGTTTTTAGGCCCCGCGTAATTTCACTGATCTCCTGCACCCGATTGTCGGATCGGGAAGAGCCTTCCATCAATTGCAGATAATCGACCACAATCAAGCCCAGCCCTTCATTGCGTTTAAGACGGCGGGCGCGGGTTCGCAGCGCTGAAACCGAGAGGGCCGGTGTATCGTCAATGAAGATGGGCAGCGTATGGAGTTGCTGTGAAGCGACCACCAATTTATCAAACTCATCGTTTGTAAGTGTGCCGCGTCGCATTTTATCGGAAGCTATCTCAGCTTGTTCAGACAAAATACGTGACGCCAATTGCTCTGCTGACATTTCGAGAGAGAAAAAACCGACCACGGCACCGTCGGTGACTTTCTTTTCGCCGCTTTCATCAATTTCAAATTTATAATCGTAAGCGGCGTTAAAAGCGATATTGGTCGCAAGCGCAGTCTTACCCATCGATGGGCGCGCGGCGAGAATGATTAAATCCGAAGGATGAAGACCTCCCATGATTTGATCGAGGTCTCGCAGGCCCGTGGAAACGCCACTGAGATGGCCATCACGTTTGTGGGCGATCTCTGCCATTTCGACAGCGGAGACGACGGAAGATTTAAAATCCTGGAAGCCGCCTTCAATTTCGCCAGTCGTTGCAAGATCATACAGCGTCTGTTCAGCGTATTCGATCTGCTTCATCGCAGGATCGTCAACTTCTGGCGTATGGGCTCGGTTTACCACCTGTTCGCCGAGCTCAATCAATTGGCGCTTGAGGTGCAAATCATAAATGGTTCGGCCATACTCGGCAGAGTTGATGACGCTGACCATTGAGCCCGCAATTTCTGCGAGATAGCGCGTGCCGCCGACATCGGCGAGTGAGCCATCTTGCTCGAAGAAAGTGCGAAGCGTGATTGGATCAGCGATCTGCCCGCGTTCGATCAGTTTCGAAGTTGCATCATAGATGTTGCCATGGATGGGATCGGCAAAATGCTCGGGTCTTAGGTATCCCGATACCCGGTCATAGGCATTATTATTAGCGAATATGGCACCGAGCAAAGCTTTCTCCGCCTCGAAGTTATGGGGTGGTGATCTGAAACTCGGCAGGCCTTGCCCGTCATCTTGCGCGGCTTGAATATTTGCTGGATTTTGAACTGCTGTTGCCATGGCAAAGAAATTACTCTGATCCACGGCGGATGAGAAGTCTGAAAGGATTCACAGCCCTGTTAGACCTGGGGATAAGTCGATAATTTTTGCAAAAATTCTATCTTGACGAAATTTTATGCTGCGCGGTTGTCGTTCGCTTTGGCTTCTCTCAATGCAGATTTTTCATTTGCCATATAGTCTCTGGTCATCGGCACGATCCGTCGGTCCTTAACCAACTGTATTTGGAATACCGTTGAATCGAGATGGCGGAACGAGACTTCGCTGCACGCAAGATAATATTCCCACATGCGGCAAAAAGTTTCATCGTAGATATATCTTACTTGATCGCGATTGTTCTGAAAGCATTGCTGCCAGTGCCTTAGGGTCTCTGCATAGTGGAGGCCAAGGAACTCAATATCGGTTACGATCAGACCCGTTTTCTCAATTGCCGGCATGATTTCGGAAAGCGCAGGGATATAACCGCCGGGGAAAATATATTTTCGAATCCAAGGGTCCGTTGCTACTGGCGGGCCAATGCGGCCAATTGTGTGGAGCAGGGCGACGCCATCATCTTTTAAAGAGTCTCGAATTTTATTGAAGTATGATTTGAAGTGATTGACTCCCACATGCTCAAACATACCGACCGACACGATGCGATCAAATTTATCGCCTATGGTGCGATAATCTTGCAGGTGGAAATGTGCTTTATCTGCTAAATTTTCAGATTTTGCCCGTTGATTCGATTCCCTCAATTGCTCTTCAGACAAGGTCACACCATCTACATGAGCGTCAAAATGCCGAGCGATGTAGAGACCCATTCCCCCCCAGCCGGAGCCAATATCCAATACTTTGTGGTCACGATCGAGCAACAGCTTTGCTGCGATGTGAGCCTTCTTGTCGGTCTGTGCGGTATCCAGGTCATTGTCTGGATTTACAAAATAGGCACAGGAATACTGACGATCTTTATCCAGGAACAATTTATACAATTCGCCAGATAGATCGTAATGATGAGCGACATTTTTTCGGGATTTTGAGGCTGGATTAAATTGTTGGACGCGCCTCGAGAGGGCATCTAGTGAACCAAAAAATCGATGTAGCCAGTGATAATCATCGAGCTCAACATTAACGGATAAAATTTGAAGAAAATCATATATGGAGCCACCTTCAACTGAGATGCGGTCCTCCATATAACCTTTGCCGAGCGCCATGCTGGGCGATAGAGCCAACCAGGTGGCATAGCGCATGTCGTGAAAGTGAACGCAGACCTCGCCCGGAACAAGATCACTTGCCTCACCAATAAATCTATAAATCTTACCGTCGGCATTCACTACTTTTAAGCTGCCGATCTTTATCATGCGACTGAGAATTGGCTGTAACACGTACATCGTTTCCCTCAATCAGCGGCCCCGCCTGATTTATTCGCCGCGCTTATATAAATTGCGATATTTTGCCAATATTCCCCAATACTAAAAATTTACTGAACTTCGTTATATTAGCACAATTCCCTTGACGTGTGAAGAGCATCACTTTCTTATCCCGGCAAAAAATAGTATTTGAATTTAGTCAAAAAAAACGGCGCATCTCTTGGCAAGATGCGCCGTCTTAATGAATATGTATGAAGAGTTATTCTTTTTCTTCAACCTGCTCTTCTGCTTCTTCGCTAGAAGCCTCAGCTTCTTCGTCGCTGGCTTCCGCTGCTTCAGATTCAGTGTCCGCATCGGCTTGGGCTTTGGCTTGATTGTCGGCTTCGTCTTCATCCGGCATGTTTGATTCGTCAGCATCAAGCTCTTCAACGAGCTCTTCCACTGCATGGGCTTCTTCGTCACCGGAGACAATAGCCTGACCAGTCCGGTCTTGAATTTTTGCTTCTTCTTCAGATCGCGCGACATTGACGATAACTTCAACGCTAACCTCTGGATGAAGGGCCACTTGAACTGAATGCAGGCCAACGGCTTTGATGGGGTTATCCAATTTGATCTGGCCGCGTCCAACAGAAAAACCAGCTTCGGTTACGCCCGTTGAAATATCACGTGCACTCACTGAACCATAAAGTTGTCCGGCCTCACCAGCTTGGCGCACCATGATAACTTTGGCACCATCGATCTTTTTACCGACTTTTTCCGCTTCAGTCTTAAGCTCAAGGTTCTGAGTTTCCAATTGAGTGCGCTGGCCTTCAAAATGTTCTTTGTTCTCGGCGGTCGCAGTGACAGCTTTTTTCAGCGGCAGCAAATAGTTGCGCGCAAAGCCAGGTTTAACGGTGACGACATCACCCATTTGACCCAGCTTTTCAATTCTTTCTAACAGAATAACGTCCATTATTTCTACACCTTCGTTTTAATATCCGGTTTTCATGCCAAAGCAGATGTTGCGCTCAGCCCATATAAATTTTTGGGCTGTTACAATAAAATCGGCAGAAAACGTGAAAATTCGCCAAACCCTTATACCACTGAAGGGTTTAAGGCGGGGAACCTACTGCTTTATGACTGTCCTGGCAACCCAAATTTAACCGGAAAATATCAGCATTTTAGGGATACCAGTTCATTTCGGTGAGGCGAGTATAATCCTTAAATTTTGCTATGGTTTTGGGATTAATTAATCCCGATCACCACAGATTTGTGCTCGGTGTAATGGTTGATCACTTCCTCGCCGAGATCGCGCCCGATTCCGGACTGCTTGTAGCCGCCCATCGGCATGGCCGGGTGCGGGAAGGGGGCGCTGTTTACATAGACCTGACCCGCCCGAATTTTAGGCACGAGTTGGTGAACCTTCTGGATATCACGGCTCCAAATATAGGAGGAAAGGCCGTAGGCCGTGTCATTCGCGAGCGTCGCCGCTTCATCGAGATCGTCAAATGGAATGGCAGTAATAACGGGGCCAAAGATTTCTTCCTGGACGACTTCAGAGGATTGCGGCGGATTGGCCAAGACGGTTGGCTCGACATAATAGCCGGGACCATCAATCTGCGAGCCGCCCGTTACAGCTTCGCCGCCCGCTTTAAGGCCTGCTTTAATAAAACCCATCACCTTGTCGCGGTGCGCTTCTGAGACCAGCGGTCCGATATTTGTTTCAGGGTGTAGTCCCGGTCCAACTTTCAAAGATCTAGCCTCCTTGGAAAGCCGCTCCACAGCTTCATCAAAAATACTGCGTTGGATATAGAGCCTGGAGCCAGCGACACATACTTGGCCGGTATTTCCAAATATCCCCACAGATATGCCTTGAACGGCTTTCTCTAAATTGGCGTCATCAAGCAAGATGACAGGCGACTTGCCGCCGAGCTCAAGCGTCACATTTTTCATGGTCTCTGTCGCCGCCCGGTTAATCACCTTGCCGGTTACAGCAGAGCCGGTGAAGCTTATCTTATTGACCAAAGGGTGCTCGACCAAGGCTTGTCCGGCCTCAGCGCCAAAACCATTTACAACATTAATGACACCTGCGGGAACGCCGGCATCTAGGGCCAGTTCTGCCAATCTAAGTGTTGCCAGAGGTGTCACTTCAGAAGGTTTGATGACAATCGTGCATCCGGTTGCCAAGGCGGGTGCGATTTTCCACATGGCAATCATCAACGGGACGTTCCAAGGAACTATCGCACCGACGACGCCCACTGGCTCACGCTGAGTGTAGGCAAAGTAGCGTTTTTCCGGCATCGGCTCACCGATATTCATCGTCTTGCCATTCAGCTTGGTTGGCCAGCCCGCCATATAGCGCAGCGTATCCAGGACATTGGCGACTTCGACATGTTGGCCAATAAAGCTCGGCATGCCGACATCAAGGGCTTCAAGTTGGCCAAGTTCTTCCGCATGACCTTCAATGAGATCGGCAAAACGATGCATCAGGCGTTCGCGGTTTGCCGGCGGCATATCCCGCCACATTGGATCATTAAGCGCCGCATTGGCCGCTTGCACTGCCTGATCGATATCTTCGGCGGTGCCGACCGGGATTTGCGTTAGCACCTCGGCGTTTGACGGATCAATAACCGAGATCGAATCGTTACCGCTGCCGGCGACCCATTGGCCGCCAATGAAATGTTTCTTTTCCTGATCCAAAAAACGTTGGGTATCGGGGATCAAGGTACTTAGATCATTTGCCATCACGTTCATAACATTCTCCTTGCGACTAATACGTCATCATAATGTATTTCCACGGGCTCTTTTCGGTATTGCGATCGACCTTGACTTCGATAAGCGCCGGGCCGCCTTTTTTGATCGCCAAATCCAAAGCGGTTTTTAGCTCAGCTGGGCTTTCCGCATTATAGCCATCAATGCCGAAGGCTTCAGCTAAAGCCTTAAAATCAGGATTTTGCAGTTCGCTACCAAGCGGTTGGCGTTTATAAATCCGCCGCATATCACGGCGAACATTGCCAAAAGCCGAGTTGTTCATGACGATTGTGATCAAACCGAGTTGTTCTTGTGCAGCGGTCGCCAATTCCTGAACGCCGAACATAAAACCACCATCGCCGGTAACCGAGATCACCACTTTATCCAGATTGCCCGCCTTGACGCCGAGTGCGGCCTGAAAGCCAAATCCTAAATTACCCTGAAATCCGCAGGTAACGTAAGTTCGAGGTTCATAAACCGGAAAAGCAAAGGTCGAGGTAAAGCCGATCTGATTTATCTCCTCAACAAAAAAGCCATCGCGCGGCAGCGCCTCGCGGATTACCTTTAGATAATCAACATGGGGTTTAATCTCTTGCACTTTTTCATTCGCCCAAGACTTGGAATGAGCGATATCGGCGAGAGCTGTTGAGCGTGGCTTGTAGCCTTTGATCGCTTTTGTAAGCGCTCGGGTACCTTCCGCAGAATCAGCGATAATCCCGGCATGAGGAACCAGCCGTTCCATTTCTTCAGGGTCAATATCAATACGAATAAGATGCGGCGGTGCCAATGGATCGACGATGGCCCCCATCGGATTTGACCAGCGCATATAGGGCATCTCTAATCGAGAGCCGATACCAATCAATACATCGGCGTCTCGCCAAAGGTTGTGGGCCGCAACGTTAGAGGCACCTAGTTCATGATCCTCGCTGATGATACCGCGTCCGCCTCGATTAGCACTCACCGGGGCCTGCAAAGTCTCGGCCAATTCAAGGACGGCTTCACTTGCGTGCAGTGCACCACTTCCCACCAAAATAATAGGATTGGTCGCTTTTTTGACCAGCTTGGCAGCGGCGGCAATTTCCTCCGCGTTAATGGCCGGCGGGGCATCTGTTTCCGCCCGCGGTAATATCCCAACCATTTCATTTTGTGCCATGTCATCCCAGCACATTTCAACCGACACCGGACCGGGACGTCCCGATGTCATAACCCTGAAAGCCTCATTGATAATTTCGGGTGCATCCTCAGCGCGTTCAATGCGGACGGACCATTTGGTTATTGTTTGCAACGTTGCTATTTGATCGGGTAGTTCATGCAAATGCCCCCGAAGTTTGCCCATTGCATCGCGGGGAATTTGGCCGGTTACGCAAAGTACAGGCACGTTCGCGCCCCAGGCCGTGCAAAGCGCTGCCATGGTATTTAAAACGCCGGGGCCTGGGACGACAGAATAGATGCCGGGCCGCCCGGTTGATTTGGCGTAGCCATAGGCCATGTAGGCCGCACCCTGTTCGTGGCGTGCGCCGATGGTCCGAATACGCGACTGCACCCGGGCGAGGGCGTCGAAAATTGGATAGGTCTGGGCGCCAGGAATGCCGAAGACGGTATCAACGTCATTGGCCAATAGCGATTGCACAATTGCTTCGCCGCCGCTCATCAATTTTTTCTGAAGGTTTTCAATCAAAATTTAACACCTAATGCCTGATCCGAGTGTGGCCCATTGCTTCAAATAATGGTTCCCAATGGAATGTCATTCGCCACGCTTTTTATCAACATAACCATTGGTGTCAACTGTTGTATTGAAAGTGTCCATTTTCAAGCCGTTGATTGAGGGCGGTGGCTGAATTGAGATATATTTGCCAAGAGGGCTGTTGTAACTATTATTAAAACGCTCAGCCAGGTAATTTCATGAATGCCAAAACCTGCGTCAAATAAGAGGCCATAAACCCACGGTCCTCGTTACTCGTCTTCATCTGCTTTTTGCGGAGAGGAGCCGAACTTTTGCCTAAGGCCAACCCATTCTTCGAAATAGCCGATGGTGGCTACAGCAACGATGGCCCAGCTCGAAATAATCATCAAAAAATAAAACGCGCCAAGGGCAACGCCGGGAGAACGCAAAAATCGAACCAAGGTATGTGCGATTGCGAGGCCAATGAAGAAAAACGGTATTGCCAGGATCATTACGAGATTGCGCCCGACATATTCAAAAGCGCCGGATCCCAATAGTGCAATTCCGCCGCCAGCGACGATTCCCCAATAAAGCCATTCCGGTGCTCGAATTTGAGAATATTGAATAGCCGGCCTGAGATTTCGCCCGGCTTTAAGGAGGATGGTTTGCGCAATCATGCTGTTGATCAAGGTCATGACAATCCAAGAAGAGACGATAATTGCCGGAAAAAATGGGATCAGACGTTGAACCAGAAGGTGGCGCTCAGCTGGAACGTTAAACTGGACCCGTGCGGATAAAATATTATCGAGAAAGTTTTCGATGGTTTTGGGAAAGCCCCCCGGTGCATCAAAATACGTCACTGAACTTATTACGAGCACGATTGCGCCAAGAGCCGCCAATCGCGAGAGAACCTCGCCCATGGGGAACCGGTGTGTTGTGCCATCTCGCGCCGTTCTCGTCATCAAGGTGTAGCGCACGATCAACCAAGCAGGCAGGGCGACGGTAATGCCGAATAATGCGCCTTGGAATATATTGGTGAGAAAAATTGCGCCAAAGACACCGGCTGTCGCCGCTATGCCCGCGCTTTTTGGGCCGCCGCTGAGTCCTATTAATAACATAGGAAGAAGGGCGAAATATGCGAGCACAAGACCGATGCCAGAACCATAGGCGACGGCTACAGAGAGTAGTGCACTGGCGAGGCCAGCGCCGATAGCAATGAACGTATCTTTATTCATCCCGCTTTGTCCCACCTCGTTGATCATTTATCAACAGCAAGATAAAGGCCCGCGCTCAAATTTAAGTGCGGGCCTCCAAAAATGCGTAATTTAATAGACTGATTTAGAACTACTGTTGTACGTATGGCAAAAGCGCTAAGAAACGTGCGCGCTTGATTGCCCGGGCCAATTCACGTTGTTTCTTTGCAGAAACCGCCGTGATGCGACTTGGGACAATTTTACCGCGTTCCGAAATGTAGCGGGACAGCAGTTTTGTATCTTTGTAATCAATCTTTGGAGCGTTAGAGCCTGAAAACGGGCAGGTTTTACGACGCCGAAAGAACGGGCGACGTCCGCCACCACCACCACCACCACCACCACCTGAACGTGAGCTGTCATTTGAGGAGCTCGATCTATCAAAATCCGCCATTATTTTTCTCCCTCAGCTTTAGGTTCTTCTTTGGTTTCAGCTTTAACTTCTGGTGCTGCATCCG
>Ga0208879_1004775_pt1 | contig 10433 bp, 5 predicted proteins | sample Knorr_S15_td_Bot_FD_185605 | JGI IMG/M metagenome (GOLD analysis project Ga0208879, IMG submission 185605) | Marine microbial communities from Southern Atlantic Ocean transect - Knorr_S15_td_Bottom_ad_5009_LV_A (SPAdes) (version 2) | ecosystem: Environmental > Aquatic > Marine > Oceanic | place...
AAGTAACAAATCATGGTATTGTCGAACATGCTGCCGTTGCCTTCAGGAACTGCTTTGAGGCGTTCGACGATTCTCGCCACCTGCTGCATATGCCCGACACGAATTTTTTCTCGAATTTTATCCGCAGAAATCCCGCTGTAGCCGCCGTTGTGACCAAGCTCATGGATAGAAATATGGTCGCCTTCGTTCCCCGGCAGTCCCTTAATCGGCGTGGACAATTCATCGATCGTGTACGTCACCACATTGGTCAAGCCCGTAATCAAGGCAGCGACAAGAATGTCCGTAAAGGCCTCCTGCTTTTCCGGTGTACTGGCATTCGGTCCGCCACTAGCATGAACCCCATCCAACGCTGGAAGATATCTGCCAATAGAATCTGACATCTTTGCGACCTTTTGATTTCGAGATTGAATCGACTCAATCGACCGAATGTGGTTGCTGAGTTTTAACTTTTCATAACCCTGCAGTACATTAGCCTTAAACGATTCTTCTCCTTGCAAAAACTTGCAAAAACTGCAACATCGCATTATCAGAATCCACCGCATCAGGGTTGGTAACGGACTTGAAAAGCTCGTCATAGGCTGTTTGAGGATCCGCGTAGCAATAGTTCCTTTGATGTGGCGAAGGCGCCGAATACCCGGCAACAATTCCCTTCCTGAAAGAGCTGTAATTACCGGTCAGGGACAATTCCACGTGCCCAAACGGTGACGGGGACAGTCGGGCAAGTTCAAAATCGATGGTAGCCCGCTTGATTCCGCTGAGGGAATTTCGCCCAGACTTGTAAGCCCCCATGACCGAAGAATACGACCAATGACCGTTCTCGCTCATCTTACAGGACAACCCCTGCAGAATAGTCAAATGCGACTTATGGCTTTCCAACGATTGCATCCAGGCAGGTAGCTCGTGATTTTCTAAATCCACTTGCATTGCCTGTTTCTCGCCATCTGCCTTCTTTTCCGTCTCAGAAAACGTGGGCAGAGCTAGTTCCTTAGGCCTAACACCGTTGGACTTTCTGATAAAGACAAAACGCCGTGGAACCTCACTTTCATTAGAAGCCGCAAAGAGATTGGCGAATGACGGGGTCAGTGCCAACGCGCCGGCGCTGAGGGCAGATTAGAATCTGACAGGAATTCGTTGCGGCCCATAAAGTAACGAAAGGCATAGCGAATAATGGATTGGCGAACACGTTGAGATTTTCCTAGTCGCTCTGCCAGATCTAGGGCGTCTTTGAGCTCCCCGTCGAGGTTCTCATCGCCTGTGCCAGCAAGGTAACCTGTGGCATCCACTGGCTGGGTCTTATAGATATCCCGCAGATCGGCATAGACGCCTCCCTTATCGGGACTTTTTTGAATCAGATTATCAGGATGTTCCAAAGATTCATCTGCACGGAAACGCCCGAAATCATCATACATTTCAAATACGTAACCTAACGGATTCATCCTTTCATGGCATTTCCAGCATTCGGTTTTTTCCGTCACATCCACCAGCCGGGCACGCAGTGTCCTGTGATGATCCTCGGGAATCACGGCATCTACCGTGATAGGAATGTCAGGGACGGTTCCTGCTAGTAATTTCTCCCGGATCCACTTTCCCCGTTTTACGGGGTCGGTTTCCGTATTCTGGGCATGGGCAATCAACCAGGCCGGATGCGTCAACATCCCTTTACGATGCTCAACCTTTGCCGGTTGCACGGACGGGTAATTCCAATTGTCCAGTTCGATGTTGAAAAACTGGGCAACTTGCGGTGATCGCAATTGCAACCCCGTTCGCGTCGCTGCATTGTAAAGGCCATGAGCCGGGAAGGACACAAAAGGAGCGGCGGCTGTTTGGCCTTTGTCAAACCGGGCGGTGAAACTCGTCATCGCTGTTTTGAACTCTCGTATCGAATTGCGACGACCCGCGGAGACCAGCTGGGCAGCATCAACCCCTCTCATCTTGACCACTTCGAGGAATTCTTTGTGCTTGACAAGATCTTCTGCTGCGAAGTTCTCCCAGTCCATATCTTTAAAGTAGTCATAGATTTTCCCGATGCGCTGTGACGACGCCGTCATTGCTTCGTTATCACCCGAGTGAAAAACATAGAAGTCCTCCGTCGTCAGTAGTTCCTCGAAGACGTTTTCGTCTTGCTGCAGGATATGATCTACCAGACGATCTGCCTCACCAACCAACCGTCCTTTCGCATTGTCGTAATTTGAACCAAAACGCTTGTTATCTTTAAAAATCGGCAGCATCTGCGGATAGCCGAAGAACTCACGAAAGAATCGGAGCTTTCGAATAGGTGTATTGGTGATACTTGCGGTCAACTGAAGACGCTCAACGGCTTCATCAATGACATAGTACTGATCTTGATTTTCGAGTAACCGCAATACTTCTCTACGGTAGTCCTCGCGGGTCTTGAGTTTTCCATCGCTCACCGCCTTGACTAACTCCGCGTCGGGACTGCTGTCGGTCAGGGCATAAGCAATGGCATAGCTGGCATCTCGCGGTGAGAGCATTCTACGGCCATCTTCATCCGCTACCCCTTCTCCAAACTCGGAACGATAGACAAATTCCGACCGCAAGATGAGCGTTTGCATTACTTTTTCAATCGCCCCCAGATACCCCAAGCTCGCGATATAAGATCGAGTTAACTCAGCATAGGCAGCCGCTTCTTCCAAAGTTGGCGTTCGCTCAAATATTTTAACGAAGAGCTGACTAACCAAGGCATCAATTTTTTCCGTATCTGGGGGACCCGCGTCAACAAGATCCTGTTTGAATCCTGCTTTCCACTGCGCCAGACACTTACCGATAATCTCATGATAACGATCTCCCTTTTCACGATGCTTCAGAATCGCTTGGGTGATGATCTCCATTTCCGCTTCTGCCGGCGACCGATAGACGGGCTGCTTATTTCTCTCCTCATACCGATGCTGTTGAATCTGGTTTCGAAACTCTTCCATATAGCCAGCCAGGAAAGTCAGACGCGACTGAATTGTCCTGTCATTGTGGCCAGCGTAAAACCACTGTTTCTCGCATTTATCGATAAGCTGTTCATCCGTGTCACCTTCGACTTGATGGTTTTGCATGGTATGAAAGATCAGAATGAGCTCCTGTGTCCCCGGCTGGGCAGCGTGAAACGGAGATTTCTTAATCGGTTCTCCCGTCGTTGCCACCGCAGTCTTGACCACCACCGGCACGAATTCCGGCAAAAGACCTGCATGCCGCTCCTTGTAAAGTTCTTTCAAAACCCGTTCAACGAAGTTATTCAGAAAACTCTCGCGGGAGGCGAGTATTCGTTCGTGCTCCCATTCCTGTTTCATGATGGCTTCGATCGCGTTCATGATGGCTTCGATCGCGGGAAGATACCGTGCGTCCCGCCGAGTTAAATACACCATATAGGTTGACGCCTCCTTGGCATTGGTGATCATCGTCAACAGGTGCCCGCCATTGAGCGTGGTGTTCGCGTAATAGCGAACCCCCGTATTGGTTGGCAACAGAAAAGGGTTGGTCAGATTGACCCGCCGGTTGTTATTGCCAATGACGAATTCCCGTTTGCCGTCGATCGTCTTAAATGGCGTGTGGTTCAAAAGTTGATTGAACTTGGCATCGAAAATGTACTCACTAATCAACCAACGACGGTCGTAGGTATACCCTTTGAGATCTTTGTATTCGCCGGAAAACAACTTGTCGTGATCCACATAGTTCCCATACGCTGGCGTTCGCAACTTGTCCTCCAATCGCGAAGCATTGTGTTTCCTAAGTTCCCCGGAAATCCACTGGGCAAGTTGTTCACGTTCCGCTGCCGACGGCTGCTCAGCCTCCTCGGGTGGCATCTTCCCAAAGAAAAGATGCTCCTGTGCCATGTTCAATAGTTCCAGTCGGGCATCAACGGTAATCTTCGTCAGATCATCGAGCCGCACGCCACCTTCGCTGGTCTCCGCCCCATGGCACTCGATGCAGTAGCGATTAAGAACGGCTGCGGCATTCTTTGGTACAGCAAAAACGTCCGTTGCCTGCGCCTGAGCGCAAACAGATACCACCATGGTCATCACGAGCATGATTAAAAGAACAGAACTAAGCAAATGAACGCTACGTTTCGATGTCATGAGGCTATTTTCAGTGGCCGTTTTCAATTTGAAACCTGTTTGCCTGCAATCAGGATCGTATGTAGACCATTATTGTCGTTTTTCGTCCACAAGGAAAGAGTAAATAGACGGCATGGATACTGAATAACGGCCGAAGTGCCTGCCTCATCAGGTACTGGTGTTAGGTGCTTACTGTTTTGCGATAACCACCCGAGCCGAACGATCATCCATCTGAATGTACCCTATATCGGCACCATCCTTGTCGGCCACAAACCAGACAGCACCCGGACGTGTTTGCTGGCGTTTGTACTGACCAGGTTCCACCTCAAAATAGAATTTCGGCTTTGCTTTCTCGTCCATCCAATAGATCCGTATCGCAGCTGACGATTGATTAACAAAAACCACATCAAAAGGATTGCCGTCGGGCTGGGATCCCGGGGTCTTCGCTAAAGATGAAGGAATAACTTTCAAGCGGGGTAGGGAACTCACATTCAGAGCCAGTTTGGGAGCAAAGTTCTTCGGACTCAGCGCGCGATATTTCTCTAACTGCATCGCATGAGCAGTACTTTCTGCCAAATTATGCCACTCGTGGGGGTCGCTCTGGTTGTCATAGAGCTCTTCCCCACCGGTTTTATACCGAATGTACCGCCAGCGATCGTCACTGACACTAAAGCTGCCAGGCTCTTCCAGATCCGTAATGGCCACATGCGGCCATTTGGCAGCGGGACGGTTCAGCAACGGAACCAGACTGGGACTGTCATGCTGCTTGATCGCCGGTAGACCCGCCAAATCTAGCAGCGTTGGTGAAAGGCTTGTGAGACTGACCGGTCGGGCACAAACGCCGGGTTTGCCAGCCGGTGTACGTATCATCAGGGGAACACGGGTACAGACTCGCCAACCCGTAAACTTTTGCCAGTGCTGTTTTTCACCGAGGTGCCAGCCATGATCGGACCACAGCACGACAATGGTATTATCCGCATAGGGACTCGCGTCCAACGCGTCGAGCACTTTGCCTACCATCGCATCGGCAAAGTGGATCGAGGCCAGATAACCCTGAATGGCTTGCTCCCACTGGCCTTCTTTCTGAATATGGGCAAAATAGCGATTGGGGCCTCGCCGTTGTCCTTCCACAGGCAGGTCATCCAGATCATCAGCTTTGTAACCAGTGGGATGTTGAATGGAGTCCAGTGGGAACGGCTTGAAATATTTTTCCGGTACAAACCAGGGTTCATGGGGCCGGTAGATTCCACAAGCCAGAAAGAACGGCTTGTCGTGTTTCACGGCAAGCTTCTTCGAAATCCAGTCAGCAACCAGATAATCGCCACCATACTCTTGATCGGTTGCCTGCAGTGGTCCCCAGTCGGTTTCAATATATTGCCAGGGCCCGCCACGCGGGAGGCTCAACGGGCGTGTTTCTGGATAGAGTGTTCGCGGAAACGGGTTTTCAGACTCAGCTTTCGGAAAATATTCGTCCCATGACCGCGCATCAATAAAGTAGTGCAGCATTTTCCCCGAGCCACCGGAATAATACCCCTGGCGACTCAGTGTTTTAGGGAGCAACTCCACTTCCGGCATGATCTCCCGCATTTTTTGGTTATTGGCATAGAGGCCGGAGCGGTGCGGTGAAATTCCAGTAAAAATGGCTGTTCGGGATGGGTTGCAGGCCGGTGCCGAGCAGTGTGCATTGGTGAAAAACATACTGGATTTTGCCAAGCGATCCAGATTGGGTGTAATCGTTTGAGGATGCCCTCCCATACAGCCAATCCAGTCATTTAGATCATCCACGGCAATAAAAAGAATGTTCGGCTTGGGTTGCTGTGCGTGGCTGAAACTCGGTACCGAGATGCAGAGCAGGGCAAGCAGTAGGCTGGCTTTGTTGAGTATCTTATTATTCATAATCAATGCGACGTGAACTTATTCGATGGAATGTTTTTCTTTCAGACGTTGCCAAAAGTCTTTCCAGTAATTGTCGTAGTAATCCAAAGCGGCGATTTCTATATGAGGAAGGAGCGAAACCTGCGGAGCCTCAGCGGGATCGTACCCCTTTAAATGTTGTTTGCCGTAGCGCTGCCGTGGCGAGACAAAACGCCAGCGATGGTTACTGAGAACCTCGGCACAAAGTTTGGCCGCATGCGGGTCGTAAGCCTGAAGTTGCTCGCGGGTATGGATATGGTTGTGATCGTGGTCCATAGTGCGATTCGTGTCATACCAGCACTGTAATACCTCGGCCCAGTATTCCGCTTTATTGCGCTGGGCATAACATTTTTTGGGACCACCAAAAACAATCAGCACTTTATCATTACCGCTTACTTTTACTGCCGCATGCGTCGCTTTTCCATTAACAAGAATGTCACCTCCATCCAGGCAGCGTTTGATCAGTTCCGGTGATTGGTCGGGAAACGACTTTACTAGAGAATCGAGCAGGCTGACAGTCGCATCTCCTTTGATGCGGCGATAGCGCTGAGCGGCCCGTCCATCATTCCAGATTCCGGCAGCCTTCGCCCGCTGGAAACATTCCTCCAGCTTTTTCAGGTGCTGTTCATCCATGCCAGCGAACTGAACGACATGGCCGAACTCATGAATCAGTATGCTCTCCAGCCGCATGCCACCCGCATATTCCATCACATCCTCTTCGGCGAACAGCACGACGCTGCGCTGACCCACTTTGGTCAAAAAACCGCGACTCCGCCAATTATAGAAATCCAGTTCCTTGCCTGATTTGTCCGATTTAAACTGCGGTATCTGCGAAGTCAGCTCATCGTGCCCCACCAGAATGCAGAGGACCCTGCGGTCGCGAACTCGTTGCGCCACATCGCGGTCGATGGTAGATAGGATCTTGTCATATAGGTAAGCCGCTTCCAGATGCGCATAGTCGGAAACTTTTTCAGAAGTTACAATCAAGATGCCCTGGACATAGGTGGTCTTTTTATAGAAGGCAGTATCCAGATCGTATTCTTGGGCAATTTCTGATTGTAGTGGTACAACTTTGTATTTTTCCGCCTGAGCCGTCACAGGGAAAAGCGTGGCAAGGAATGTTGCCAGTACAACAAAAACGAATTTCGGACATCGGGTCATAAAAAGGTTAAACTGCATTTTGAGGTCCATTTAAGGGTTTATGGTGATTACTACCATCATAGATAAATCTAATTTGTAAAAGAAGCGCGGCACCACTCGGTTTACTGAGAATTGTTTTTCAGACCGTATCGTCCCTAAGCCATGATCTCGGTGATCAACTCACCGCCGAACTGTGACAACTGCTTATAGCGGCCTGCGTGGAAATAGGTCAGCTTATTATCGTCCAGTCCCAATAGATGGAGCATGGTGATATGCACGTCGCGGATAGGATGGACCACTTCCACCGCCTTCGCGGCTATGTCATCCGTCGCGCCAACCACGGCACCCCGTTTCACTCCACCGCCGGCAAACCACATGTTCATCGCATCCACATTATGCCCTCGGCCAATCGCCGTCACGCCGCCCCGATAATTATTGTCCGGCGTGCGACCAAATTCTCCGGTCCAGACCACCAGTGTATCCTCCAGCAGCCCGCGGCTTTTCAGATCCTTGATCAGCGCGGCAATCGGTTGGTCCACACTGGCGATACGCGACGAATGACCTTGCTCCAAATAATCATGGCTATCCCAGCCACCTGCGAAAATCTGTACGAACCGAACGCCCTCTTCAACCATGCGGCGGGCCATCATGCACTGTCGTCCAAAAGCGGCAGTCTCTTTGCGATTCAGACCATAGGCGTCCTGCAGCTGTTTGGGTTCACGGTCTACATCAACAATCCCAGGAACCGACATCTGCATTCGAAAGGCAAGTTCATAGTTCTCCATACGCGCCTGCAGTTCCGCATGCTGCGGGTGCTTCGCCGCATGTTTGGCATTGAGCATTTCCAATTGATCGAGAGCCTTACGCTGGTGCGCGCGCGTTTTGTAGCGGGGCGGGTTCAGGTCCAAGATCGGCGATCCGCTGGAACGCAATCGCGTTCCCCGGTAATACGCCGGCAGGAAACCGTTGCCCCAGTTCGCTGGACCCGCCTGCGGCAGGGCCAATTCGGTCATCACTACATAACCAGGAAAGTTCTGGTTCACCGAACCCAGACCATAGGTGATCCATGATCCCAAACCGGGATCGCCACCCAAGCGGCTGCCCGTGTTTAGATGCAGTAGTGCTTCGGGGTGATTCAGCGACGTGGCCTGGCATCCACGGTAGACGCACAATTCATCAGCGACCTCCGGATCGGCCAGAAACTGCCAAGGCTCGGACATTTCGATTCCGGCATTCCCTACCTTGCGGGACTTGAACGGACTTCCGACAAAAAACCGTTTTCCCGTGGCAAGGCCTTCGACACGCGTCGATTCTTTCAGGTGTAGCTCATTGAGTTTGGGCTTGGGGTCAAACGTATCGGCTTGAGACGGTCCGCCTTCCATCACGAGCATGATGACCGCTTTTGCCTTTGGAGCGTGCATCGGTTTCCTGACCGCTAGGGGGTCGGTCGCCTTTTTCTCCGTCGCCTGCAAATCGGTCATCGCCAGCGCACCCAGCGATGATCCTAATCCGTATAAAAATTCGCGGCGGGCAAGGGGAGTCATATCTTATTTCTCTTCTCGTAACGAGTCGTTTTGTGGGTCGTTAATAAACGTAGTTAAATTCATTGGCGTTAAACAATAACAGGCAAACGTCGGCGAGGGCTCGGATGTCGGCATCCACCGTCCATGGCTTCGCACTGGGAACATAATCCTCGTAGACATTCAACTTTTCGACAAACCCGAACGGTTCGCCCGTAGCCTCTTCGACCAGCGAACGCGTAACCCGCGTGGGGTACTCAATGACCTCGGGTGTGTGTTTTCGGTGATAGGTTTGCATTTCTTTCAGATAGGCTAACAGGCTCTTTAATTCCTCCGGATCAGCAACCCGCTGGTACGCAAGCTGAACCGCACGGCGAATCAGGTAGACATCGCTATCGTCGGGGAACAGGTTGCCCCGCTTTTGTTTCTGTTCCTCTTTCAGGCGCAATGCAAACGCGATGGCCCGATCGGTGATCATATCGCTGTTGAGCAGCGTGAACGCCTGCGGAGCAACGGATGCGGAATCTCGCATGTCGCATGATTCATTGGGGTTTGGGAGGTTCATGATCTTCAGAAACGGATCAGCCTGACCGCGAACGCGGTAGGTATATATAGTACGCCGGTTTCGTTCCGCCGGAGTACGTGACGGCTGGTGAGCGGGGGCGATCGAGAACTGGATCATCCGGGGTTGCAGGGCAACTTCCATGTTCATCTCAGGCATCACCGGTACACCCCCCATTTCCGGGTTGAGTTCACCGCTAGCCACGAGAATACTGTCTCTAAGTTCTTCCGCCGTCAGTCGACGTGTCGGAAAAACGGAAAGAAGATCGTTGTTGGAATCGACCTTAGCTAGTTTCGCAGGCTCTGAGGACTGGTGTGAACGTCGATAGACGGCGGAAGATAGGATCAGCTGATGCAGTCGTTTCAACTTCCAGCCGTTCTTAATAAAGTCGACCGTCAGCCAATCTAAAAGTTCGGGATGGGTTGGCCGGCGACCTTTCGCTCCAAAACTGTTGGGGGTCTGTACTAACCCTTTTCCGAAGTGCGACTGCCAGACCCGATTTACAATAACGCGTGCTGTGAGTGGATTGTCGTCACTGGCGATCCATCGCGCCAGTTCGAGTCGTCTTCCCTGAACCGCATCAGTTATCCGCCAAGGAGTTTCCCCCTCATGTTCCATGGCAAGGACCGCGGCACTGAGTACGCCGGGCTCCACCGGTTTCAATGGTGCTGTCAAATCACCACCGCCAAGAATCGAGTTCTCCGGCAGCCACTTCTGATCCATCTTATTCGGCAACCGCAGGTTGCGACTGTTTACAAAATTGCCCGGCGGCCCGTTATAGACCGATTGAACCATCGGCTGATAGCGTTGCAGGCGCCGTTCCCAGATCCAGACGTCCTGTTCACGCACTTTCTTGATCCCTCGTTCTGCGGGCGTGAGACCAACATGCCGCGGTGGTTTCTTATCCTCGGGGTCTTTCTTGCGTGCGTCTTCGTCTTTATAGGGAAGGGAGTGTTCCTCGTACCACTTTTTTGCGGCATCCTCTTGCTTCTTATCCACAATGGCCAGTTTGCTTTTGGCGTAGGCTAATAGATCCTCAACCAGTTTCTGCTTAGGTTCAAACCCCTTTCGATTTTCCTGAGGCAGAAACTCAGCCTTCATTTCGGCTGGTTGAGTTGATGCAAAAGCAGCGTACATGCTGTAATAGTCCCGCGTCGGGATGGGATCAAACTTGTGGTCATGACATTTACAACAACGCATCGGCATACCCAGAAATATCTGTCCGACATTATGGGT
>Ga0208879_1004780_pt1 | contig 10423 bp, 4 predicted proteins | sample Knorr_S15_td_Bot_FD_185605 | JGI IMG/M metagenome (GOLD analysis project Ga0208879, IMG submission 185605) | Marine microbial communities from Southern Atlantic Ocean transect - Knorr_S15_td_Bottom_ad_5009_LV_A (SPAdes) (version 2) | ecosystem: Environmental > Aquatic > Marine > Oceanic | place...
AGGAGTGTGAATGGCGCTTCAATGGAGGCAATCATCAAATGCTCTTAAAGCAGCTAAAACATTGGGTGAAATGCTCATCACATTAGCCCTTAGCTATGCCAGCCCCAAAAACTAATACCAACTATCGGCCCCGATTCGGCTGACGCTCTTGCCAAGCTGGGTGCTGATTCTGACTATCCGAACAGTGTGTTGGGCGTGGAGGAGAAAGGAAGATCATGTCACCACGCTTGAACGAGGCTTATACTTGGGTTCGGCAGAATCTCTTCTCAGAGTGGGATCGGGACGGGGCTTGGAAAATTAAGGAAGGTTATGGCCCGGTATATTACACTCAACCGTTGTGGGAACTTTATGAGGGCGAATACGATCTAGACAATCAACGCATCTACATTGCACCCAAATGCCTAGAGATGTCTACTGATGAGATTTATAGTACTATTACGCACGAAATTGCACATGCAAGAAGTTCAGGTTCTCACCTGAAAGAAGGAGGATGGCCGCAAGAAATGAAAGAGGCCGCGAGTCGATCGAGAGACTTGGGCTTGATTGAACTGGCTGAGTTGATCGAGCGGGATAAAGATGATATTGTGAAACTTGGAGAGGAATAGTCTTGAGCGGAAGTGATTGCTCCCCGTGATTAGCGTTGATTTCATCGACTGATTTGGCCTTGAACCGGGTGGGGCGGCCATTATCGTGCTGCGTTTATCTCACGATTCTGGTTTCCTCTGCAGAACGCGGTAGCATGTCGCCGTCAACTTGCCAAAACGGACCATCCGCGATGGATTCCTATAGCCCGTCTTGATAATGCATGGGAAATTTCCTGGGCGTCATGGTGATGCAAAGATTCTGACACTGAGGCGAAGGAAGAGCGCTGTGTCCGCGCTGGTTGGCGAAGCGCCCCGCCAGGTTTCGGTGAAAACGTCGTCGCCGTTGTCGATAAGCGAGACCCTCACGGCGTCGGCGCGCCAGTTTACGAGGTCACTCGAACTATCGACCCGATAGGTCACGTCGTCGGAAGCGGCGCTTCTTTGAAAGGAGATGGTCAGATACTCGTCTGTCGTGTCGTCAACTTCGATCAAGAGGATGGCGACCTGGATCCCCTGGACAAGCTCGTCGGAGTTTCCACTGAATGATTCGCTGCGTTCGTAGGTCCTGGCGTCGGTTGTGGCGATTTCCTGTAGATTTTCATCGAGGTAGATGGCGACCGGAAGAATCTTGTCTTCGGTCGATGGCGCGATGAGGTGGATCGCAAAGACCGGTTTTTCGAGTCCCGGGACGATCACTGGAAGGTCGAAGACGATCATGTGTTCGGCGTGCGCGTTGTGACGCGTCGCCTTGTAGACCAGGTTCCAATAATCGGTCACCTTGCGGCGTTGTCCGGCGATCTCGACGACGGCTCCGACAAGGGCCGCGGGTTGGAAGTCGCCGAAGGCTTCATTTCGGTAACGCTCCTCGAGGAGCACCGTCGTTCCGTCCGCGAGCTCCGCGCGAATTTCCCAGAGTGGAAGGAGCTCGAGATCGCATGAGCCGTAGAAATTGGTCACGGTCTTGCCGCGATGTTCGAAGCGCGTCCTCAGGGAGAGTTCGTCGATCAGGTAGGCCTCATCGAAAGTCAAAGATTGATCGACGATCACGCCATCGCGTGTGTGAAAATCCAGGAGCGCGAGCTTCACCTCTACTGTCTCCCCATCCGGAAAGACCAACTGTTGCTCGTAATCGAAGCGGTAGATAAGCAGTCCTTCCTGGTCTCCGGACACTTTGTCCAAGGTAAACGCTCCCGGGCCCGCCGGTGTGGCCACTCGTCGATTCTGGCCGAGGACGAGCTTTTCGATCAGGTTCCCCGAGAATTCGTCGATCGCCGTAGGCAATTCGGTCACGCCGCCGACGAGGTGAAGCTGTGCTTTGAGTTCGAACTCATCCGTCACGGTGCGCGAGAGACTCGGCGCGTTGAAGGTGGCGCAAAGAGTGGTCTCGGCCGGGATCTCAAGCGCGAAGGTCGGCGGCGCTGGACCGCGCTTGGAGAGGAGTAAGGGCCGCACCTGTTTGAGCGCCAGACTGCCGTCCGCTCTCTTCTTAAACTCCATCTCAAAGAGTATATCCTCCAGGCTGTGCTCGCCGGGATCCACGGGAAGCTCCCGGCGCACATGCGCCATGAGAGCGCCGAGTTCCTTAAGTTCCAGGTCAGAGAGGACGAACTCACCGGCTTCTACCAGGGTCGAGGCCACGGCGCGGATGATGTTGACCACTTCGCCGTTCTCCCCCATTACGAGGATGTTTTTCTCCGGAAGGCTTCCCGGGTCGGGACTAACGACGCTGTTGTTCCCCAACTGCGCCGTGATCACGAAGCGGCGATCGTGCCGAGTCGCCGGATTTCCGGTGGTCGCGACGCCATTGGCGAGTTCGTCGACAAAGGCTTCGTTGACGAGGATTCCCATGGCGACAAGCTCGTTGGGAATGCGGTAAAAGGCTCGCTCCTCGTAGGCGCGAAAGTTCCAGAGGCTCGACCAAACTCGTCGCAATCCGCGTAATACCCCGCGCTCGCCGTTCTTGGTCTTGTTGCAGATCGACGGCCCGGTTGTGTCGCCGTCGAGATCGTCGGCGACGCAGACCTGGGTCGAGTCGTAGAGCCCGGCGCCGTTGAACTCAATGGCATCCTCCACATTTGATGACGAGCGGAATCGCACGCGGCGCTCGGGAGGAGTTCCCAGGACCTCGCTAATCCGTTCTCTCAAACGGGCGAGGAGGTTCTCGTCTACCTGCCCTAAATCTCGCATGTGCTCCCGCAGATCGGCGAGGGCCTCGAAGCGAAAGTGCGAGTTCGTGCCGAACTCCTCGCTCGCAAAGAGCTCTTTCAGGTAGTCCTCGTAGGTCACTTCGCGGGCCGAATCAAAGGCCGATGGCATCTTGTTGGATCGAATAAAGCGCAGGTAGTAGACCATCGGCACAGCGAAACCGTTCATCCGGTATTGGCCCCATTCGCCGGTGAGGATTGACTGTAGGCGAGCGAGGTTCACCGCCTTGCCGCCGAACCGCGACTCCATCGCGGGGGCGCCGGCCGCGACACGATCCATCTCGGCGATCATTTCGAGAGTGGAAAGCGCCTGGAAAGTGGAGTCCAGAGATGGGAGTCGGGAGAGGAATCCCGCGTTGGCTTCCCAGAAGGCAAGCGCCTGCTCCTCGGGCGCCTCTCTCACCGAGTATCCCTCCGCGCTCACCTGCAAGCGGACGAGTTTGCCTTCCAGTTCCGCAAAGTCTTCCAAGGCCGTCCGCAGGAAGGCGTTCGGCGTTCCCCGCCTAGCCGTGCGCACCGCGACGTGGCTCAGTTCTCCCTGGCGCTCGGCGGAGATGATTCCGTTAACGACACCCTCGATGTCGCGAGGCGCGCGCTCCAGGATTAGAATATCCTGAAAACTGATTTCACCGCTCTCGTTCGCCGTTTCGAATTCGGCGGCCGAGAGGATCCGCACCCGCCCGTAGCCGACGCCGACAGTGTAGGGCTCGAAGGCGCCGGTCGAACCTTCGATGAGGATTGGGAATCCCGGATCCTCCTTCTGCCACCGCCGCGCGACTTCAACCGCCTCAAGCGAAGTCGGCGCATAGTGGAGCGGGGTCAGGTGGAAGGACTCCTTGAGTTGTTCATGGATCGCCTTTACCTCTTGCGCACTGAGCTTCTCCCTGGAGTCGCCAAAGCGCGCGAAGACGTTGAAGCCGAAGAGGGGATCATCCTCGCTTCGGATAACTCGCACGGCGCCGACAAAGTAACGTCGGCTGTCGCGCCGCCCGACGAGGTTGTCGTAAGTCGCCGCGTCGAGGGCCGGAAAACTTTCCGGAAAGGTGTTGGCCAAGAATTCCTGGTGAAGTGGGAAGCGCGAGGAATTCTGATAGACGGTCTTTCGGAGCGTGGCCTCGTCGCTTGAGGGAAGGGTGAATTTGACAAATCGCTGACCGGCCTCGTCCCCGCCGGACACCTGAGCGGAGAGCTTCAGAAAATCGGCGACGGTACAGATGGATTCGACAAAGTCCGGGGCGTGGGAGACCGATCTGTTGTAGAACACCGAAGCCGTGTGACCTTCACGATTGAAGGTGACGATGTCCAGGTCCCCATCCCCATCAAGATCCCCGGGGAGCGCAACCCGCGGTCCCGCATTCCGCCCGGCGGAATAGCTCGTCGGCGCGCGAAATGTTCCGTCGCCATTTCCAAGCATGATGGTGACGCTTCCCGAGCCTTCATTGGCGGTGACGAGATCGAGAAAGCCATCCCGGTTGAAGTCGACGGCGCTCACCGAATAAACCCCGGCTTGGTCGACCGGGTAATACGTCGGCCTGGCGAACGATCCGTCATCCTCGTTCAAAAGGATGGCGCAGTTCCGGCGGTCGCCGATCGCGGCGATGAGGTCAAGGTCGCCGTCATTGTCCAGATCGGCGGCGGTCACTCCGTTGGGATTGCCGGCGAGACGAAGAGTCCTGCCTCTGCTTGGGAAATTTCCGTTACCGTCGTTCACGAGCAGCGTGAGTGACCTCGCGGCGGAGTTCGCCGTCACGATATCGGCCGCGGCGTCGCCGGTGAGATCCGCAATGACCGTCGCCGTCGTGCCCAATCCTGTATTGATTGTCCTGATCCGCGCCTCGAAAGTTCCATCGCCATTGCCGGTGACAATAGAGATACTGTCGTCCCCGAGATTCGAGACGACGCCGTCCAGATCGCCATCACCGTCCAGATCGCCAAGCGCTACGTGCTGTGGCGCGGCGCCGACACGAACCCGCCTGTTCGGACGCACTCTTTCCAGGACGCCGCCGCCCACGTTGATATGCGCCCATAAGTCGTTGCTGTGATTGTCGACGGAAACGAGGTCCATATCTCCGTCGCCATCGAGGTCGCCGGCCGTGACCCACTGGCCGTGCTCGCCGTTCTGCTGTCCGGTCGCGCCGAAGCGATAGGGCTTTGGCCTTGGCGTCATGATCCCATCTACATTGTCGATTATGACAAATTCCGCGGGGTGGGTAACGATGCCGACCGCATCCAAGTCGCCATCACCGTCGAGATCGATCAGCGTGCCACCGTGAGGCCGGCAGCCGCGCTCATCGCCGCAACCCTCGAGTTCCAGGATTACCAGTTCGAGCCCTGTCGGTTCGAGTTCCTCGATCCCAGGCGAGGCGCCCTCCTTGCCGGCGTCGTTCCAGACCACGTTCACCGCTTTGAGGTTCAAGCTCGCGAGCGCCAAGTCTTTCCAGCCGTCACCGTCAAAGTCCGCCACCGTCATGGCCGCGGCCAACGAATCAACGGCTATTTCCGTCGTTATTCCAAACCCGCCGCTGCCGTCGTTCTGCTCGACCCGCAGCCCTTGGGTCTGGGTGAACTGTGTGACCAGGTCGAGATCTCCGTCGCGGTCAAGATCGGCGTGTCCCAGCAGTTTGACGGCGTTGGGAATCAGCGGCGTCGGCCGCGTGATCGGCTCGCCAAAGGCGCCGACGCCGTTGTTGAACACTATAATGAGCGCCCCATCCGCCGTGATGGCCAGGTCGGGGGCGCCGTCACCGTTGAAATCGGCGACATTCAGGGACAAAGGATCCGGGCTCGCGCCGCCGTGGGGGTAAGTCGCCGGGGATGCGAAGGCGCCGTCGCCGTCATTGAGCAGGACCGAGAAGTCTCTCGTTCCACGGTTGGCCGTCACCAGGTCCGGATCGCCGTCCCCATCCACATCGGCAGTCACGATCGAGACGGGATCGACCGCGCCGAGTTCGAGATGTAGCGCGTCGTCGAGCCTTCCATCTCCCTGGTTCGCATTCAACCAAAGAGAAACCGTGCTCATGCCGCGATCGGCGCTCAAAAGATCGGCCGCCCCGTCGCCATTGACATCGGCAGCGTGGACAAAGCGCGTGTCAGCGATCGGTGTGTAGGTAGTCGCGCCATCCAAAGACCCGTCCCCCTGATTGAAGAGCGTGACGATCCGGGCGCCACTCGCAACGACGACATCTAGAAACGCATCGCCGTTCAAGTCGACAAGTGAGAGCGTGTAGAGAATGCCGTTGACGACGTAATCGCCGGCGTTCTCAAAGCTCCGGCCACCCTGGTTGAGGATCACCGAAAGAGACGATGTGGCGCCGCTTTGTTGGCCGACGATAAGGTCCGGATCGCCGTCGTTGTCGAGGTCGCCCGACGCGAGATATTTCGGCGATCGCTCGAAAGTTAATTCGTCGCTATCGATGGAAAGCCGGATCGGCCATCCTTCGCATTCGTCCGGGATGTTGTTGCCGTTACAATCAGCGCTGTAGCCATTGTTGATATCTTCAATATCGTCGACACCGTTGCCGTTGCAATCGGCCCCCAGCACGGCCGGAACCGCGACAAGGTTCAAGAGAAGCAAAGACAGCGCCATGCTCCAAGCGCCGGGTATCCTCAGGTTGTATGCGCGAATCGCCGACTGACTTATCATGCCGCAGACTATGGGTTGAGACCCGTCTTGTCGATCCGATGTTGCTAGGGAGGGGACGAGGAGTTTCGACATTATGATATATTGCCTCCAAACTCTCGTCGGAAACTCTTGTCGAAAGCTCTCGTCGGCAGGCTCGTTTTCTTGCGGACGATCATCGTCTCCAACATGGCCATGATTCTAGGCAGAAGCTCTTGACCCGAGTTCTTTTCTATGATCATCGGACTGGCGATCTGAACCCATAAATCAAGGTAAGTGGCCGCCTTTACTGTGGCCGCTCAGCGGAGGCGCGGCCACCGGCTTCAGGGTAAACCCCTTGGGCAGGCTGAACGTATGCGGTGGCAAGTATATCTTCTCCAAGTCGGCGACTTCTGCAAAGACAGTCTGACACAAAAGCACGGCTGCGATTATTGTGAATAGTATGTGTTTCATTTGCCTTCAGCTTTCAATTCTTCACCCGTCTTGCCGCCGTGTTTGCGGAGGAGGTCGGCGCCACATTTCATACAGCCCGCCATCGCAGGAGTCACAAATGGGTGTGGGCTATTCGTTGGTCCACTTTTCGTATTCATCTAGGATTTCCTCCCGCGAACATCTCGGGCGAAGCACGGCGCGGGCGTGGTATCCGTACTCCTGCATTACGTCGTACTTGGGCACAATAAACTGCCAGTCCCACGCGGGGTTGGTGGTATTGAAATCCTTATTAAAGCCGCCGCCGCTGGGGGAGTGTGTAAGGCGGATGCCGGCTTCGGGTTTGAACATTAGGATGTACACGAGGTTCTCGAAATTGCCGTAATACAACGGCTTTGCATATCGCATGCGGGAGAAGTTCTTGAAGAGCGAGTCGCGACTGCCTTCCAGCCAAGTGAGTTTGAAGTCGTCGTCGTGCGCCCGTACGGTACTTTCGTCGTCATGCGCCTGGGTGCAGAGCTGCATCCACATGGACTCCTTGGGGCGCGAACCCCCAAGAAAATAGAAACTCTTGTCGGCAGGGCCATTGATGTAACTGGCCCAGAAGCAGCCGAACCAGCCACGTTGGTGCACGTGCTGATGAGGAGTGCACCGGAAATCCAGATCGAGATACCACGGGGCGCGCAGGGTGAATCGGGTGGTGCTCTCCACATGGAAAGTCGGCGTGGCGGGTTGATGCAACTCGGCCTGCTGGTCGTTTAGTTTCCTGAATGTCATCGGCGCGCGGCGCGGCTCGAAAAAAATGTCGTTGTGCTCAAACTCCGTCTCACCGTTGAAGATGTGCTCGAGGTTCAGCCCGGCATAGGTGGGTACAAAGATGCTACGCGTGCTGGTTCTGTGCTGAAAATCCCAAATACCGTTGTAGCCCGCACGGTGGCCACTAGCCGGAGCGTGGTCCGCATTATCGCCGATGACGGCGGTGATTTCTCCCACCTTAAATTTGAGGTGTCCCATACGGCTATTTTGCCATCCAGGCAGCGTGGGGCCAGTGAAAAGAGTTGCCGGACTCACTCAAATCGTTACAGCACGGCTGCGATTGTTGTGATTAGTATGTGTTTCATTACAGATTCCTCTAACCTATTGATTACAAGTGACTTAATTTTCAGTGTTTTCTCGGTCACACCTTTGGTCACACTTTTTCGGCTTCTACACCAAAAACCTCTAAAACATAAGGAAAGCGGCGGATATCTCTGTTTGCGGCAACTATTTTGATCTATCTGAGCACCCAAAGACAGCCCCAAATCCGTTTTCTGTATCTAGTGCTAGGTGTGGAAGAGTCAGCGATATGCGAGAAAATCGCTTGACAACTGAATGCAGTGTAAATATTGTCCATCTAACATCCGAGCTGAAAAAACAAAAATGAAAGCTTCATTTAGTAAAATTGCATTCATGAATACTCATTCCGTTGTAATTTCATCCATAAGCTTACTGTCTCTGACATGTAACATGTTGGGCAAGGGCCTCTCCTCGGATATTCCCGATTTATCAACCCAGGCGCTTGAATCGTTGGTGGCTCACTACGACGGCAAAAGTGGAGTTGAGACCGATGGTGGATCTGTAGTTTCATGGACCCCGATTGATGGGAATGGTGATTCTCTGGATGAGATGATTGTCCGCTCAACTCAACGCGGTAACGGGGGGCAGGAACTCATCAAATATGGCCGCCCCGGCAAGTTGATTTTTTACGATACAAGTGTCGGTGCGGATGGAAGATATCTGGAGGGAACACTGTCCAATGCTGAATCCAAGGAATTCACCGTTTTTTGGCTGGGTCACTACAAAGCAGAAGCTCCTTTTGCCACGTCGGGTACATATGTGTATAATATTGGTCCAAATAATACATCTCACCAAAGGGATGACGGCAAGGGAGGGTTTGTCGTGGAGCAGTACAACGGAACAACCTACGCCGGGGACGACATTACGGCCTATGACAGAGTACCCACGGTTTGGAGCACAGTGCTGACAGCCGACAGCCATGCTTTTTATGCCAACGGAGAAAACTTAAATGTTGGGGGAACGCCTTCAAACAATATCAAAGCTAATGCGGCGATAGTCATTGGCGCATACAGTTCAAGTGGGTACGACTTTGTTGGAGAAGTTGAGCAACTGATTATATTCGGTTCCGCCTTCAGTGACGCGGACAGAAAACTTGTTGAAAATTATCTACTGAGCTTCATTCCTATACCGGATAAACCTGAAATTTCCATCGAAAAAGATTTAGACGCGGTTAAAATAAAATTTTCTGAAAATTCTCATCTGCTTTCCTCCAATGATCTGATCGAATGGTTTATTGTCCCCGGGGCAAATTCCGGGATGTCAATTCCTACAGATAAAGATAGGGTTTTTTACCAAGCTGCATCAGAATTCCGTAAAACACCCACCGGGATTGTCTTAAGAACAAGAATTGATACTCATACCTGGAGAGAGGTGCAATACCATTTGGACACAGGCGAACTTTTCTTTATTGGTGAGCAGACTCACGGTTTTGATCACTACACATCGGGTGGTAATGATCTCTGGTGGTGTTATATGAACACTTCCAACAGAGGGTCTGGGCTCATTGAATACTTAATGGACCGGAACAAAAATGCAGCGTCCACCAAGGCTAAAGCGCTTAAAAACGGTTGGCTTACCTACAACCAAAGTTTTTACAGCTTTCTTGAGTTTAAACCTTTGGCCGCACAAAACACTTTCGTTAACCACACGGCACCAAAAACAATAGGGGAATCGGGTACTACGGAGGCATATACGGAGGACTACAATGTTATTGATAACAGTAATATTTTTTACGTGATTTATAGAAACAGTAATAACGGCAATATATACTCGGGTCTTGGCGGGCCTTCCCTCAATCAGGTTGTTGACCCCCTTCCGCCGGGGGATGGTACATCCAATCGGGATAATGGAGTTAGAGCTGACATCGCGTTTAAGGCAATAATACCTTTGTCAGACTCTGATAAATTGGAACTTTTTAACAAGTTTCCGCCACAAAAGGCAATTTACGACGATAACTCCGAAGCCTACTATTACGTTCATCCTGACGGATTATAATAAAATAAATCGCAGCTTTTGAGAAACGCGGACAATCAGAACTCAGTCCGCCGCGTTAAGAGGACCCGTAAAGACGCTCGCCTCTCTCTACCCCACCAACACCACGGCTGCGATTGTTGTGAGTAGGAGGTGTTTCATTTACCTTCAGCTTTCAATTCTTCACCCGTCTTGCCGCCGTGTTTGCGGAGGAGGTCGGCGGTTTCGGTGCGTTTGCGTTTAACGACCTCATCTAAAGTTGTTCCGTTGTGACGGCATAAAAGTCGTATTTATGCCGGAAACATTGATATGTTACGGTGTTACGGATGAATCACCTGTTACTTAAAAATTAGCAATTGGATTAATTGGTGAGCCTGTTGCTCCTTCAACAGGCAAAGGACTAGCAGTAAGAAGAAATCCGAATCTCTTTAACTTGTTACAAGTTTTGCTTAATTCTGATAGGTCACAGTTGTCAAAGATATTCATTCCAAGTGAATGAA
>Ga0208879_1004784_pt1 | contig 10417 bp, 6 predicted proteins | sample Knorr_S15_td_Bot_FD_185605 | JGI IMG/M metagenome (GOLD analysis project Ga0208879, IMG submission 185605) | Marine microbial communities from Southern Atlantic Ocean transect - Knorr_S15_td_Bottom_ad_5009_LV_A (SPAdes) (version 2) | ecosystem: Environmental > Aquatic > Marine > Oceanic | place...
CGTGTCCACCAACAGCAAACTGTTCGCCAACACCATAAGGGTTTCCATCTTCAGCTGCAGATTTTCTTAAATAACGCACAGCAGTTTTCGTATCTTGTAAACCACGGTATGCAGCTTGAATAAGAGTAGATCTTCTTACGTCTTCAGAAGGCGAGATAGGGTTCCATCCTAAACGGTAGTTTACAGCTACAGCCACATATCCTTTTTTAGCGAATCGCATACACATCTCAACAATAGAGTTGTCTGATTTATCACCCGTAGCCTGACCATTAACAATAGCAGGTAGGAAAGATCCAGTGTGTAACATAATCACAACAGGACGATTAGTTTCCATATCACCAGCCGGTTCGTAAATGTCCATGTATAAATCTTCTAGAGCAGGAGCCTGAGTAATGATCCCAATGTTTGAGCCATACATTACATTAGAAGAAACGATAACATTTTCGAATACCTCATCAATGTATCTAACTCCAGTAAGAGTTGATCCGTATTCACAAGAACCATCATCTTCTGTAGCGTCAGCATTATAGTTAGTAGCAGAAGCGTCTGTACAACCAGGAATAGCCGCAATATCACCATCAACATTAAGCACAAAATTTGGAATAAATCCATTTACTGCTGAGTAATCACCAGCTAGTGCCATGTTAAGAATTGCATTTTCACCATTATAAGGAACTGGGAAAGTTAAATCGGAAGGAATTCCTAAGTTAGTTAGGTTAATTGTAACCATTGCACTTAAATTCAGATTGTAAACCCCACCATTTGTTGGTGTACCTGTTAAGTTTACTTCTCCCCATGCTTGAGGCCCAAAGAAACAATCTCCAGGATCACATGAATAACTCATTCCATCAGGTACATCAACTGAAAGTATTTCAGCAGAAATGAATGTTAATGCAACAGGAGATCCATCTATGTTCATTACAATATCATCAGCCGCATAAAATAAAATACTATTATCGTAAGCGAAGCCTACAGCAGCATTTGGTAAAGTAATTTCTGTACTATCGCTGTTGTAAACAGAACCTTCAGGAGGGAAGAATCCTGCAGCCTGACTTACGATAATTGTTCCAGTCATACCATTTGCGGCATGATTTCCTACTGAACAATCGTAAGAATAAGTACCTGCAGTGTTAAAGGTAATTGAACCTAAGTCTCCCCCAGTATTTGTTCCTAATGAGGAGTTACTCGGGTTGTCAAATGAAGACCCTGTGATTGAGTTGATGTCAAAGTTTACATCGTGAGTTCCACCAACATTAGTCCATGTAACGATGTCGCCTGTAACAATTTCTAAAACTTGTGGAGAATAATAATAGGAACCAGCATCAACAAAATGCACCGATTGTGCTATTGCAGAATTTGAGAATAGTATCAATGATAGAACTATTACTCTTGAGAATAAATTTTTCATTTATTGAGGATTTTGGTTAATAATTAATGAAGATAGGTACTTTCTATGGTTAAAACTAATGTAAAAAGATGTTTATGAGTTTGTTATGCTGGTTGTTATTTCATGCATAATAATTAGTTGATATCAAATACCAAGGATGAATAAAGCATTCTTCCAACTCTGGGACCCCCATAAACTTGATATGAAAAATTGTTTAGTAGATTTGAAGCTCCAACTTTGATAGTAGCCGATATTTCGGGTATAGATTTATTTATTTGAGCATCTAATTGGTCGTAGGTAGGAACTTGTCCGGTAAATTGAGGAGAACCTTCGAAGATAAATCCTTCAATCCATTTATAGTTCATACTAAATCCCCAATTGTTCGTATTTAAGATGCTAATATCTCTTGCAGCAAAACCGAGATTAAATTTATGTTCCGGTGTATTGTATGCTGGAATAATAGGGTCATCAGTTCCTTTTTTAATTAATTTATTCCAAGAGTAATTTCCATTAATAGTAAGGTATTGGTTAAGGAAATAATTCAGACCCAAGGTAAATCCTTTGGTACTCACTTTATCCTTAGCATTTGCCGCCACTCTATATCCTTGAATGGAAGGTAATAGCATATCGGTATAATTATCAATCGTATCTCCTACGGCAGTTGCCCAACCGTCTAATACATCCTGTTGATTAGCTGTTTTAGTAGATCCAAATTTAAATGTGGCTCCTGTTTGGTATCCAATAAAGTCGTCGTATACACTATAGTAAGCACTTACATCAACATATAGTTTCTTAAACAGCGTAGTTCTATATCCCGTTTCAATTGTTTTTACTTTTTCCGGACGAATCGGGTCTACTTGCATAAAACCTCCCAATAAAGCATTTGGGTTGTATAGTGGTCCGATAAAATATTGCTCAAGTGAATCGATGTTTACAAAATATTGATCGAATCCAAAACCATTTAGATTACCCAATAAAATTGCTTGCCCTACATCGTAGTTTAGGTATTGATCCGTTAATGTGGGATTTCGAATTGCCGATGAAAGAGATAAACGAATTACATCGTTTTCTGTAGGTGTATAAACTATTGAAGCGGCAGGAGAGTATAGGTAGTTGAAGTTTTGGTTTTTATCCATTCTCATTGTGGCGGATAGTTTTAAGGTCTCACTAAAGAAATCTTGATTGTAACCAGCATATACACCGAACTCCTTAGTTGTTATTTGGATATCGCGTATAATTGTATCGATCACAAAGTTGTGAGTAGAACTGATAGAAGTATCGGCCACTAATACATTATTTACGATAATCCAATTAACTAAAGTATCGCTTGTTATAATTGGGTTTCCATCTGCATCAAAGAGGAATCGGTCTTCGTAATGTTGAACAAATCCATCTTCAAAAATACTCCCATCAGAATCCGGAGCATACATTCTAGCATTAGCCCCAACCGTAAATTTACCTTCACCAATGTTGAATTTATATTCCGCTTGGGCATGATAGAGTTTTGATTGATCGTAAAACATTGTTCCACCAACAAGATTCCCTTCTTTATCATACCTTGTTTGGCTTGTTATTTCATCAAATGCTTGTTGAAATTCAGGTGTTCCGGGTTGTAAAAAACTATACCCTTGTTGACCAACGATGTCGTTTACGTATTCTGAAGTTTGAGTATGGTATTGTTCAAGTAAGTCTGGATTGTTAGCCAATAAGTTATTCATGGTAGAGTACCATTGCTCGTACACTCCAGGAGTAAGTATGTCTATTGAATCTATTGAAACCCAACCAGGAATAGTAAGAATTTGAGGATAGATTGCTTCTCTCCAATAAGTACCATATTCCTTGCTCCAGTCTATGTCGCTAAGAGCCATGTTCTGAAGTGATCTAGCCGTAGCAACCGCATCATAGGTGTTTCCAGCATCTTCGTGAGTCTCATATAATCGAATAAAGAACTTGTCTTTCTGTCTAAATTCAAGTCTGTTTTGATAGAATTGCAGTCCCTTAAGACTGAATCTGTTATCGCCCTGATATACAGTTGTTCCTGTACCGTAATTGGTAGAGTATATGAACTCCGTTTTTGCTGTAGGCTTATAGAACAAAGCCATGTTCATTTTGTAATTTTCAGTATTATAATCAACTAAATCTTCTTCTCTATAACCTGTTCTGTGGAAAGTTCCTAGGCCAGGGAACGTACCAAAGTTTGAATAGGTTTGGTAATACTCATCTCCATATCTATTTACGGCATCATAACCTCCAGGGTTATTTATACTTGAAGGAGAATCAAATGACTGTTCGTAGTTATTGGCAACCCAGTCATGTGCAGCCATGCGATAGAAGTTGAATTTGTAACCCAATTTATCTTCACCTGCCTTATTTGTAATTACATCTGCATATCGAATGGCTATTTCACTTAAATTTCTAGCGCCACCTTTGTACTGAGCAGAAAAGCCTCTAAATTGAAAGGGATCTTTCGTTTCCATGCTAATTACACCATTAAAGGCATTGGGGCCATAGAGCGCGGAGTTTGCACCTACAATAATTTCTACTTTTTTTAAATCTAATTCCGATGAACCTAAGAAGTTTCCTAATGAAAAGTTTAAGCCTGGTGATTGGTTGTCAACACCATCAATAATTTGAAGTGACCTTACAGGGGATGTTGAGTTGAAACCTCGGGTGTTAATAATCTTGAAGCCCATACTGGCTGAGGTTACATCTACCCCTTTAAGCGCTCCTAAACCTTCGTAAAAACTAGCGGCTGGAGTTTCTCTTATGGCTATCACATCCATTACCTCAACAGTAATAGCCGATTGTTTTTGTTTTTTTGTTAATCTAGTGTCCGTAATAACGATCTCCGAGAGTATTTGCTTGTCTACACTTAGACGTATTTTGAGGGCTTCAGTGGATTTAACTGAAATAATTTTCTTTTCAAATCCTATAAAAGAAACCTCAATATCTATTGGAAGCTGATTGACTTCTAAAGTGAAAAAACCATCAAAGTCTGTCATGGTACCCTGACCAGTTGATGGTGCAATAACATTGGCTCCGATTAAAGTTTCTCTAGACTTTTGGTCGTACACTGTACCTTTAATTATATGTTGAGCATATAGATTACCTATAAATAAAAATGATACGAGTATAAGTAAGGGCTTTTTTGAAAACATCTTTAATGAGATAAGGTTTCGTCAAAAATAGTAAAATATATGATGCATGCATCATAATTTAATGCTCGAATTCTAAACAGAAATTGTGTTTATTAAGAGATCTCTGTTCTAAAATACATTATGAATGTTTCTGGAAATGAGTTTTATTTGGCGTACCTCAGTAAGTAATGGGAATAAAAAAAGAGGCAATGCCTCTTTTTGTTATTATATATTGAGATCGTGTCCCAGTTTATCTTTTTTTGTTTTCAGATAAAACTCGTTGTGTTTGTTCATTTCAATCTCAATAGCTACATTTTCTACTAATTCGAGTCCATACCCGATTAAGCCTGCGCGCTTTTTAGGATTATTAGTCATTAATCGAATTTTACTAACCCCTAAATCGTGAAGAATTTGTGCACCCACACCATAGTCTCTTTCATCAGGTTTAAAGCCTAGTTTTTCATTAGCCTCAACCGTGTCGTAACCTTGCTCTTGAAGTTTGTAAGCCTTTAGTTTGTTTATAAAACCAATTCCTCTTCCTTCTTGATTCATATATACAACAACACCTTTACCTTCTTTTTCAACCATTTGCATGGCACGCTGCAGTTGGTGTCCACAATCGCATCTACATGACCCGAAAATATCACCGGTTATACACGAGGAGTGTACACGAACAAGAACAGATTCGTTCTTATCCCACTCTCCTTTGTGTAGTGCTACGTGGTATCTCCCAGTGTTTGTTTGCTTATAGGCAGTCATGATGAAATCTCCATTTTCTGTTGGTAGATTGATGGTTTCCATCTTTTCGATCAAGCTTTCTGTTCGCATTCTATAAGCTACTAAGTCTTCAATTGAAATCAATTTTAAATTATGCTTTTTAGCGATATCAATTAACTGAGGAAGACGAGCCATAGTACCATCTTCGTTCATGATTTCTACAATTACTCCTGCAGGTTTAAGTCCAGCTAATCGGGCAAGATCTACAGATGCTTCGGTATGCCCCGTGCGTCTTAGAACTCCTCCATGTTTTGCTTTTAGTGGAAAAATGTGTCCTGGTCTACCTAAATCCTCAGGTTTTGTATCGTCATTAACCAATGCCAAAACTGTTTTTGCTCTATCACTAGCAGAAATACCGGTTGTACAACCATGACCAATAAGATCAATTGAAACAGTAAACTGTGTTTGATTCGGGTCTGTATTTTTACCCACCATCATTTCTAGGTTCAGTTCGTCTGCTCTTTGCTCTAAAATTGGCGTACAAATAAGACCTCGACCATGAGTAGCCATGAAGTTGATCATTTCCGGACTTACCATTTCAGCAGCAGCCACAAAGTCTCCTTCATTCTCACGATCTTCATCGTCTACAACAATTACAATTTTTCCTTGACGAATATCTTCTAGAGCTTCTTCAATTGAGTCGAGCTGATTGAGCATAGTTAATTTTTTTGCAAAGATAGGAATTACAATAGGAATATTTTGGTAAGTTCATCAGTAGTTTTAGACCATTGATAAGCCTCTTTAATAAAATTACGACCTTGTGTAGCTTGTTTGTGGTTTAACTTATTGTTCCTAAGTAGTAGGATGCATTCGGTAGCTAATTCTTGTGCAGAAAAGCCAATCCGAATTGAATCTTTAGGCGCTTTCAATGCTTTGTTTGCTAGTGGGGTGGTAATACATGCTTTATTCATTGCCATAGCTTCAAGGAGTTTGTTTTGAAGACCTGTACCTATACGCATTGGAGCAATAAATATATTTGATTCTGAGTATGCAGTTCTTATGTCTTTTAGCCAACCACTTACTACTACAGATTCAGATTGTAAATTTTGGACTAGTAATGTGGGCTCCGCTCCAGCAAGTAAAATTTTGACAGAAGGAATTTCCTTTTTAATTAAAGGTAGGATTTCTTTACACAAAAATTGTGCTGCATCAATATTTGGTGCATAACCCATATTACCAACAAATACGATGTCATATTTTAATCTAGTTTGTTGAGGAGTGAAATAGTTGAAGTCTACACCATTTCTAATGATTTTAATTTCCTTTTTACGGGGAGAATCAATACAATTTTGATCTTCTTCAGTAATAATGCAGTGGGAGTTAAAACTGGAAAATATTTCTTTTTCGTAGTTCTTTTGTTTTGAGGCTTCCCATAAATAAAGCCATCTCGAAAGTAGATTTGAATTCTCTGCACGCCTTTCCATTCCTTTAGAAAAAGCATCCATATAATCGAGTGTTTTAGGAATATCCTCCTCTCTTACATATTCAGCCGCTCGTGTTAATTGGCAATAAATATGATCCGGTGCAATAGACTGAATTATTTTTTTAACTTTCACTTTGGCTTTAGCATCAGTGAATAAAGCTGTTTGAAAGGGAACTCCTGTAAATATAGATTTAAAAAGACTTAGAGCTATCTGCGTATGCGATAGTTTAATAAAGTGTACTTGTTCGCAGAATTCATTTAAAACCTCATATGCTAGTTTGTTTTCCTTTTTGTTTTGAGAGTGTAATGCACAAAGATAAATTTGGTGATTCTGAGAGAGTTCTTTCATTTGATGAAAAACTCTCAGTTTATCTCCTTTTTCTAATGGATAAGGTATACGAGATGTGAGTATAAATAGCTTCATCTAGATAAGTCCTTCAAGTTGATTTGTAATTTTGTCTTTAGAAAAATGTTCAAGAGCGCATTTCTTCGCCTCCAAACCAATGTTGTTAACTTTGTCTATATTATTGTAACAGAGCTCCATTGCTATGATAAATTCAGATTTAGTGTCAGCAATCAGGATATTTTTTTTGTGAGTATATGGAATGCCTTCTGCACCCAGACTTGTACTAATAATACATTTCCCCATAGCCATTCCTTCAATAATCTTAACCCGCAGACCACTACCAGAAAAAAGAGGAACTAACATTACTGTATGGTTGGAAATGAAATCTATAGCATTCACAACTTCGTAATGATTATAAAAACCAGACACTTTTTTGTTAAATAAGTTAGTAGGCATAGACCTTCCTGCGATATGTAATTCTGCAAATGAATGCTGATCATTAAATTCTATCCAAACTTCGTTAAGTAGCCAGCACATAGCCTCTTGGTTTGGTAGCCAATCCATAGCGCCTATGTGAAAGAAGTCTACTTTAGTATTTTCAACTGTATTTGCCAGGTGTCGATCTTCAATATACAAGCCTACCGTTTCTACCTGTGCAGAGCAGTATTTAGAAATGTGAGAACTATCAGAATTAGAAATGGAAGCAATCGTCTCAACTTCGTTCCAAAATTTCATTTCTTCCTTTTTTAATCTTCTAGCCTGTTGTCTTAAATATTTTTTAATTAAAAAGTTGCCTGTATTATCTCTTTGGTTCTCCCATATTGTGTATTCAATATTATGAGATCGATAGATGATTTTAGCGCTACTTAGTTGTTTTAGGGTACTTAAATAGGAACTGGTAAATAAGCTCTCTAAGATAATGGTGTCAAACTTTTCGGAATTTAATATGCCTGTTAACTCCTTTTGGAACTTGGAATTTTTAAACCTAGAAAGTATATAAGATTCCTTTTTGAATAGATTGATGCAGGCTTTTAGAATCTTAATTTTTGTGTCTACAAAAATGGATTTAAAACGCAGTAATGGATTTTCTAGTGGATAGGTTGATGGGTGCTTTTTAGTCTCGATACACAAAAAGGTAACTTGGTGTTTCTTTTCCAGTAAAGCTTCTAGAAGTTGGGCAATAGCAATACAGCCTCCATCAACTTTGGGGTAGGGAGGTTTATGAGATAGAATTAAGATTTTTTTCGATTCCATAATTCTTTAATTCTCATGTTTAGATTCTTGTGGATGCTAATTTCAAATAAAGTTGAATCGCTTGCTGCCCTAATCGTGAAAAAGATTCCCAGCGGAGTCAATATCATAGCCGATAACCACATGCCAAAAGGAATACTCAATACTCCTTGTAAAGCACTTTTCTCTCCGGTTATAGATGAGATATGATAGGCTAAGAAGAATAATATTGAGATTAATACAGGCATTCCCATTCCACCTTTTCTAATTATGGCTCCTAAGGGTGCTCCTATTAAAAAGAGAACGATACAGGCAAAAGATAAGGTGAACTTTCGGTGCCATTCTACCTGGGCCTTTCTTAACTTTTTATGTTTGTATTTTAACTCGCGTTGACTATTATACACATAAGATTTACTACTCCTAACGAGGTTGGCGGCAGCTTTAGTGAGACGTTGTTGCTTGTTTTTTGACAGGCCATTCAGACTAAAAACCTGCGCTTGTTGTTTAGAGAATTCTAATGTATCCATACCGTCAAAATGATAGTAGGATAAAAGCTTTTCCCTAAAGGTGCTTAAGCGTTGATTTATTTCAGTCTTAAGCGAGTCAGAGCTTTCTTGTAGCTGTTTTAAATTCATAAACTGCGCAACATTTGAATATCGTTCCTCATCAGATCTCTCTAATTGAAAAGAGGCCATGTCGAATCTGATTTTTTGCGATTTAAAGCTAGAACGCGCAAATGGTGAATCGATTCGTTTTTTTGGATTCCTGGGTTCTACCTCTTCATACGAATACCCATCGTAAAGATCCAGATATAAATATCGATCACTGTCAGAGCTGTACATACTACCCCGTTTAGCGGTAATAACTTTAGTGTTCCCCATCTTCTCGCTGTGATCATAAATAAGCACATCCTCTAGTAGCTTACCTTCAGCATCTTTACGGTTTACCTTTATGCTATAGCCCTCTATATCATTAAAAAACACACCTTCTCTAATGTTTAAGGCTAGCTTTTTATTCATTATATCATACAAAAGCGTTTTAAACTTCATGTTAGAGTAAGGTATAACATGATTGGAAAAGAAAAAAGCCGCTATTGATATGACGCAAATCATCACCAATAAGGGGCTCATAATTTTATACAATGAAATGCCCGAAGACTTTAGTGCGGTCAATTCGTAGGTTTCGCCCAGCTTTCCGAAAGTCATAAGAGAGGAAAGTAGGATTGCTAAAGGTAGTGCAAGTGGTACTAGGGTAGGTATAATGTAGAATACAATTTCTAGTATTACATTCCATTCTAGCCCTTTGCCAATAAGGTCGTCTACATATTTCCATACATTTTGCATTAATAAAACAAAAAGCATGGTGAAGAATGTCCCCAAAAATGGAGTGAAAAAAGCCTTTAAGACAAGTTTATGTAAGGTTTTCAATGCGATTAATTTGCTGAACAGCAAATATACAAATATGCAGTTCTACGAACCGATACTTTGTCTAAGCTTTTCAATCTGTTTGTCCCATAATAATCTACCTTCTTCCTCATCCTCTTCGTCTTCAGCAAAATCGGTTACGATTAAAGAGATATCTTGAGTGATCTCATCAACAATGATTTTTAGCTCAAAAAAAGTATCTGAAGGCTCGTCTGTCCAACGGAACTTAATTCCTTGATTATTTTTTTTGCTAATTAACTCGGCTTCCTGCTCGTCGCCATCCCAGAAAAAGGTGTATTTTTTTCCGTTTAAGTTTACGTTATCAGCAAACCATTCCGAAAGACCACTGGGAGTGCTAATTTGGTTGAAGAGTATTCTTAACGAAGAACGTATTGGGAATTCTATTTGGTATTTATTTTTAGACGCCATAGTCGAAAATTGTGCATTTCTTTGCTTGCAATATAGCGAAAAAACCAGCTTATCAAAGTTTCTTGTCTTTATTTCTGTATTAGCGTATTAGACAATTTACCAGGACATAAAAAATAAATAAAAAAATGAAAAAAGCACTTGCGAGAAGCATATTAAATACTTTATATTTGCAGCCCGTAATCGGAATGGCGAGGTAGCTCAGTTGGTTAGAGCGTCGGATTCATAACCCGGAGGTCACGAGTTCAACTCTCGTTCTCGCTACTA
>Ga0208879_1004788_pt1 | contig 10410 bp, 10 predicted proteins | sample Knorr_S15_td_Bot_FD_185605 | JGI IMG/M metagenome (GOLD analysis project Ga0208879, IMG submission 185605) | Marine microbial communities from Southern Atlantic Ocean transect - Knorr_S15_td_Bottom_ad_5009_LV_A (SPAdes) (version 2) | ecosystem: Environmental > Aquatic > Marine > Oceanic | place...
GTCGGTACGGGCGGACGTGGCAATTTGTGGTTTATGGGACCCAACAAGTTTGAATACTGCGTTAGCAATGTTGACGAAGGCGTTGTCAGTGCTTACTGCGGTATTCTGGAGAAAGAAACCTAGTCTGCTATCAATCTTCTGGCACAGCCTATTCCAGGGAGCCCGGCTCTGAACCCTGCGTAATCGGTAATTCTTCTGCCAACCATTCAGACATTGAACCATCGTACACCGCGACATCCTCGAGGCCAGCCAACCTTGCGGCGCAGGCGTTTAATGTCGCTGCGATACCACCACCGCAATAGGTAATCAGGCGTTCACCCGTCATCTTTTCAGCAAATTTTTGCTTGAGTTCATCATCCGGCAGCAGATAGTTACCGTCCATGAATTCTGAAAAAGGATGGTTCACGGATCCCGTTATGTGACCGGCGTAAAAAACGTCTGACTCACCTTTATACAGTGCTTCTGGCAGGGTGTTGACGATGCAGGTAGCGCCATCGCCGATAAGTTTGAGGACTTCTTCTTTACTGGCCATCATCCCGGTAGAAAGGTTGCTTGCAAAGCTCGAGTTCGGGTAGGTGGACTCTCCCGCTTCCAACTCACCAGCCCAGGCATCGATACCGCCATTTAAGACCCTGACATTTCGGTGCCCTGCGTAATTCAAGACCCACCAGATTCGTGTGGCCCAGGCGATGAAGTCCGTGGAATAAACGACAACCGGATTGTCGTTGCCAATGCCCAGGCCGCCAATTGCCTGCGCCAGTGAAGATTCGTTGGGAATCATATACATCAACTTGGAATCGGCGTCAGACAATACTGCATGATCCAGGAAAACTGCGCCAGGCAGGTGACCAGCTTGATAGTGATCCCTTGCGGTTTTGCCTTCATCGGACTGCATTAGTACCGTGGCATCAAATAATCGCAGGTTTGGATCGTCAATCATGCCTGCCAGTTCGGCTGCTTCAATCAGCAGCTCGTGTCTTTGCATAAAATTATCCTCTGCTTAGGGCCCATAAGCCTGGGCAGGCAACCAGGTAACAATTTGTTGCCAGTTAAAAATAATCGCCAGTCCTATCAACTGAAGCAGTATGAAAGGTGCGACGCCTTTGTAAATAGTTGTGACTTCAATGCCATCCGGTGCGACACCTTTCAGGTAAAAAATGGCAAATCCCACCGGCGGTGTAAGAAAGCTTGTCTGCAGGCATACGGCGAAAAGAATGGTAAACCATACCGGGTCGAATCCCAGATTGACCACAACGGGCGATACCAGTGGCAGAATAATCAGGGTGAGCTCGATCCAGTCCAGGAAGAATCCCAGGATAAATGTCGCAAATAAAATACTGATAATAATACCGGAGGGCTCAAATGGCAGGCCGAGTAGTACGCGCTCGATCAAAACGTCACCCCCCAGTCCGCGAAGCACCAGGGAGTAAGCAGTGGCGCCTATCAATACCGCGAAAATAAACGCAGTGGTACGTGTTGTTTCATAAAGTACTTCACGCATAACCTCAAGGTTCAATGCACCGTTTAAAAGTGCCAATACAAGTGCCCCGGCAGCGCCCACGCCAGCTGCCTCGGTGGGGGTCGCCAGGCCGAAAAAGATACTACCGAGTACCGCTAGAATCAGGAAGGCGGCGGGCACGATGGCTTTGATGAGTTCCCAAACCGCACCGAGATCGATAGCTTCCTGCCTGGTTGCCGGCACATGATCAGGCCTGACAAGTCCATAGACGATGATGTAGCCAATATACAAACTCCCCAACAGTGCGCCTGGGAAAACTGCGCCAAGAAACAGGTCCCCCACACTCATCGCCATTCGGTCTGCCATTAGTACCAGCATGATGCTGGGCGGTATCAATATACCCAAGGTGCCTACTGCGCAAACAGTACCGGCTGCCAGGCGTGCGTCGTAACCCTCTTTCAGCATGACGGGCAAGCCAATCAGTGCCAACAGTACAACTGAGGCGCCAATAATGCCCGTAGTAGCAGCAAGAAGTAGGCCGATCAACGTGACGGCGATCGCAAGGCCGCCCCGAACCGGGCCAAGTAGCCTCGCGAAGCTCGTCATTAGTTTGTTAGCAATACCTGAGCGGTCTAAAAGTAGCCCCATGAAGATGAACATGGGCAGGGCAACCATCACCCAGTTTTCCATGACATTCCAGATTCGATCAACGGTAATGGAGGTATATGCCCAGTCAACGCCAATCGGAATATGAAAGTCCACGTCGATGACAATGGCAAGCGCCGTGAACAACACCGCCAGTCCACCGAGCAGCCAGGCGACGGGGTAACCGGTAAACACCGCCAGGATAAAACCGAAAAACATTAGCAGTGCGAGATATTCGTTCGGGCTCATTGCTTGCCGCCAAAGAGATACGCCCAGACCTGGGTCAATCTTGACAGGGCAGCGAGCAGCAGTAGCGCGAAGCCAATAGTGAGCATGCTTTTTATTACCCATCGATAAGGCAAGCCACCGGGAGACACCGAGACTTCGCCGAGCTCAAAACTGGTAGCGACAAATGGCACCGAATAGATCAACACCAGCGCGACAAAAGGCAGTACGCACAACAAAATACCGTAGAGCTCCAGCCATGCCTGGGTTCGGGGTGACAGCCTTTCGTGAACCACGTCCACTCTGATATGGCCATCAATCTGGAAGGTATAGCCAATACCAAGAAGAAATCCAGTGGAATACAAATGCCATTGAATTTCCTCAAGTTCTATTCTGCCTTCACCGAAAACATACCGGAGCACAACGTTGAATACGATCGTGAGCAGCAGAAGCAGCCAGATCCATGAAATGGACCTGCCCACCCAGGTGAGAATGGGATCGAGCCGGCGAGATAGAGAAGTAGAGGGTAAGGAAACCAATCAAAAATCCCTGGGTAAATAAGCCAGACGTTTCCAGTGCTGATACTCGGTCTCGAATAATTGCTGGGACTTTAAGATGGCAGCGAAGTCAGCATTTTTCGCTGCCTCTTCCTCCAGCACTTCATCGGAAACCCTGTTGAGTTCGCGCAGCAGGTCCTCGGGTAATCGTTCGGCAGTTACGCCGATATCCGGAAAGCCAGCGATAACCGCTCCTTGTAATGCTTCCGAACGAGCGAGGTTGCGGGTCACAGCCGCCGTGCAGGTTGTGGTCAACAAATGTTTGTCGACTTCAGCCAGCGTCTCCCAGACTTCAAGATTCACAATGAAGTGGGTGGCCGTAAAAGGCTGGTGCCAACCGGGATAATAGTTGAACTTGGCGACCCGGCTAAATCCCAGGGCTTGATCGACAATGGGCAGTGCAAATTCTGTCGCGTCGATGGCGCCTTTCTCAAGGGCCTGAAAAATCTCACCTGCAGGTAACATGGTGACTGAGGCGCCGAGACGTTCAATGACCTTACCACCAAGCCCCGCGAAACGTATTTTTAAACCGGCAACATCCGACAATTTGGTAATCGGTTCTCTGAACCAACCGGCGGTTTCGGGGCCAGTCATGCCGCAATAAATAGGGTGGATATTGTGAGGTTTATACAGCGCCTCACCGAGTTCTCGTCCTCCTGCTTCGAACCACCAGGCGCTAAATTCCCAGGGTTCCATGCCGAAAGGTACTGCCGCAATGAGCGTGGCAGCGGGTATCTTTCCCTGGTCATAACCAAGCCAGGTGTATCCGGCTTTGACTTTGCCGTCACGCACAGCGTCCGAGATGCCAAACGATGGCACGATCTCGCCGGGCTCATACATATCCAGACGAATCGCTCCGTCGCTGATCTTACCGGCGGTCACGCCGATATAGGTCGAATTATCACCCAGTACAGGCAGATTACTGGAAGAGGAAATGGGCACTCGCCAGTGAATGCGCGTTGGTGTTGTGCCAGTGGTCTGGGAAAGCGTTGTCGAATTCTGCTGACCCGGTGGCCTTAATGCCAGACTGCCTATCAAGCCAATAGCAAAAGCGACCAGTACAGCGATAGCGGCAGCACGAAACGAAAGCATAAAAAGTCTCCAGCAATGAGCACTGTTTCATAGCCTAGCATGGTTATCCTGACTCAATCTCCGTAAGAAGTTCCTGTAATCTTGTTGTGGCAAGAGGGGTGTTGGTCAACAGCTTCACGATGACCTTTTGTTGCGCATCGGTCAGGCCAGACAATTCTTCTGGTGTTCGGGAAAATCCATCCAGCCTTGAAGTCATTAACCAGGACTGGAGTGCGTTATCCTGCGACCACCTTTGTGCATTCAGATTGTTTTGCAGCGAGGCCCGGACAAAGTCTGTGTCCGAGTCCGGGTGAGGCACAACCTGGCACAAATCGTTTTTCTCATTCTCATCGGTATAGGCAAGCTCAACGTGGCTAATAAAGGCTGCACTGAAAACCTGCTGGCAGGTGCGGACTGTCTGCAATGTTAGTTGATCACCGTTGAATACGGGGACCGCGGGTCTTCGCTCAAGGCCGTCTGCAGAACAATCAACGAACAAATTACGTTGGGTAATTTTGATGTCGCCGTCGTCAAGATGAATTTTGGTGTCGTTGATTGATCGGACCCGGCCCATCCGAACAATGTTTGATATTTTCCTCAGTTGTTCCAGCTCTAGTTTTGTCACGGTCGCGCAGCGCCACATGGTCGGTTTAACATCATCGGTAAAGCGCAGTAGATGACCGCATTCATGAAGTCGTTCAAACATATCATCAAGTGATGACGCCTTGCCAATGGCTTCGGCCTGATCTGCAATATTAGTCACGGCATCATCGAAAAATTCTGCGCCTGGCTGGATGTTTTTGCGGTCAAACATCCATGAATCCCGGGGCATGATCCAGCGAATCGCCTGGGGTGATACCTTGTTTTTCAACAGCCAGAGGCAGGCGTCCATGCCGGTTTTCCCAGCGCCGATGACGGTATATTCTTCAAACAGGTCGTCGGTCAGGTGTTGTTTTGGCAATTCGTTCAGCGGCACGCAGCGTACGGACGCGGCGACTTCATAGTCCGGCTTCCGCATGGAGGGGACAGTTACATTCATGTAGGTGGCATCAACGGTTTTCTTGCCCACTGAGACGCTGAAGGTCTGCCCGGTAATCAGTGATTTGAACTGGTTGTCTTGTAGGTACTCACACATGGGAAAATACTGCACCCGACCCGTTGGCAGAAACTGTTGCTGCATGACCTGGTCAAAATAAGTCACGACTTCTGAACCCGATGCGAGTTCAAAAAGACCTTCATTCCAGCCAACTGCATCGATAGTGTCATTCCCCAGTTTTCTGGAATTGACCCCATAGAAGGATGACGGTTGGTGCAATCGCACAAACGGGTAGCTGTTATTCCAATGACCGCCAGGACGATCCTGTTTATCGATGATTAGAATGCTTGCCTCGGATTCTTTCAGGATGGTGTCGCTAAATGCCATGCCCATCGCCCCGGCGCCAACAATCAGATAGTCAGTTTTCAGGTTTTTCATTAGTCATCCGCTTCCTTACTGTTCAATTTGGATACTACCTGTAAAGACAGCTAAAGGCACAGGATCAGCGTGTTAAGCTTGGCCAATGAAACTTGTAATCGTCACGCCTCTATTTAATGATTGGGAATCATTCGCTCGGCTTACGAGTGATATAGAAATGGTCATGCGGGATCAGGAGGTCGAGTATTTAATCCTGGCAGTTAATGACGATTCATCAATCATGCCTGGCAATATTCAGGCAAGAGTTGCCTGTCGTATTCTTCACCTTACCTGCAATCTTGGGCATCAACGGGCTATTGCAGTCGGGCTTGCTCACCTGGCTGACTTGGAAGATTTTGATGCCGTGGTGGTGATGGATGCCGATGGAGAAGATAAGCCCGAGTATCTGCCCGCACTCATTGCGCAGCATCTGGCTAACCCCAGGTCCATCATTGTTGCCCGCCGTGATAAGCGCAGTGAAGGCAATACTTTCAAGCTTGGATATCGTCTGTACCAATTTATTTTTGGGCTATTCACGGGTAGAAAATTACCCTTTGGAAATTTCTGCCTGCTGCCGCAAGAGGCAGCGAAACGCCTTGTTTATCAGGAAAGTATTTGGAATCACCTGGCAGCAACCGTGCTCCGCTCGCGCTTCGATCTGGTCATGTTGCCAACGGAACGAGGAAACCGCTATGCGGGTGAATCTTCTATGAACCTTAGTTCATTGGTGCTCTTCGGCCTGTCTGCGATTTCGGTTTATAGTGATATTGCATTGGTTCGGACCTTGTTTGCATCATTCATTCTGAGCCTTGGAGCAGTCGCCACCATTACCGTGGCGACCTTTTGGAAACTGTTCACTGACATGGCAACACCGGGGTGGGCGTCCACGGTGGTCGGTTCTATGCTGATTATCGTGCTGCAGTGTCTGGTGGTTTCTGTCTCTTTGCTGTTCATCATTCTTTCCAATCGATCCCAGCGTGGCTTTGTCGTTGCCAGGAACTATTCTGACTATGTCCTGGAGATTACCGATACGCAGATATCACCATGATTTAAAATGTCCCGAATACTATTTCTAGCATCTATTTGCGGCATGTCTGCGTTGTTTGTGATGACGGGCGTTCAGCTATTTCTTGGGGATCAACTGGGTTCAGACTACACCTTTTTTCTGCCGCGATTGTTATACGGTTATTTCTGGCAGATCGAAAACGGGGTAATTTCTATCCCCTGGTTTTCTCCAGCATGGTGTGGTGGTCTACCCTTCTATGGGGACCCCCAGGTCATGTTTTTTTCTGTCCCGCAGCTGTTGATGAATTTCCTGGATCCACAACAAGTGGTTTTCGCGACCTATGTGTTCTTTGGCTTCACGGGTGCGTTTGGGTTTTACCTGTTACTGACCAGAAGTTTCCAGCTCAATGCCTGGTTGGCCTTGGTAGGCAGTGTCTTGTTTGCCTTTAATGAGTTTTATCTGTTTCGGTTATTAACCGGTCACTTTACCTACCATATGTTTCCGCTTATTCCTCTGGTGAGCTTTTTTATTATTAGCGCTGTGCAGAGTCAGCAATGGAAAAAAGTATTCAATCTGTTGTTGTCCGGTTGTTTAATCGCCTATTTTGTTCACGGAGGCGCCGCTAATTTTCTAATTCCAGCTATGTTGTCGGTGCTGGTTTTGTTGCTGATCTACTCGCTTGGTGTTGCGACGCCGGCCTACAGGTTTGTCAGCCATCTCGTTTATTCAGGCGCTATTGGTTTTTGTTTCAGTGTCTCCAAGATCGCGGCATCATTTGCTTTTGTCCGCTGGTTCCCGAGGGAATCGTTATCTCTGGGAATATTTGATGGGCTACGCGAGTCTGTGTGGTCGACAATCACATTGCTGTTTATGAACCCGTGGATAAGCCTGAATGAAATTCAAAGCAGCTATCTGGTACAGGCCCATGAGCTTCGTTTTGGCGTAACCCTCATACCTGCTCTGTTGTTATTGCTGGGTGTCGCCGCAGTACCATCGATCATTCAGAAACTAAACCTTCGCAACCTGGGGATCATTGCGCTCATCGTTATCGTGTGTTCATTGCCTGTCATTCTGTCCGTCAAATCCGATGCCATAGACGCTATCCTGAAATCCTTGCCCTATTTCAGGGAAATGAGTTTGGCCGTCAGATGGATTGCCTTGTTGATCCCCATTGTCATTATTGTGCCGCTGATCCTGGTTCAGAGGCTGCTTGATGACATGGCAGGGGAAGCACCGAGGCAGCGACTAACGGGCGCTGTCGTCGCTGTTTCGCTAATCGGTGTGCTTGTCTCCCACCTTTTGACGGAGCGCCCAAGGGATGCCCAATATAACCCGATGCGTCTGACAACCAGTTATTACCATGCGAAACAAGGTGGCAGTGTACCGGCAATATCCGTGATCAGTTCGCAACCGGATAAAAAGACGTTTATCGGTGTGGACGATGATTTTGTGGCTGGAGGCTCAAGTAAGGTGTGCTATCAGGCAATTTTCGGCTATGCGCTGGAAAGATATCCGGTCAAATCGCTCCGGGATGGCAGTGTATTCGACGTCCGGTCAGGAAAAATCAATATCAAAAATCCTGCGTGTTACCTGTTTCCCGAGGAGAATGCTTGTAAGCCCGGGGATCACTTCACCATTGATCAGCAGGATGAAGCAGCAAAATTTGCCACCAACCAGCCATTTGATTGGCAGATGCCCTGGTGGCAGACAGTTGCCAACTGGTTGAATGGTTTTGCAGTCATCGCCGGACTGTTAACCTTACTCATCGCGACCATTCGTGTCGTGATCGTTCGTGACTAAACGCTTTGAATGCAGGCTATACCTGACCCTTGATTCCCGCGATAATGTCGCCCTTAAATTTTCATGAACCATAGGAAAGACGAATGACTGATGTCAGATTTGATGACCGTGTGGCGGTCATTACCGGCGCTGGGAACGGGCTGGGAAGACAATACGCCCTTGCAATGGGCAAGCGAGGCGCCAAAGTCGTCGTGAATGATCTCGGCGGTTCTGCTTTTGGCGATGGCGCTGACCAGGCGGCAGCTGATGTGGTCGTGGATGAAATCAAGGCAGCAGGCGGCACCGCGGTGGCCAACTACGATTCTGTGACCGACGGTGACAAGATCATTCAGACGGCGATGGATACTTTTGGGAAAATCGACATTGTTGTGAACAATGCAGGCATCCTGCGAGACAAGACGTTTCATAAAATGAGCGATCAGGACTGGGATATGATCTATGACGTTCACGTCAAGGGTGCCTACAAGGTGACTCATGCCGCCTGGCCCTATATGCGGGATCAAAACTACGGCAGGCTCATCTTTACCGCTTCAGCAGCAGGCATTTACGGGAATTTTGGCCAGACAAACTACTCGATGGCGAAACTGGGTTTGTATGGCATGTCCCAGACTTTGTCTTTGGAAGGACGAAGCAAAAATGTAATGGTGAATACCATCGCGCCGATTGCCGGTTCTCGTTTAACCGAAACCGTAATGCCGAAAGAACTTACTGACGCGCTGAAACCTGAATTCATTATGCCGCTGGTACTGAAGTTGTGTGATGAGAATAGCCAGGAGACTGGTGGGCTTTATGAAGTTGGTGCCGGCTGGATTGGTAAAGTTCGCTGGGAGCGCACCAAAGGTCATGCATTTAGTGTGAGCGAAGGATTTTCACCAGAAGATGTGAATGAGGTGTGGGAAGAGATCACTGATTTTACAGACGCGGATCACCCCGCCTCGATCGCAGACGCCAATCGACCGCTCATCAAAAACCTGAAGTCTTGAGTTGATTGAGAAAATCAGCCATCGGCGAAACCGGTTGTATTCCTGCGCAACCGGTTCGTCCTGGCACCCTGGATCATTACACCTCGAACCATTACATCTGGATCCAACTATAGCTAAGAGAAAAAATCTCCAGATCAATCACGGCTGTGGGTTCCTGTGCCTGGACTGTCTGTAGGCATTCGTCGCGCAACAATCAATGATGTTGCCGAGCTGAACCATGTTCGTGCGATGGCGATTGGCAGTAAGGTGGCTCGCGAAGATCTACGGACAAGAATCGACGCAGCGAATGTATTTACCTATCTTGCGGAAGAGGATACCCCGTTTGGATTTGTCACCGTTGGCACCGCTGAGGCCCTTGTTCAATCCGCTGAGGCTCTCGACGATGCAACCGGCGAGATACTGGAATGGTATCTGCGACCCGAATTCTGGCACCTGGGGTTCGGTGCCAAACTGCTGGTGCATGGTTTGAGTGTGCTGAAGCGAAGAATGTATGAACGAGCGATTATCTGGTTGCCGGAGAAAGCTGGCAGGGCAGAGACCATAACCCTGAGGCTGGGGTTCGAGCACCATGGTGCCGAGAAAATCGTAAACGACTCGGCAGGTTCACACTCGGCGCATGCCTTGATTAAAGATTTGAGCGAATATTTTTAGGAAACGTCCGATTAAGGTCGGAATGCCGCATCACTATTTTCGCCATAACCGCGTCAGACTCGTACTCATCATACGCGCGCCGCTTCCGGTGTGCCGGACCACTTGTCCTGACAAAAATATCCTCTTAATCAGAGGTTCCCGAATAACGTCGATGGTAGATGCTGACGTGGCCATACTCTTTGAGCTCGTCAAGGTCTGGAATCGTTGTTGCGGTAATCTGTTCCAACATCTCATAATCATTGAACACCGTTTGATCTCGCATGCGTGAATCGGCAATCAATACTTCATGGGCATAATTCTGCAACACATCCAGCCACGCCAGATTTTCCTGATCGTACAAAACATCGGCTGCGATCAGCAGATCGACTTTCTTACGCTGTTGAGCGAGGTCTGTCAGTAGCGTCACTTCAACCTTGTTTTGTTCTGCGTTAACACGCGTCGCATCCAGTGCGTGGGCGTCAATATCGCAGGCGATAACATTTGTCGCACCCGCTTGCGCTGCGGCGATGGCGACAACACCAGATCCTGACCCCAGGTCCAGTACGCTTTTATCGCGGCAG
>Ga0208879_1004789_pt1 | contig 10410 bp, 10 predicted proteins | sample Knorr_S15_td_Bot_FD_185605 | JGI IMG/M metagenome (GOLD analysis project Ga0208879, IMG submission 185605) | Marine microbial communities from Southern Atlantic Ocean transect - Knorr_S15_td_Bottom_ad_5009_LV_A (SPAdes) (version 2) | ecosystem: Environmental > Aquatic > Marine > Oceanic | place...
GTACGGAGTCCTGTCGGCAGTGGCAGTAGGTTATCTCTGGCTGCTGACGCACAGCGGGTTTCTCGTCCGCTCGGCGGCCAACTCGCCCAGGCCGATCTGGGAAAATCTGCTGACTCAGATGAAGGTTCACGTCTATTACCTGTGGCTCTTCGCCAGTCCACTCAAGTTGAGCGTCGACCATCAGTTCTTTGTATCTTCGCACTGGAGTGAACCAGCTGTCCTGTTGGCGGGATGCCTCCTCCTCTCCCTTGCCGCCTGGGCCGTCCTCGGTCGCCGGCACCTGTTGGCGCAGGGATACGGCTGGTTTGTGCTCGCCATGCTCCCGGCAACATTGGTCCCACTGAATATCCTCGTCAGTGAGCGGCGCTTGTACCTGGCCAGCGCCGGACTTGTGCTGGGCCTTGGTTGGGTGCTGCGAGACCTGCTGCGGCGACGAGGGCGAATCGGCATCGCCGTCTGCGTGGCGGCGGGGTTGCTTCTTGCCGAGATGAGCATCTCCCGCAACCGGGTTTGGGCGAACGAGCTGTCGCTATGGGAGGACGCCGTCCAGAAGGGCCCTCAGGCACACCGCGCGAGAGTCAATCTGGCGATGGCCTACAATTTGGTGGGGCGTCGCCAGGAGGCTCTGCAGCATCTGCGGGTCGGGTTGGCGTTGAATCCCGGTTTTGGTGATGCGTGGATCGAACTGGGGAGCATTCTGAGCAGCGAGGGAGATCTGAACGGGGCAGAGGAGGCGTTTCAGAAGGCGCTGAGTCTGGAACCCGGTCTCCAGGGGGTGCATTACAATCTGGGTAACGTCTACCAGCACTCAGGCCGCTTTGCGGATGCCGCCAGCTGTTACGAGCGGGCCCTGGCGCTGGATCCGGACTATGCCGATGCCCACAATAATCTGGGTCAGGCACGGGAGGCGACTGGATCGCCGGCTGATGGTGTCGTCCATTATACCGCCGCGCTCGAGGCGGATCCGGAGCTTGCCGAGGCCTGGTTCAATCTGGCTGCAGCAAGCGAGAAGATGGGGGATGTAGCGGACGCAGCGGTTGCATACATAAGAGCGGATAGCCTTGCCAGAGTACATCCGGAATTCGAGTCGGATCCAAAGTACCGCGAAATCATCCGCAGGGCGGAGGGTCGACTTCTGCGCTTGAAGAGTGAGTGAGTGAGTGTGTGTGTGCGGGTGAGTGAGTGAGCTTGCAGAGGACGGATAAGGCGCCATGTGCGGCATAGTCGGGATAATCCACAGCGACGCGGACAGGTCGGTAGATGAAAATCTGCTGCAGGCCATGACCGACGTCCTCATCCACCGGGGGCCGGACGACAGCGGCAGTTGGATCTGCGGTCCGGTGGGGCTTGGTCATCGACGCCTCAGTATCATCGACCTGGCCGGCGGACACCAGCCCATGTCGGTCCCAGATGGCTCCATGGTGATCACCTACAACGGGGAGATCTACAACTATCTGGAGCTGCGAGAAGAGCTAAAAAGGAAGAACTTCGAATTCCGTACACAGAGCGATACCGAAGTTCTGCTCCAGATGTATGCCGCCCATGGGGACAGATGCGTGGAGCTGCTGAACGGCATGTTCTCCTTTGCCATCTGGGATGCCTCCCGAAATTGTCTTTTTGCCGCCAGGGACAGAATGGGCATTAAGCCCTTCTACTACTACCAAGAGAGAGGTCTCTTCCTCTTTGCATCCGAGATCAAGAGCCTGCTTCTGCACCCCGCAATCGAGGCGGAGCTCGATCACGACGCCCTGCAGGACTATCTGGACTTGCAATACTGCCTCGGCGACAAGACGCTGTTTAGAGGGATCCGCCGGCTCCTGCCCGGCCACCGTCTCACCTGGGAGGCCGGACAGGTGCGGATCGAACAATACTGGGATCTCGACTTCACGCCGCGAGCAGCAGGGGAGAAGGAGGTAGTCGAGCGCTTGAAGTGGCTTCTCGCCGACGCGGTCAGGCTGTGTCTGCGCAGCGACGTGCCGGTGGGAACCCATTTGAGTGGGGGCCTGGATTCGAGCACCATAGCGGTACTGGCGGCTGACCTGCTCGATTCGAACCTCAGCGTTTTTACCGGTGGCTTCAGGAACGGGAGCCGCTACGACGAGTCCAGCCACGCTCGTCTCGTCGCCGAGAAGATCGGGGCGAGCTACTTCGAGGTCTTCCCCAAAGCGCAGGATCTGGCCGACACCTTCGAAGACCTGATCTACTACCTGGATGAACCCATCGCCGGCGCCGCTGTCTTTCCTCAGTATTTCCTCTCCCAGCTGGCCAGTGAGCACGTCAAGGTCGTCCTCGGTGGGCAGGGAGCCGACGAGATTTTCTGCGGCTATGCCCGTTATCTCCTGGCCCATCTGGAAAAGAGTCTGAAGGCGGCTATCTACGGTGAGACGATTGCGCCCGATCTCAAGGCGCTGGCTCCCAACCTGTCCTATCTGCAGGGATACGAGCCGACGATGGAACGTCTCTTTTCGCATGACCTGTTTGGCTCCGACGCGGATCGGTACTTCCGGCTCCTGCAGCGCTCGCAAGATATGGAGGGCATAGTGCGGGCGGAGGGAGGTGATAGGTCCTACTCGACCATAGCCGCCTTCCGAGCAGAATACGAGCGTCCCGAGACCGACAGCGCTCTCGATCGCATGCTGTACATAGATGTGAAGAACCACCTTCAGTCGCTGCTGCAGCTGGAGGACAGGACCAGCATGGCGGTTTCCCTGGAATCGCGACTGCCTCTGCTCGACCACCGAATCGTGGAGCTGGCTTGCGGCGTTCCGGCCTCTGCCCGATTCGGAGATGGCCAGCCCAAGCATCTCTTCCGCAAGGCGATCGCCTCGACTGTTCCGCGTGAAATCCTCGAGAGAAAGGACAAGATGGGTTTTCCAGTGCCCATATACGAGTGGTTTTCCGGTGAGCTGCGTCCCTTTGTCGAAGACATTCTTCTCGGTGAAACCAGCCGCTCGCGCGGGATTTTCGACATGGCTGCGGTGGAGCATGCGGTGACGGCTGAGCGGCCATTCGGACGAACGGTGTGGGGGCTGCTCTCGCTTGAGCTCTGGTTCCGTCGCTTCTTCGACAAGCGCTAGCAGTCCCTTGATAAAGTCGCTTTGCTGGCGAGATGCGTCCTCAACGGGCTGATAGAGCGAGAGTGGCGCGCGCTCACCTGACGAGGCTGCTCCTGCTGCTCGCCGTCGTCTGCCTCGCCCATTTCAACACCCTCGGCAATAGTTTCCACTTCGACGACGAGCACTCGCTTACCGAAAATCCCCACATTCGGGACCTGGGGAACATCCCCGCTTTTTTTTCGCGGAGTGACATGTTCTCAGCAAATGTGGGCAGTGACATGTACCGGCCGCTGGTCCTGGTCAGCTACGCCCTCAACTACAGCGTTGGGGGCTATGAGGGTAAGCAAACGGCTGGAGGAGGCGGAGGCCGCGCTTCTCCGGGCCGTGGACCTGATGCCCGATCAACCCGAATTCTACAACAATCTCGGTAATCTGTATGGAGATCGCGGTGAATTCACTCGGGCGGTCTCCATGTATGAGAAGGCTCTGGCCCGCCAGCCCGATGAGGTGGCGTCGGTTCTCGAAAATCTGGCCGATACCTACCTGGACATGGGGGATCCGCGCGAGGCCCGGCGCGTCTTCGAGCAATGTCTCGACGTCGATCCCGTAAATGCGGGGGCCCATTTGGGCATCGGCACCATTCATCGCGGCGCCGGAGATCTGGTTGCCGCGGTGGCCAGTTTCGAGCGCGCCATCAAGTCCGGGCCCGAATTCAATCGCGCCTGGGTCGAGCTCGCGGAGGTTCTGGCCGAGCTCGGACGACATGATGAAGCCGCGCCTCTGTTCAGCCGCGCGCTGGAGCGAGATCCGGAGTACAGTCGGGCCTGGTACGGCCTGGCCGCGAGCGAGGAGCGGCTCGGCCACGGGGAGGAAGCTGTCGAGGCGTACACCAGTTTCCTTCGAGTGTGGCCTCATCGGAGTGGGCGCTATCGTCAAGCCATGCAGCGTCTGGAACAGCTGCAGAGCAGCCTCCAAGAACTTCAGAGCAGATAAATGAAACTGAGCCTCCAGCGGATCGCAGTCCCTGCGGCGTTGGGCGGAGTTCCCCTGGCCGCGTACTGGAACTCTCTCGAGGGCAGCTTTCACTACGACGATTTCCACTCGATCCTCCACAACCCCCACATCCGCGACCTGGGCAATCTGCCCGCCTTCTTCCTCGACCCCACCCGGTTCTCGGTGGACGTGGACAAGGCGATGTACCGTCCGCTGCTGCTGGTCTCCTACGCCCTCAACTACGCCTGGGGCCGATATGACGAGACCGGGTACCACCTGGTGAGTCTGCTCCTGCACTACGGCTGCGTCCACCTGGTCTGGCGGATCGCGGGGATCGCCGGCTGTGGACCAAGAGCGGCGGTTTTTGCCGCCCTGCTTTTCGCGCTCCATCCCCTGGCCTCGGAACCGGTCAACTACATAAGCAGCCGCTCCGAGTTGTTGGGGTCGCTCCTGTTTCTGGCGGCCTTCAGATGGTTCCTGCTGGATACGGCGCGGCACAGGGCAGTTGGGGTCGCCCTGTTCGCCATGGGGTTGTTGTCCAAGGAGATGGTCATCACTTTGCCGCTGCTCCTCTGGTTGTACCAGTCATGGATGGCGCGCGCCGCCGCGCCCCGTCTTCGGCAGCATCTGGCGATGTGGCTGGTAGCGGCGGTCTACCTGGCTGGCCTGCTGCTCAGTGGGGCGCTGTCGAGGTCGATGGCGGTCATCGAGGCCAGCCGCCTGTCCCAGGTCTCCGTCGCCTCGGTGGCTGGGATCGTGGGGGAGCAACTGTGGACCCAGATCAAGGCCGCGGTCTTCTACCTCGAGCTCCTCTGCCCCGGGAGCAGGCGTTCTGGCTGGTCTGGCCGGTGATAACGATTGCGCCCGCCACTCTTGTGCCGCTCAATGTGCTGGTGAACGAGCATCGGATGTACCTGCCGCTTGTGGGAGCGGCGGTGCTGGTCGCCCGCATCTGGCCGAGTCTGCGCCGGAGATACCTGGTGGGGCGGCTGTCCTGCTCGCCGCTCTGACGGCGTTGACGGTGGAGCGGAACAGGGCGTGGCACGATGAACTCAGTCTATGGCGGGATTCGGCTGAGAAAAGCCCGTACATGAGCAGGTCTCACGTTCATTTTGGCAACGCGCTCCGGGATCGGGGGCGCTCAGAGGAAGCGGAGATGTCGTACGAGCGAGCCCTGCAACTGGAGCCGGCGCATCGGTCGGCACAGGTTAACGTGGCTAACCTCTACTACGAGCGCGGATGGCGTGCCGCAGCTGATTCGTCGCTGGCGCGGCGGCTGCATTCGAGCGCGCAATAACTGCGCATCCGTTGTTTGGCGAAGCGTATTACAATTTGGGACACCTCCATGTCGGGCAGGAAAATCCAACTGCGGCAGTGGCCCCACTCGAGAGGGCTCTCACCCTCCACATCGATAGCCAAAGTTCCTGGAGCCGCGGCGATGCTCTGTGGGATCTGGGTAACGCCTATGCCGGATCGAACCGTCTGCCCGAGGCGGTCCACGCCTACCGGAGGGCTCGAGCGCTGAATGGGGGTGGAAGCCCACGCTATGTCCGCAATCTAGGTGAGGTGCTGTTCGCCATGGGTGAGCGCGCCCTGGCAGTAGGGGACTCGTCAGCGGCACGGCGACACTGGGAGGAAGCCGAGATCTGCTACCGAGAGCTGATTGCTCTAGGAAGCGATGAGCAGCGCGCCGTCTACCGTCTCGGGCAAATGGAGAAGCGACTGCAATGAGGAAGTCGGGCACATTGCCAGTGTGGACCAGAACGGCGTCGCCCAGAACGGAGTGGACCAGAACGGAGTGGACCAGAACCGGGTGGGACAGAACGGCGTGGCCCAGCGGAGAGCAATGTCGCCCTTGACGCAGTCAGCGCGGAGCGGTTTCGGTCACGCCCTCGCCATTATGCTGGCGACCGTTCTGGTCTATGCGAATTCCACCGGGAATTCCTTCCACTATGACGATCTGCATACGATTCAAGAGAATCCGCACATCCGGAGCCTGGCGAATATTCCTCAATTTTTCACCTCGCCCGAGTCCTTCTCCAGAGAGAAGGATTACGCCATGTTCCGGCCCTTGTTTCTCGTCTCGATCGCGGCGAACTACGCCTGGAGCGGCTTCGATACCTACTCCTATCACCTGGTAAATATCCTGCTGCACGCGACCTCGAGCCTGCTGCTGTGGCGCATTCTGCTGGGCTTCGGACTCGCTCCTCTGGCCGCTCTGCTCGGGGGAATGGTCTTCTCTGTGCACCCCATAGGCACCGAGCCCGTCAACTATATCAGCAGCCGATCGGAGTCGCTGGCCGCGGTCTTCGCGCTGGCGGCGTTCCACCTTCATCAGCTGCGCCTGGTCCATGGCCGGGTCGTGTACGGCGTCTGCTCGCTGATCTGCTACGGTATGGGCCTGTTGTCGAAGTCCGTGGCGATCACCCTGCCGGCCCTGCTGGTCCTCCTCGAATGGACGCGGCATCGGCGGCTCACACAGGCATGCGGACCATGGCGCCTTACGGGGTAATTGCGGCCCTCTATCTGGCGATCATCAGCGGCTTTGTCAGCAAGGCGATAGTCGGCGAACCTCTACGCACCATGGGTATTCAGGCCATCACGCAAACGAAGGCGGTGGTCTACTACCTGAAGCTGCTGATATTCCCGGTCGGACTCAGCGTCCATCACCAGTTTTTTTGAGGGGGAGTGGGGACCCGCGGTATACTGCAGCGGACTTTTCGTTCTCTCTCTGGCCATTGCCGTTGCCGGCCTCAAGCTTCGGTTGCCCCGGCTGGGGGGGGGCGTGGATGGTCATCTATCTGCTGCCCACTCTGGCCGTGCCGCTGTTCATCCTGGTCAACGACCATCGTCTATATGTCCCCCTTGCCGGAGGGATCATCCTTCTTGCCGGCATCCTGTTTCCCGCGCCGATTGCGCTGCGGCGCGCGTACATTGGGGTGCTCATCGTGTTCGCCGCCCTGGTCGTGCAGCGTAACCAGGTGTGGCACGACGAGTATACCTTGTGGACGGATGTAGAGCGGAAATCCCCCGAGCCATTCGGGAAGCCGATCGCCTACATCCATCTGGGCAACTACTCCAGGGACCACGGCGAACTGGATAAGGCGGTCGGGTATTACCGGCGCGCGCTGGAGATGTCGCCCGAACATGTTGCGGCCAAGAACAATCTGGCCAATGCCCTCGAGAAACTCGGTCAGCCCGAGGAGGCCAGAGGGCTTTACGAAGAGGTTCTGGCCGAGCATCCGGACCTGGCCGAACCCAGATACAACCTGGGCAGACTGGCGTACTTCCAGGGGCGGCCCGATGAGGCGATCTATCACCTTCGCGCCGTGCCTGATGATTCCTATCACCACGACCTCGCCCTCAATATGCTCGGCGTCGTCTACGAGAAGGTGGGCCGTCTGGACAGTGCGGTTTCTTTCTATCGCAGGGCCCTTGCGGCTAAGTTCGAATCGGCTGATGCCGCCGACAATATGGCGCGACTCCTGCGTCGGTTCGGAGAGTTGGGGAGGGGGCTGATGGAGTCGGGTCAGCTCAAGCAGGTGGAGTCCGTGTCAAGGCAGCTCCTGGAGACGAATCCCAGACACCGCGACTCGTTGTTTTTTCTCGGCGTCAGCCTGTTCCACCAGGGCCTGGTCGGGGAGAGTGGGGAGGTGAATCGCTATCTGGTGGAGTCGCACCCGGATTTTATCGAGGGTTATATTCAGCTGGGGAACCTGTATGAGACTCTGGGCGAGCTCGAAGGGGCGGCCGCGGTGTACGAGGAGGCCTATCGCCGGGTTCGCGACCGCGATTTGCGCGAACTGTTGGGCCAGCGTCTCTCTGGCGTGCGTGGTCGATTGGTGCAATAGCGACTGGTGCAATAGCATGGATAGCCGAGTTATCGATCGATCGAGGATGCGTGAGATGAGAAGCGCCTACAGCTGCGCCCTGCTTCTGGCTGTCTGTTTCGGCGTGTACGCCAACTCTCTGCACAACAGCTTCCACTACGACGATTTCCACTCCGTCGTCAACAACCACAATATCAGGGTGGTGATCAGCGAAGATCTCGGCGGAGAGTACCGGAAAATCAGGCGATTCTTCTCCGATCCGGGCATGTTCTCCGCGGATTCAAAGAAGGGGATGTACCGCCCGCTGCTCCTGGTAACCTACGCCTTCAATTACGCCCTCGGGGACGCGCTGATCGGTGGCGAGGACACCGAGGTGCGTGGCGGCTTCGACGTCACCGGCTATCACCTGATCAACATCCTCATCCACGGTCTCAACAGCTGCCTGCTGTTCTGGCTGGCGCTCTTGCTGACCAGAAATCGCGCTACTGCACTGACGGCCGGACTGCTCTTCGCCCTGCATCCTCTCGGCACCGAGCCGGTCAACTACATCAGCAGTCGCAGCGAGAGTCTGGCGGCGCTGTTCTATCTCCTGAGTCTGTGCCTGTTCGCCTCAGGCGCGCATCAACAGGGGAGGAGATGGCGGCTGCCGGCTGCGTCTCTGGCCCTCGGCCTCGGCCTGCTGAGCAAGTCCACGGTCATCACCCTGCCGGCGGCGCTGTTCCTTTTCGACTATCTCATCCTCTGCTCCGGGAACTGGCGGCAGCTCAAAGCGCAGTTTTTCAGACGACATCTCCTGGGCTGGTGTATCACCGCCTGGTATCTCCATACCATAACCCGAAACGGGTTTCTCACCCGGTCGCTGGGCGCTCCAGTGCGAGATGGATGGAGCCAGTTTCTCACTCAGACGAAGGCGGTGGGGTACTATCTGTACACCCTCGTGATGCCCGTCGGGCAGAGCGTGGAGCCTCAGTTTTCGGAGCAGCATCAGCTGCTGGCCGGTGCGGTTGTGGCGCCCCTGCTGATGGTGCTCTCTCTCTGTCTGTACATGCTTCGCCGCGCCTTTGGGAGGGGCTATTTCCAGGGACTTTTCTTGAGCTCGTGGGCGGTTCTGTCGCTGTTGCCGGTCTTCGTCTTCCCGCTCAATGTCTTTGTCAACGAACGGCGACTCTACTTGCCTTGCGCTGCTTTCTGCATCGGCCTGGCCCTGTTGCTAGGCGGGCAGGTGCAGCATCGCGTGGGACTTCTGGGGCGTGTGCGGGTTCGACGCGTCGCTCTGTCCACCGTCGGCGTGGCTGTTGCGTGCGTGCTGTTCGCCGCGCTCACCCATACCCGAAACCGCGTCTGGGCCGACGAATTTACCCTCTGGAGCGATTCCATCGAGAAGTCGCCCAATATGCCACGGGCTCACCTTTATCTGGGCAATACCCACAAGGATGCCGCCCTGAGGACCCGCGACCGGGAGGTCGAGCTGGCGCACTGGAAAGAGGCGGACGCGGCCTATCAGAGGGTGATAGAGCTGAACAGAGATGAGGAGCTGAGCCTGAGGGCACTCAACAATCGCGGCAGCATCAACTTTGAGTTGAAGGACTACGTCTCAGCGGAGCCCTTCTTCCGGCAGGCGGTGGCGATCAAACCCATGTATGCCGATGCCAATATTAATCTGGGCAGCATCCTCTTGTGGAAGAGTCGCCGGACCGCAAATGCAGACAGTGTGCTCGATTACCTGAGCCAGGCAATCAGTTTCTATGAGAAGGGCTTGAGCGTGGTGCCCAACCACTACCAGGGGTTGACGAATCTGGGTGTGGCCTACCAGGAGCTTGGTCAGTATGATAAGGCGCTCAGTTCCTACCACCGCGCCCGAGTTCTCAACCCAAGGGACTATATGGTGCTGCGCAATCTCGGCAGCATCCATCTGGTTCTCGCCGGAAGGGCACTATCGGGGGACAAGCCCGCTCGCGATCTGCTGCTCAAAGCGCGCAGTTACTTCAAGAGCTCCTTGTATTACAATGCCGCGGAGGAGGGCGCGAGGGACGGCCTGGTAAAGGTAGAGGCCCATCTGAAAGAGCTGGAAGAGCTGGAAGAGCTGAAAGAGCTGGAGGCGCGATAAACCTTGCCCGATGGCGAGGCTGGGCGCCTCTCAGCGTCGCCGTGCTGACCGCGGCGACGTATGTCAACAGTCTGGGCAATGGCTTCCACTACGACGATACGCACTCCATTCTCCAGAATCACCACCTCCCCGACCTGGCCAACATCCCGCTCTTTTTTCTCGACTCGGGTATGTTTTCGTCAGAGCCGGCAATGGCGATGTACCGGCCGCTGTTGCTGGTCTCCTACGCCGTCAATTACGCTCTGAATGGGTATCTCCCGTTCGGTTATCACCTCCTGAACGTGATTCTGCACGTGCTGTGCACCGTCGCCGTGTACGCCATCCTGCGCGGCCTGACGGCGTCGACAGCGCTCGGGTGGTGGGGGGCGGCCCTGTTCGGGGTGCACCCTGTACACGCCCAGGCGGTCAACTACAGCAGCAGTCG
>Ga0208879_1004790_pt1 | contig 10409 bp, 7 predicted proteins | sample Knorr_S15_td_Bot_FD_185605 | JGI IMG/M metagenome (GOLD analysis project Ga0208879, IMG submission 185605) | Marine microbial communities from Southern Atlantic Ocean transect - Knorr_S15_td_Bottom_ad_5009_LV_A (SPAdes) (version 2) | ecosystem: Environmental > Aquatic > Marine > Oceanic | place...
TCCCCCATGAAAAGCCAACCATGGCAGGGTAAGACGATAAGCTCATATCAAATCTTCTTTGAAAATTAAATCCTCCTCTTAAAAACAAACTTTTCTTAAAAGGATTTAATTCTCCACCAATTACAATATGCCGTAAAAATGTTTTTGCAAAAGTTTCTTCCTTTATTTCAAGTTCACCGGTTTCTAAATTAGTTTGAGTAGTTAATGTATAAGGTGATTTTATGTCAAAATTATTAAGGTGGTGATAAGTAAGTTGGTATCTGAAAGGGAGATGTGCCAATTCATTTCCTATTGCAAACTGCATTTCAAAAGGTAAATTTTCTTTCTCATGTGCATAGGAACTCAATTGCCTTCCAATGTTTTTAAAAAGTAATGTTGAAGTAAAGCTTTTACTGGCATTATAATAAGTAGTTGCAATATTAGTCGACACAGCAAATGAATGATAGCTTTCATATTGGGAATTTAAGAGATTTACATTTACACCCATGGAAAATTTGTCATTTAACTGCTTACCAACTCCAAATGTGAAAACTTGATCATGTGCAGAAAAAGTTCCATTTGTATTCCCAACCTCATCATTTAAATCAAAACTCCCATAATTAATTGCTTTTATTCCAATTGATAAAACCCCTATATTTTTCACCTCTTTTGCATAGGAAAAACCTAATAAATGAATATCAGAAAAATAATCGGTGAAAGAAAATACTATTTCATTATTCATCTTTGTATTCAGTAGTGATGGGGTAGTTTGAGCAAGTGATAAGTCATTATCAAAAACGGCTATCAAACACCCTCCCATGGCTTCAATTCTAGGAGAACTTTCTGAATTAATAAATGAAAAAGCAGTTGTCCCTCCAATCTGAGCGAAAACACTGAGTGGGAACAAAAACAGTATAAGAAAGAGATTGCTTTTCATTAATTTATTATAGTACTAAACGATCAACTCTGAGGCTTATTACTTTTACAAAGGTATTAATTAATCAGAATTGCATCTTTAACTTGCTCCTTTAAAAGCGCAATAGCAATAACCTCATTTAAAGTATCTACATAATGAAAAGTTATCCCTTTTACATACTTTTCATTAATCTCAATAATGTCCTTTTGATTTTGTTTTGAAAGAATAATCTCATTAATTCCTGATCGTTTTGCAGCTAATATTTTTTCTTTGATCCCTCCAACAGCCAATACTTTACCTCTTAAAGTAAGTTCCCCAGTCATGGCAAGTTTTTCTTTTACTTTTCTTTGTGTAAAAGAAGAAACTAATGAAGTATACATTGTAATTCCTGCTGACGGACCATCCTTAGGAGTGGCTCCTTCTGGTACATGAACATGAACATTCCATTTCTCAAATATATCAGAAGAAATATTATAGTTTTTAGCATGTGCTTTCAAGTATTCCATTGCTATAGTTACTGATTCCTTCATCACCTTACCTAAATTACCCGTTACTGACAATTTACCTTTTCCTTTACTCAGAATACTTTCAATAAATAAAATATCACCTCCTACGGATGTCCAAGCTAATCCGGTAACAACACCAGCTACTGAATTATTTGTAAAACGATCTCTATCAAATTTTGGCGCACCAAGTACTTTTTCAACTGTTTCAGAAGTTGGAGAGTATTCAAACTTTTCATCCATTGCAATTGATTTTGCAACATTTCTAATCATTTTACTAATCGTTTTATCCAAAGTTCTTACTCCTGATTCACGCGTATATTGATCAATAATTTTTTCTAAAGCATCATCTGATAAAGTAAACTTATCTTTCGTTAAACCATGAAGTTTTAACTGTTTTGGCAGTAGGTGTTTTTTTGCAATCTGTATTTTTTCTTCAATAGTATAGCCGTTAATTTCGATAATTTCCATCCTATCTCTAAGTGCCGGCTGAATGTTGGCTAATGAATTAGCAGTAGCTATAAACATTACTTTTGATAAATCATAATCAAGTTCTAAGTAATTATCATGAAAAGCTTCATTTTGCTCAGGATCCAACACTTCTAAAAGTGCTGAAGAAGGATCGCCATGAGTGTCTCTTGTTACCTTATCAATTTCATCCAAAACAAAAACAGGATTGGAAGATTTCGCCTTTTTTATGGATTGTATAATCCTACCAGGCATGGCACCAATATAGGTTTTTCTGTGTCCTCTTATTTCGGCTTCATCTCTTAAACCTCCTAAGGATACTCTCTCATACTTTCTACCTAATGCCTCAGCAATTGATCTTCCTAATGAAGTTTTACCAACACCTGGAGGGCCATACAAACATAAAATAGGCGATTTCATATCGCCTCTTAATTTTAAAACTGCTAGATGTTCAATAATTCTTTCTTTCACTTTTTCAAGGCCAAAGTGATCTCTATCTAAAATTTCTCTAGCACTTTTTAAATCAAAACTATCTGTAGTGTATTCATCCCAAGGCAATTCCAAAACCAATTCAATATAACTTCTTTGCACTGAATAATCTGACATGGAAGGATTCATCCTCTGTAATTTCTTTAATTCCTTATCAAATGCATTGGCTATCTCTTTATTCCATTTCTTTTTAGCGCCTTGTTTTCGCATTTCTTCAATTTCCTTTTGTGAGCCACTACCCCCAAGCTCCTCCTGTATTGCTTTCATCTGTTGATTCAAGTAATACTCTCTTTGTTGCTTATCTAAATCTGTTTGTACTTTCGATTGAATCTTATTTTTCATTTCCAACAACTGCAACTCTTTTGTCAATAATTCAAGCACAGAAATTGCTCGTTTTTTTAAATCTACTTCCTCCAATAATGCTTGCTTTTCAGGCAAACCAATATTCATATTGGACGACACAAAATTAATAGCAAATGAAGTGTTTTTTATGTTTTTTATAGCAATGGACGCCTCTATTGGAATATTTGGAGATTCCTCTATAATGCGTAAAGCTAAATCTTTTATTGATGAAACTAAGGCTTCAAATTCTTCATCTTTACCAACTGGCTTAACCTCTTGTAAATCAGAAATTTTAGCTTTAAAATACGGCTCATCCTGAACCATTTCCTCAATTTTAAAACGCTTACGACCTTGTATGACAGCAGTAATATTTCCGTCAGGCATCTTTAACATCTTTAAAATATGTGCAACAGTTCCTACTGTATTTAAATCATCAATTGTAGGTAATTCGGTCTCAAAATCTTTTTGAGATACAACTCCAATTGTTTTATTCCCTTTATCTGCCTCTTTTATTAATTTAACTGATCTATCTCTTCCAATAGTAATTGGAATAATCACACCCGGAAAAAGAACAGTATTTCTTAATGGTAAAATGGGTAAAACTTCTGGAGTATTCTCTTTGGATATTTTCGCTTCATCTTCATCACTCATTAAAGGTAAAAATTCTGTTTCTTTATCAATCATTTCGGATAACATATAATCATCCATTAAAAGTCTTTTCTTCATTATAATTTGAATACGTTTAACATAGCTGCTTAAAAGGGTCTGTTGTTTTTAAATGCGTTAAATAATTTATCTTTGATATCAAGTTCAATTTTTGCTTTTGCCTCTGAAAAACCAATAAGTTTCCCACACAATAGCCCAGCAAGAGTTGCTTCCCTCACATTATTCCCTTGATAGAGTATCTTTAATAAAGCGTCATAAGTTGTATCTGTTTGCTGAAAAACAGCACTTGCACGTTCGTAAAATTTAGCTAATTCAGCATCATTACACTCTAGTAAATGACATAATTTTTCTTTTTCAAATTGATTCAGATGTTCTGGCATTAGTAGTTTAGTCATAATAAAATATTTACTGTTTCAAAAGGTAAATAATGCAATAAGCATGCCATTGAAGAAAAAAGGTCTTTTTGTCAGTATTATTATTCGTTACGATAGCGTTTTGTCATGTTATATACCTCTGATAATATTTGCTGTTCTCCTTTATCAAATTCCAATTTTCTCCTAGAAAATACTTTTGAGGCAACATCATAAACTTTTGGTAATTTGTATACTGAAAACCCTGAGGCGCCTCCCCAACTAAAAGAGGGGATAAAATTTCTTGGAAAACCAGAACCAAATATATTAGTGCTAACCCCCACAACTGTTCCTGTATTAAACATGGTATTAATGCCACATTTTGAATGATCCCCCATGATTAAGCCACAAAACTGAAGTCCAGTATTTTTAAATCGTTCTTTTTCATAATTCCATAATTTGACTTCTGCATAATTATTTTTAAGATTAGAGTTATTGGTATCAGCTCCAAGATTACACCACTCACCAATTACCGAATTTCCTAAAAACCCATCATGTGCTTTGGAAGAATATCCAAAAAATACAGAATTATTAACCTCACCCCCTACTTTGCAATAAGGCCCTAAAGTAGTTGCTCCATATATTTTTGCACCCATCTTTAGTACTGAGTTTTCACACATTGCAAAAGGACCTCTTATAATTGAGCCCTCCATCACTTCAGCATTTTTTCCTATATATATAGGGCCATTTTCTGCATTTAAAATACTGCAAGAAACTTTTGCCCCTTTTTCAATAAATATTTTATCTCCAACTAAAATATTGGTCTCATTTAAAGTTTTTGATTTTCTTCTTTTCGTTAAAAATGCAAAATCACTTTCTATCTCTCTTTCGTTATCCGAAAAAATATCCCATACATTTTCAATGGTATCAAAAGCAACATTGGAATCAATTGTATTTAATTTAGTAGTATTAAATGTATTATTCCTGAAAGAAATGAGTTCGCCATTTTTTGATAATGACTCCCCTTTTCGTAAATTATTTAACTCGGTAATTAATGATTTTGATGGAATAGTTTTGGCATTTATCCACAGATTATCCTTTGCTATTTTAATTGGAAATTTATCAGATAAATATTCCTCAGTCATTACTGAAACTGATTTATAATGGAGCTCCCATTTCTCTTTAATTGTTAAAATCCCTATTCTGAAATAAGCAATAGGACGCGTAAAACTTAAAGGATAATAGTTTACGCGATTTGTGTCAAATAATATTACATTCATAGCAGACAAAGTTAAACAAAAAAGCCCACACAAATGTGTAGGCTTTTTTAATAGAAATTAATATCCAATTACTTTTGGAATTTTTTGTATTTATTTTTGAATTTATCAATTCTACCAGCAGTATCAATAAGTTTTGATTTACCAGTATAAAAAGGATGAGAATTAGAAGAAATTTCCATTTTTACTAAAGGATATTCTTTACCATCTTCCCATTTAATAGTTTCGTTAGTTTCAGTACATGATTTTGTTAAAATTGCGAAATCGCTAGACATATCTTTAAATACGCAAAATCTATAATCCTCTGGATGTATGTCTTTTCTCATTTTTATTAAATCTTAAATTAGGGCTGCAAAAATAACAAGTTTTATCAAATCTACAACAATCTAATTGTTATTTATTATAAATTTAAATCGTTAAGTAGGGTATTGGTAGCTTTCACCCCTACAGCTGATGCCTGTAACTGACTTAATTCTGCTTCATCCAACTTAATTTCAACTATTTTTTCAATGCCATTTTTGCCTAAAATTACTGGAACTCCTATACATAAATCATTCAAGCCGAACTCCCCCTCTAATAATACTGAACAAGGGAACATTTTATGTTGATCACAAGCTATGGATTGTACTAAAGCAGAAACTGCAGCACCAGGAGCATACCAAGCAGATGTCCCTAACATTCCTGTTAAAGTAGCTCCACCAACTTTAGTGTCTTCCAACACTTTTTGCAATCTTTCTGTAGATAAAAACTCAGAAATCCTAACACTATTTCGTGTAGCTAAACGTGTTAAAGGCACCATTCCTTTATCAGAATGTCCACCAATTACCATACCATCAATATCAGAAGTTGGACATTCCATTGCTTCAGCTAATCTGTATTTAAAACGCGCAGAATCCAAAGCACCACCCATACCAATAATTCTGTTTTTTTGTAACCCAGTTACTTTGTGTGTCAAATAAGTCATTGTATCCATAGGGTTACTTACAATTATTAAAATTACATCAGGAGAATATTTAATCAATTGCTCAGAAACAGATTTTACAATTCCAGCATTAATACCAATTAATTCCTCTCTTGTCATTCCTGGTTTTCTTGGAATTCCTGAAGTAATGACCGCAATGTGACTTCCTGCTGTTTTAGAATAATCGTTTGTTGACCCTATAATTTTAGTATCAAAACCGTTTAAAGATGCGGTTTGCATTAAATCCATTGCTTTCCCTTCAGCAAAATTTTCTTTAATATCAACTAATACTATTTCTGAAGCAAAGTTTTTTATCGCGATATATTCCGCACAACTTGCCCCTACTGCTCCTGCTCCTACTACTGTAACTTTCATTATTTATTGTTTAAATTATTTTATAAAATCAATTTGCCGGCAAAAGTAAGTATTCCAAAGGTTTTGAACACAAAATTTTATCATAAAAAAAGCCAGTAAAAACTGGCTCTTAATTTGTTATGCGTCAATATTAGCGTATTTGGCATTCGCTTCAATAAAGGCTCTCCTTGGCGGTACTTCATCCCCCATTAACATAGAAAATACTCTATCCGCTTCTGCTGCATTATCAATTGTAACTTGTTTAAGTGTTCTGAATTCAGGATTCATTGTTGTGTCCCAAAGTTGTGATGCATTCATCTCTCCTAAACCTTTATACCTTTGTATCATTACATTTACATCCTTCCCATCTTTCATTTCTCTAACCATCATATCTCTTTGATCATCATCCCAGCAATATCTATGATCCTTACCTCTTTTTAATAAGTATAAAGGTGGAGTTGCAATATAAACATAGCCATGCTCAATAAGTAGTTTTAAGTAACGGAAGAAGAAAGTCAATAATAAAGTGGCAATATGAGATCCGTCAATATCCGCATCCGTCATAATCACAACTTTATGGTATCTTAATTTTTCAATATTAAGTTCTCTTTCATCATCAATGGTACCGATAGAAACACCAAGAGCTTTGAATATATTCTTAATTTCTTCATTTTCAAAAACTTTGTGCTGCATAGCTTTTTCCACATTCAATATTTTACCCCTAAGCGGCATAATTGCTTGGAAATGTCTATCCCTACCTTGCTTAGCTGTACCTCCTGCCGAATCTCCCTCAACCAAGAAAATTTCACATTTTGCAGGATCTTTTTCTGAACAATCAGACAGTTTCCCTGGAAGACCAGAACCTGTAAGTACACTCTTTCTTTGCACCATCTCTCTTGCCTTAGTTGCTGCATTACGAGCAGTTGCCGCCAAGATTACTTTCTGTACAATTCTTCTTGCTTGTTCAGGGTTTTCCTCTAAATAAAAAGTAAGCATATCGCTTACTGATTGAGAAACGGCAGCAGTTACCTCTCTATTTCCTAATTTTGTTTTCGTTTGTCCTTCAAACTGAGGTTCCATTACTTTTACAGAAATTACAGCTGTTAAGCCTTCTCTAAAATCATCCCCAGAAATTTCAAATTTAACTTTTTTGAGTAATCCTGACTCATCTGCATATTTTTTAAGGGTACGCGTCAGCCCTCTTTTAAATCCTGAAAGATGTGTCCCTCCTTCATGGGTATTGATGTTATTCACATAAGAAAAGACATTTTCGGTATAAGAGGTATTGTACACCATAGCCACCTCAACCGGCACTCCATCTTTTTCACCATCAATATAAATTACATCATCTAAAATAGAATCTCTAGTTTCATCCAAAAATTCAACAAATTCTTTTAACCCTCTTTCCGAGTAAAAATCTTCTTTAATAAACTCCCCCTCATCATCCGTTCTTCTTTTATCCATAATAGAAAGGTGAATTCCTTTGTTCAAGAAAGACAACTCTCTTAAACGAGCCGCTAAAATATCATAATGATAAACAGTTTCTTCAAAAATTGAAGCATCTGGTAGGAAAGTAACATAAGTTCCTGTTTTATCAGTTGTTCCTATTTCACGAACATCATATTGTGGCACACCAATTTTATATTCTTGCTCAAATACTTTTCCTTCTCGGTGTACTTCAACTCTTAAATCAGAAGAAAGTGCATTCACACAAGATACACCTACACCATGCAGCCCTCCCGAAACTTTATAAGAATCTTTGTCAAATTTTCCTCCAGCATGCAGTACCGTCATGACTACTTCTAAAGCAGAACGCCCTTCTTTTTCGTGCATTCCAGTAGGAATCCCTCTACCATTATCAGTTACCGTAATCGAGTTATTTTCATTGATAAAACAATCAATATGCGTACAGTGCCCAACTAAGGCCTCATCAATTGAGTTATCCACCACTTCATACACCAAATGGTGCAGTCCTTTCACCCCAATATCACCAATATACATGGCTGGTCTTTTACGTACCGCTTCTAAGCCTTCAAGTACTTGGATATTATCCGCACTATAGTCTTGATTTTTATTTTCTTCACTCATAAAATTATATTATTTATCGCTTTTTTTTAAAACAGACAAATATACAATTTTACTACTGATTAAAGAAGTATAAAAACATATAATAAATAGCTTGTTTTATCAACATAGGTTGATAACTTTTAGAAGGAATAATTCAGCCCAAAAATCCCATTTAAACCAACTTCACGATAATCTCTCCACAGGTCTTGTTTGGAGTTGGTGAGGTTGTTTAATTGCAAGTAAGCGGAAAGTTGTTTAGAATAAGAATAATACAAACCTAAATTAGCATGGAATTGAGAATTAAGAGTAGTAATTTCCGGAGGGTTATTTGCAACATCATCTACATAAAATTTCAAACTAGAAGTTCTCTCACTCATATAACTTAATGAAGGAATAACTTTAATTTTATCCCTCAAATTAACAGGGGCACTAATAGCACAAGTAAAATTAGGATGATTATAAACTTCCTTATCCCATTTATAATAGTTAGCATTTGCGTTTAAACTGATAATAGTATTGATTTTTCTATCGTAATTAGCATTAACATGCAATTGCTTAACATCAATATAATCAACCCTAAAACGATTATAATTTTCAATAGAATCACCAACAAAATGAGCAAAATTCTCTACACTTCCATAAGCCACACTTCCTTTAAACATCTCATCTTTTCCCAACACATTGCGCATAGCCACATACAACTCATCCGTATCAGTAGTTTTTAACTGTTGGATAAAACTGTTGCCGCCTAAAATAGATTGATTGGTTCCAAAAGAATGAATGTAAGGATTCTCATCAGATAGTGTTTTAAACGTGTGTCTTTGCTCGCTATGACGCAAACCACCATATACTAACAAAACATCTTGTACTAGCTCTTTAGTTACTTTTATTTGCGGAAAAATCTCAAATGACGTGCTATCCGATAAATAATGTAATTCTAAACCTAAATTGAAATCTACCCCATATTTAGAAATTGATGTAGATGGGAAAAAATGAAAAGATTGCACAGAAGTACTTTCAAACCTTGTATCCGGATTATTATAATTCAAGTAATCGTTCAACTCAATTTCCAATGAAAAAGGAAAGCCCTTTATCGTTTTACTTAAGTTCGTACTCAAGTGGAGTTGATTTTCAGAAAGCTCATTCAAATCAGAAACATAAAAAGTAGTGTGGTGTTTTAATTTATCGGCCGCCAATTCTTTTGAAATGGCTGAAAAAGAAAGTTTCGTGTACGCAAAACGGTTTCTGTAAAACTTTTCTTCTGGAGTAATTGACCCTTGCGGATAATACAAAGACGTTCTCCTATCATAATCTAGATTTGCCATAAAAATATGAGATATACTCATTTTCTTCCCATACAAATACAAAGTGTTTTTGCTGTTCTTTACCAGATAAGGATCTCTTTGAATTTCAGGCTGATTACCTTCAAGTACTAATGGTACTTTATACTTATTCGCAAAATGATTTGCAATAATCCCATAACTCAAAGTTTTGGAACGCTTGCTATTGTGTACAACACTTGCTTTTGTCGTGCTAGCATTTTCAAAACCTATCTCTACTTTTGTTCCGTATAACTTAGAGATTTTATCTGCTTTTACTTTTGCAGCTTGTAAGGGTCTTGTTTTATAATCCGATTTAAGTGCTGCATCAATAACCTCATAATTTTGAGTTCTATCTTTTTTAATTGTGTCAGCAAAAGTGGCATTTTCATTTAATCTACTTGCTTCAGGGATTGTAGGTTTAAAGCCCTCAACCACCTTTACCTCAGTAGTGTTAATATCCTGAGCAAAAACAGTAGTTACGCTCAATAGGAATACGATAAGTAATTTATTCAATTTCATCTTCTACTGTATTTTTATGGATTATATTCAAACTATCAGTTGTGGTTTTTATGGTATCAGGAGCAACTACTTCATAATCCCTGTCAATAATTTGCAAAGTATCATTATCAAATTCCAATTCATAATCAATCTCATCTTCTAGTATATCTATGTAGTATTGCTCCTCAACCACTTCCTCCACCATAATTTCATTTTC
>Ga0208879_1004791_pt1 | contig 10408 bp, 6 predicted proteins | sample Knorr_S15_td_Bot_FD_185605 | JGI IMG/M metagenome (GOLD analysis project Ga0208879, IMG submission 185605) | Marine microbial communities from Southern Atlantic Ocean transect - Knorr_S15_td_Bottom_ad_5009_LV_A (SPAdes) (version 2) | ecosystem: Environmental > Aquatic > Marine > Oceanic | place...
TAATTTGATCAACAACACAAGTAGCACTATTCATATCATCCCAGTTAAATACTAATCTGTCATGAATAACATCTGTTAAGTTAACTCCTGTTATTGCACCACAAGGACCAGAATAAGTACAACTTCCATCATCAATACAAGCAACAGGATCATAGTTTGTAGCTAATGAATCCATACATCCTATAGCTCCATAACAAGAGCCGTCATCTATTGTAGCATTAGGATCATAATTACAAGAAGTTGGGCCAGTACAACCATAACATGAATAGTCACATGAACCATCATCAACAGTTGCTGATGAATCAAAATTACAAGCTGTAGTATCAGTACAACCATAAACATCATAAGTACAACTACCGTCATCTACATTTGCTGAAGCATCATAGTTATTTGCTAGTGTATCTGTACAGCCTGGATATAAACACGAACCATCCTCCCCATCTGCTGAAGGATAATAGTTGCTTGCTGCCACATCCAAACACCCATACATATATGCTCCTTGACAAGAATCGTTATGTTGTCCTAAGTCAGCCCAATCATTAATATTTCGCACTAGCCATTCTGAATTTTGAGCATTTGTCCCTGCAGATAAAGACCAATCAGTATTTCCTTGATTAATATTGCATTTTCTTACTAAAGTTCTGTTTTGAGTAGCTTCTAAAATACCAGCTACATCCCAAGCAGTTCCAATATCTGGACCATCTTCACCAATAACATCAATCATTATTCCATCTTTTACTAGTGCTAAAGCGTCATCACCATTAAAGCTTGCTTGTGTCCAAGTAATATCAGCAGCATTAGTAATTAAAGAATCAACACTTGAAGTTGTATGGCATATAACATATACATCACCATCTACTAAAGTTCCTGATAAGTTTAATGTGTATTCCGGCCAGCTACCACCATTTGTGATTTTCCAAACTTGATAATCTGAAAGATCTATATCTTGTCCTGTCCCATTATAAATTTCAATGTATTTATTGTAACCTGAACCCTCTGCATATTCAGATATATAAACACTATAATTACAACTAGTATCCGAACAAGTTGCATTTGCATCATAATTTAATGCTGTTGCATCTATACATCCATAAACACAATAAACACAAGACCCATCATCTGTAGTTGCTGCTGGATTGTAATTCATAGCTAAAGGATCTGTACAGCCTGGCATTGAAGTAAAACAACTTCCATCATCACATTCAGCAGTAGCATCATAATTGGTTGCCGCTGGGTCAGTACATCCATATTGAGTTAAACAAGATCCGTCATCAGTTGTAGCTGAAGCATCATAATTACAAGCTGTAATATCTGTACAGCCACTTGTTGTATAAGTACAAGAACCATCATCTATAGTAGCAGCAGAATCATAGTTGTTTGCAGTAGGATCTGTACATCCAGGAACTGTCGCTACACATATCCAAGTAAATGGATCAAAATCTGCTGGCGCATATTGTGGTCCATCACCACCACCACTATCATTATCTATATTCCAATTTCCTACTAGCCAAGTGCTAGAAGAAGATGTTCCACATACTCGTTCTGCCCTACCATCTTCAAACTCATGCCCTGTTCCAGAGCCATCCTCACCAACAACACCAAACATATCTATTATACTTCCATCAGGTGCTAATAGGGCTATATTATCATCCCCATTAGAATCTGCAGGGCCTCCAGTACCTATACTTTGACTTGCAGCAACTCCATAAGTAGCTATAAATTTTGTTGCAGAATTACATACAACATAAAAACCTCCTGCAGGAATAGTTCCATTTAAATACTTTGGCGCTTGAGGAGTTGTGTTAGCATTTGTCCAACGAACAAGTGCATATCCAGTCGATAAGTCTATATCTTGAGTGCCAGAATTATAAATCTCAACATATCTTCCTGCATCACTTGAGTTTTGAGGGTCTGTAATTTCAGTAATTAAAAGATCTGTTGCAAGTGCATTTACAATAATAACACCTGACATTCCTGGAGCATGAGGGTCGCATTGATAATCGTACGTTCCAGCTAATGTAAAAATCCACTGAAAAGACCATCCAGCACCAACCGCATTACCAAAACCTTCAGGGTTATTAGGAAAAGTTGTTTGAGTGGCGTTTACATTGTGATTACCTGCTGTATTATTCCATGTCACAGTATCTCCAACATTAATAGTTAAACTAGAAGGAGAAAATGAGCTCCCTGCAGTGTTAATTGTGTGTGAATTTTGTTGTGCTAAAGTCATTAAAGGCAAACAAAGTAAAAGTGTAAGTAATTTTTTCATAGTTGTAATTTTGTTGTCGTAAATTAATAAGCTTCAAATATACTAAATATTAATTAATTTTTACATCAAATAAATTGTCTGTTGCAGTACAATAAAACCATTTACTATTGTTTACTTTGCATTATTATAAAAATAACAATGAAAAAAAACTTTTTTGTTCTAGCGGCATGCTTATTTTCAGTGAGTAGTTTTGCACAAGAAAAATACACCATTAGCGGCTATGTTCAGGATGGTTCATCAGGAGAAAATTTAATTGGAGTTTCTATTTATGAAAAGGAAACACTAAAAGGAACTTCATCAAATACTTACGGATTTTATTCACTTACTCTTGTTATAGGAAATTATAAAATTGTGTATTCGTATATCGGTATGCAGGAACAAGTATTAAGCATCAACCTTAACAAAAATATAAAAAAAAATATTAAGTTAACTACTGTAAGTATTCTTACTCAAGAGGTAAATGTAAGTGCTGAGCGTAAAAAGAACATAGAAAGCACTCATGTAAGTCAAATACGCCTTGATATACAAAAAGTAAAACAAATGCCAGCATTAATGGGTGAAGTGGATATTTTAAAAACAATACAATTATTACCTGGAGTACAATCAGGTGGTGAAGGAAGTTCAGGTTTTTATGTTAGGGGTGGTGGTCCTGATCAAAACCTTATTCTACTTGATGGTGCAACAGTTTACAATGCCTCTCACTTATTCGGATTTTTCTCAGTATTCAATGCGGATGCGATTAAAGACATCAACCTAATAAAAGGAGGAATGCCCGCACAATTCGGTGGCAGATTAGCTTCAGTATTGGATATTACTATGAAAGAAGGAAACAACCAAAAGTTTGGTGGTGAAGGTGGTATTGGTATTATCTCCTCTCGCCTAACTTTGGAAGGACCAATTATCAAAAACAAATCTTCATTTATTATTTCAGGAAGGCGTACTTATGCCGATTTATTGGCGAAACCTTTTTTAAGTGAGAGTGCTCGTAATAATGGTTATTATTTTTACGATCTTACCGCAAAAGCAAACTACACCCTATCAGATAATGACCGCTTTTATTTAAGTGGGTACTTTGGCAATGATGTTGTAAACTTCTCTGCTCCTTCAGGTAATTTTGGTATTGAAATTCCATGGGGAAACACAACAGCTTCTGCAAGGTGGAATCATTTATTTACGGATAAACTTTTCTTAAATACATCTGTAATTTTTAGTGACTATTCCTTTGAAATGGCTGCAACACAACAGCAGTTTGAATTTAAACTTTCTTCCAAAGTAGAAGATTGGAATACTAAATTAGATTTTACCTATTTACCGAACCAAAGAAATAACATCAAGTTTGGGGCGCAATATATTTACCATAATTTTATGCCGGCAAGCATTAGTGGATCTTCAGGTGATGTTGATTTTTCTCCTGAAACAGTTTTCAAGCAATATTCCAATGAGGCCGCACTTTATTTTGCGGATGACTATGAGGTAACGGATGCTTTAAAAGTTAATTTTGGCGGACGCTACACTGCTTTTACACATGCGGGGAAAATTACTTTCAAACAAATGCTGAAAAATGAATTCTCTCAAGATGATGAAACCCAATACCGAAACTTTGAACCGAGAGTTTCTGCTCGTTACAAGTTAAATTACACTTCTTCAGTAAAAGCTTCTTACAGTAAGAATTACCAATATATTCACTTGGCCTCAATAGGAGGTATGTCAATGCCTACTGACCTATGGTTACCGTCTTCTGAAAAATTAAAACCTACTGAAGGGACACAATATACACTTGGTTATTTCAAAAATATAGAAAACAATATGTTTGAAACTTCAATTGAAGCGTACTATAAGGATATGAAAAACCTAGTTGAGTATAAAGAAGGTGCATTACCTGAAGACAATGCAAATGACAGACAAGATGATGCCCTCACTTTAGGAGATGGAAATGCTTATGGGGTTGAGTTATTTATTAAAAAAGCTTTAGGTAAAACTACTGGTTGGATTGGTTATACACACTCCTATACTAATCGTATTTTTCCTGAAATAAATAAGGGTATAGAATTTCCGGCAAAGTATGATAGAAGGCATGATATTTCAGTTGTTATTAATCATGATTTATCAAAGAAATGGACAGCTTCAGCAGTATTTGTTTATGCAACTGGTTCTGCTATTACCATCCCAACTGAGCGCTACATTATTGATGGAAATATTTACACCCAATTTTCTAGAAAAAATGAATTCCGAATGGATCCTTATCATAGAGCTGATGTATCTTTCAATTATACAAGGCGCCCTGAAAAAAAGTACCATTCTACTTGGAATTTTTCTGTGTATAATGTTTATAATCGTAAAAACCCATATTTTATTTATTTGGATATTGAAGATACTACTACAGACGGAAGTGGTAGCCTAGACTCTGGTGGATTGCAAGCCAAGGCTTATCAAACCTCTCTCTTCCCAATCTTACCTTCTGTTTCTTGGAACTTTAAATTTTAACCTTATGAATACTAAATTAATATATATCCTTATTTGCAGCCTTTTTCTTTTTGCCTGTGAAGAAGAAATTACACTTGAAATGCCTGACAATGAAGCTAAAATAGTTGTTGAAGGTTTTATTCAGCCTCACTACCCTGTTGTTCTTCAGCTCACTACAAGCAAGGGCTATTTTGATGAAATAACTGAAAATGAATTGATGGATGTTTTTATTTCGGATGCTGAACATATTAAGGTAATCAGAAACAGTGATGCGGTGGAAGTTAATCTTTCCTTTTTCCCTCTTAATGAGTTAGGGGGCGTATATACAGAAGCTGATTTATCAAGTTTCCCAGACATTATATTTGACTCTGATTTTGCCAAAGAAGGGGAAAGCTATACTTTAGAAATTATCTATAATGGCGATACAATTACTTCCACTACCACAATTCCTTTTGCTGAATCGGAAACTGAACTTATGATTGATAGTGTTTGGTATGTGGAAGATGAACTTTTTCCAGGGTTTGGCGACTTTTATTTTAGTTACAATGATGCTGATACCATGGGAAATAATATCATGTTAGAGGCTAAGAGAATTTATCATTATGATTTTGAAAATGAAAAAAATACTCCTGATTTCAGATTTACAAAAGCACTTTGGGGAGCTGTTCGAAATGACTTTGAGGGCTTTAACGGAGTGAAAAATTTTGTTTCTTATTTTGATAGAGGAGAGGATAATATATTTGGAAATGCCCATGGAATTAAAAGAAATGGAGATTTTGGAAACTTCCAAGCTAGCCAAAAAGATACTGCTGAAATATGGCAACTTGCTGATACGGTAATCATAAGATTCAGTCAAATTAATGAAGCTTCATTTGTTTTTTGGAGAGATACCGAATACCAAGAACAAATGAATGGAAATCCTTTTGCAGAACCTATTAATTTGTCGCACAACATCAATGGTGGTTTTGGAATTTGGGAAGGAAAAGGTGCTATTTACTTTAAGGTTGTAGCCGAGAAAGAAACTACTTTTACTGAACGATTTGAACCAGCTACTCCAGAAGAAATTATATCAGTAATCTATTAAATTAATTAGCTTTAAAATATATATTTGCCATCTTTAATAACTATAAGCAATGACAGAAGAAATTGAAAAAATTGAAACCTTAATTATTGGATCAGGCCCTGCAGGATATACTGCAGCAATTTATGCAGCAAGAGCTGATATGAATCCTGTAATTATACAAGGATTACAGCCAGGAGGACAATTAACTACTACTACTGATGTTGATAATTATCCTGGTTATAAGGATGGAGTTCAAGGTCCAGAAATGATGGAAGATTTTAAAGCTCAAGCAGAAAGGTTCGGTACAGATACAAGATGGGGAATGGTTACAAAAGTGGATTTTTCTAAACGGCCATTTAAAATAGAGATTGATGAAACTACAAATGTATTAGCTGAAACTGTAATTATTGCTACAGGAGCTTCAGCTAAATGGTTAGGTATGGATGATGAAAAAAGATTAAATGGATATGGCGTGTCAGCTTGTGCTACTTGTGATGGATTCTTTTATAAAGGTAAAGATGTTGTTGTTGTAGGTGCAGGAGATACTGCTGCTGAAGAGGCAACTTATCTAGCAAAAATGTGTACTAAAGTAACTATGATTGTGCGTAGGGATGAAATGCGTGCTTCAAAAGCTATGCAACATAGGGTATTTAAAACTTCAAACCTTGAGGTGCTTTTCAATCATGAAACCAAAAGCATAAATGGTGAGCCAGGAAAAATAGGTGTAGAAAGTGTAACTGTTTTTAATAATCAAAATAATGAAGAAACCATTATTCCTGCTTCAGGATTTTTTGTTGCTATTGGTCATAAACCAAACACTGATTTATTTAAAGGACAATTGGATATGGATGAAAATGGATATCTAATTATTGAACCAGGAACTTCAAAAACTAAAATACCAGGAGTATTTGCTGCAGGTGATGTTGCCGATCATGTTTACCGCCAAGCAGTTACATCAGCTGGAACAGGTTGTATGGCAGCCTTGGATGCTGAACGATTTCTGGCAGCTCAATAAAAAAAGAATGCAAATCCTTAAAGTTAAGCCTCTACTTTGTAGGGGCTTTTTTATTTAAAATTTTGTATTTTCGTGAGGAATGAATGCAAAAGATATATTAATACAATATTGGGGACATACTAATTTTCGCTTAAAGCAAGAAGAAATAATTACTGAAGTAATCGAAAAAAGAGATGTGCTTGCCTTACTGCCTACTGGTGGTGGAAAATCAATTTGCTATCAAGTACCCGCTTTAATGCAAGAAGGAATTTGTTTGGTTATCTCACCCCTTATCGCATTAATGGATGATCAAGTTCGTTTTTTATCATCAAAAGGGATAAAATCAGTTGCGATAACAAGCGGTATGCATTACAATGATATTGATACGGCTCTGACAAATTGCATCTATGGTGGTGTGAAATTCCTGTACTTAGCTCCTGAACGATTACAAAATACATTAGTTAAGCAGAGGTTAAAAGAGATGAATATAAACCTAATTACAGTAGATGAAGCGCATTGTATTTCTGAATGGGGACATAATTTTAGGCCAGCTTACAGGCATATTGCTGAAATCCGAGCGATTATTCCAGATGTCCCAGTCTTAGCCTTAACCGCTACAGCCACCTCTAATGTAATTGATGATATCCAAAATAATCTGGAATTTAAAAGGCCTAATCTCATACAGTCTTCATTTGTCAGGAATAACCTCTCCTATGTTGTTGATAATATTGAAGACAAAAAAGGGAGATTATTAAAACTAGTTGAAAAAATAAAAAGTGCTGTTATTGTATATGTTGGGAGCAGAAAATCTACTAAAGAGATAACTGACTTTTTAATTGCAAATAATTATTCGGCAAATTACTACCATGGAGGTTTGTCTGCAAATACACGCAAAACAAGGCAAGAAAGTTGGACTAATAATCAATGCAGGATAATGGTGGCTACTAATGCATTTGGGATGGGGATTGACAAAGCAGATGTCAAACTGGTTATTCATATGGAGCTGCCCTCAACTATTGAGGCCTATTTTCAAGAGGCAGGCAGAGCTGGTAGAAACGGGAAACAAGCCTATTCTTTTCTATTAGCTAATAAAAATGACATCCGTAAACAAGAAGACTTACTCAACTTAAGATATCCTGAAATTAGTGAAATAAAAGAGTGTTATCAGCACTTAGCCAATTATTTGCAAATTGCTGAAAATACATTACCAGAAGATGCTATATCATTTGATATTGTTGCTTTTAGTGAGCGCTACCATCTCAGTAACCTTAAAACCTATAACATCCTAAAATACCTTGAAAAAGAAGAGTTTTTAAAATTATCTGACGCTATACATGCTCCTTCAAAACTAATTATAAGAGTAAGTAATGCCGAGCTTTATAAATTTCAGATATCGAATAAATACTATGATAATTTTATAAAATTATTGTTGCGTTCTTACTCTAATTTATTCAATAATTATGTAATTATTAATGAGCAGCAAATAGCGGAGCGATTTACAACTGATGTTAAGGAAGTTAAACGATTGTTAAATAAATTAGAGCAATTAGAAATTATAAAATATCAACCTAAAAACAATAATGCACAAATCACATTTTTAAAAGCAAGAACAGATGCCAAACACTTGCAAATAAATAAGCAGAAGTGGGAAGAAAGGAAAGCTTATGAAAAGGAAAAACTGAATAAAATTACTGATTTTATATTGTCGACAGAAAAGTGCAGAAGCCTAATGCTGCTGAATTACTTTGGAGATGAAGAAACTATTAATTGTGAGAAGTGTGATTACTGTGTTAAGAAAAAACGAAAGGAAATAAAGGAAAAAGAATTCACTAGCATCAGTAATTCACTCCAGAAACTCTTGACTGAAAACGAACATTCATTGGAGGAAATTTGCTCGCTTTTACCAACATTAAATGAGGCGGTAATCATAAATGTTTTACAATTTTTATTTGACAATGATAAGGTTGGAAAGTTTGGAAACAAATATCAATGGAAAGCAAATTAGTAAAACTAAAATGTAATTTTGTAGAGGATAAAATAAAACTATGAGAATTATATTTTTTGGCACCCCTGGCTTTGCTGCAAATAATCTGCAATTTCTTATTGAAAGTGGGTATGATATAGTAGCGGTTGTGACAGCAACTGATAGCAGGAAAGGGAGAGGAAAACAGTTAAAAGCTACTGCAGTAAAAAAGTTAGCATTGGAAAATAATATTTCTGTATTACAACCTGAAAACCTTAAGGACGCTACATTTATTAGGGAGCTAAAGTCATATACAGCTGATTTATATGTAGTGGTAGCCTTTAGGATGCTTCCTGAAATAGTATGGAAAATACCTGAAAAAGGAAGCATTAATTTACACACTTCATTATTGCCAAATTACAGAGGTGCAGCACCAATTAATAGAGTGCTTATTAATGGAGAAAACAAGACAGGAATAACTACTTTTTTTATTGATCAACAAATTGATTCTGGAGCCATAATTATGCAGGAAGAAGTAGAGTTATCCAAACAAACAACTGCTGCTCAATTACACAATATATTAATGGAAAAAGGTAGTGTTCTTTTACATAATACAGTACATGCAATTGAGCGTAATTTACTTAGTCAAAAAGTCCAAAACCATGATACTACCATGCAAGAAGCTCCAAAACTTACAAAAGAATTATTAAAAATTGATTGGACACAATCAGCAGATGATATTCATAACTTAGTAAGAGGGCTTTCTCCCTATTTAGATGCAAACTCTTTACTTAAAGATGTTGCCATATGCCCATCAGCATGGTTTACTTTGCAAGATGAAAACAGGAAAGACAAAAGAATAAAATTACAACTTACAAAGATTGAAAGTACTACTAAAACTAATCGGTTAGCAATTGATACGGATAATAAATCATACTTCACAATTACACTTGGAGATAAGGCCCTCTCTATACTTAACCTTCAAGCAGAAGGAAAAAACCCAATGAGTATAGCTCAGTTTTTGCAAGGCAATAAATTAAATGAAAACTTTAAAATATTATGAGTACGTAAACTCATGATTTAGTAAATTATCTTAAAGGTTTTGTGACTGAGGAAAGATATGCAATATTTGAAGAAAAAATAGAAGACAGAACAAAGCGTATTACTATTGTTCTTGAAAACATATTTCAGGGAAGAAATATTTCTGCTTCTATCCGCTCAGCCAATTGCTTTGGGATACAAGATGTGCATATTATTGAAAATGACAAAGAAACAAAAAGGTGAGGTAATGTTAAAATGGCTAAGAAATAGTATTAAAGCTTCTGCCGAAATTGAAAAACAATTTAGAGTAAATTACAGTACAAAAGTTTAAGGAGCTAATCTTTCTATTATCCAATTACCATTAACAAAAGTATAGGCTACTCTATCATGTAATCGTGATGGCCTTCCTTGCCAAAACTCTATTCTGTTTGGTACTATACAAAAACCTCCCCAATGTGCTGGTCGCTTAACCTCCTTATTCTTAAAATTATTTTCAATTTTAGTTACAGTCTCTTTGAAATTATGAAATAATTTTATTGTTTCACTTTGCTGTGAAACCCAAGTGCCAATTTGACTTTCTCTGGGTCTACTTTTAAAATAGGCATCTGATTCAGT
>Ga0208879_1004792_pt1 | contig 10406 bp, 8 predicted proteins | sample Knorr_S15_td_Bot_FD_185605 | JGI IMG/M metagenome (GOLD analysis project Ga0208879, IMG submission 185605) | Marine microbial communities from Southern Atlantic Ocean transect - Knorr_S15_td_Bottom_ad_5009_LV_A (SPAdes) (version 2) | ecosystem: Environmental > Aquatic > Marine > Oceanic | place...
GTGTTTTATAATATCTTCTAAAGATAAATTAATTATAGTTGTTTTTCCACTTGGACAAATGCTTGGTAAATTGCAAGCAAACAAATTACTTATAAGCATCTTCATTTCTTCCTGTTCTAAGCTCTTCCCCTTTTTTATTGCAATGTTTTTGGCTAACACTTTTGCTATTTTCACTTTTATCGAAATTACCAACTGATTATTATTTTTTTCTTGTTCTAAAATTTCCTCAAAAATAGTCTCCAAATTTCCATCTGCACATTCAGGAGGGATTGAGTTTATTTCAATCTTGTTTTTCCCTTTTAATTCAAATCCGAAACCTAAATTACGCAAAGGTTCTTTCAACTGTATTATTAATAAATAATCAGAATTAGTAAATGTAAGATTATAGGCAAAAGCCAATTGTTGTGATTTTGTTTTTTTGTTTTCAAGCAAGCTTTGATAATATTCAAATAGAATCCGTTCGTGTGCTCTTTGCTGATGTATAATTATGATCCCATTTTCTGTTTCTAACAAAATAAATTGATTGTTGATTTGCAGAAACTGTTTATTCTGCAATTCCGTGTTCCATTTTACTTCTATTTCTTGCTGAATTTTAGTCTCTTTATTTTCTGATACAACATCTCCCCAAGAAAATATCTCGGTAGGTTTTTCTTTTTCGAAAGGATTGAAGTTAGTATCAACTTTTACTTTTGGTTGAGTCAAAACTTTCCCTTGTTCTAAAACAGGAATATCGAATGCTGTTTCCTGATTAAAATCGATAGTTGGCGCTACATTATATTTACCTAAGGAATGCTTAACAGCTGAACGAATAATAGCGTAAATTGACCTCTCATCTTCAAATTTTATCTCTGTTTTTGTAGGATGAATATTGATGTCAATTAATTTTGGATCAATATCTAAATACAAAAAGTAAGAGGGGAAATAATTGTCAGGAATTAAGCCGTCATAAGCTTTTTTAACAGCATGATGTAGGTAGGGGCTTTTGATAAATCGGTTATTTACAAAAAAGTATTGCTCTCCCCGCGTTCGTTTGCAAAACTCTGGCTTTCCTATAAAACCACTCAAATTTACCAAAGTTGTTTCCTCCTTAATCGGTACCAATTTTTGATTGCTTTTCGCCCCAGTTACATTCACAATTCTTTGTCGTTTGTTCGATTTCTCTAAGTGGAAGTGTTCTACATCATCTAAATACATACTCATCTTAATGTCAGGATTTGCCAAGGCAATTCGGCTAAACTGTTCCATAATATGCCTTGTTTCCACTTTGTCCGATTTTAAGAAATTCCTGCGAGCTGGTACATTGTAAAATAAATTTTTAATGGAAATTGAAGTACCGTTTGAACAGGAGCAATCATCTTGTTTTTTCACTTGGTTTCCCTCAATAAAAATATGTGTGCCTAACTCTTTATCTGTAAGTTTGCTTTTCATTTCAATATGTGCTATTGCCGCCATGGATGACATTGCTTCCCCTCTGAATCCCATGGTTTTTATAGCAAACAAATCATCTGCTTTATTTATTTTTGAGGTAGCATGTCTTTCAAAACTCATCCGAGCATCTGTTTCACTCATCCCACAACCATTATCTACTACTTGTAAAAGTGTTTTACCTGCATCTTTTATGTAAAGTTTAATTTTTGTTGCACCAGAATCTAAGGCGTTTTCTAGCATTTCTTTCACAGCAGAAGCGGGGCGCCCAATAACCTCTCCGGCTGCAATTTGGTTTGCCACATGTTCAGGAAGTAGTTGAATAATATCCAATGCTTATTTTTTATGATAAAATTAAATAGACCAACAAAAGTAAGGCAATAATGATAAAAATTATTCTTTTTGATCTGTTTCCTGCAATACTTTGCTTGATTTTTCTGTTAAAAAACAAACCTTTTGTTCTTTTTCCTTTATTTTTGAGTTGCTCCAATGCTTCTTTCCTTTTATCGTAATGCCTTGGTTTATAGTCAAATATTTTTGATTTAGGTATTTTAAAAAAGGAAGGGATTCTTGGCGCTTGCATTTCACAAAATTAATGAAATATTCATTTTATCGAATAGAAAAAGACTTTTATAATTGTTCATAATTGACAAATTCTAACTTCTATTAAAAAACATAAATCTTTATTTTTACCAACTGTGATGAATAAAATTTTTCTACAATGTACTTTCTTGGTGCTTTTGACAACTTCAACTTTTGCACAAAGCTTTTGGAAGCCCGTTTTCCATTCCCAAAATACACATTGGGCAGATAGTATTATGGCAAATCTTTCAGAGGAACAACGCATTGCACAACTTTTTATGGTAGCGGCATATTCTAATAAAGATAATGATCATAAGGAGCATATTTCAAACTTAATCAAAAACTATAAAATAGGTGGATTGATGTTTTTACAAGGAGGACCTGTTCGGCAAGCAAATCTAACCAATTATTACCAATCCATATCAGCAACTCCACTTATGATAGCATTGGATGGGGAATGGGGTGTCGCTATGCGATTAGATTCTGTTATGGCTTTTCCATGGCAGATGACTTTGGGTGCCATAGAAAATGAAAAATTGATTTATCAGATGGGAGTACAAATAGCAAATCAGTATAAATTATTGGGTGTAAATATCAATTTTGCACCAGTTGCCGATATTAATAGTAATCCAGAAAACCCTATAATTGGGAATCGTTCTTTTGGTGAATCACCAGAAAAAGTATCAAAGTTTTCTACCGCTTACATGAAAGGCATGCAAGACAATGGTGTTTTGGCTTGCGCCAAACATTTTCCAGGACACGGAGATACCGATACCGATTCGCACATAACATTACCAGTGGTTAGGCATAGCAAATACCGATTGAACAAAACAGAAATTGTGCCATTTCGGTATCTTATTACAAAAGGATTAGGAAGTGTGATGGTGGCTCATCTTAGAATTCCAGCCATTGATGTAACAGAAAACCTAGCATCTTCCTTATCTAAAAAAGTAGTAACAAATCTTCTGAAAAAAGAACTGGGTTTTCAAGGTTTGATTTTTACAGATGCACTTAACATGAAGGGTGTGAGCCAATTTTTTGAGGGAGGGGATCTTGTTGTAAAAGCACTACTTGCAGGGAATGATGTTTTACTGATGGCTGAGGATGTGCCAGTTGCAATTGCAAAAATAAAAGAAGCAATTACAAACAATAAAATAACCCAAGATGAAATTGACAAAAGATGTAGGAAAATCTTGATGGCAAAAAAATGGATGGGATTAGATAGTATGCAAACGATAAATACCAATGATATAACAGATAAAATTAATAATTCTGATGCCCTCTTGGTAAATAGAACATTAGTAGAAAATTCACTCACGCTCTTACAGAATTATGATAACCTCATTCCGCTTGAAAGATTAGACACCCTCAAAATAGCGTCTGTTACAATTGGTGAAAATCCAGAAAAATTTACAGAAATGCTATCCAATTATGCGCCCATTACTCATTTCACTATTAAGGAAAATCCTAGCACAGTAATACAAAGAGAATTGTTAGATAAATTAATTGGATTTAATTTGGTAATTGTCAGTATTCATCAATCCAATAAAAGCCCATGGAGAACACATAAAATTACAAGAAATACAGATTTGTTTTTGCAAACCCTTGCTATTCAGTCCAAAGTTGTTGTGTCTGTTTTTGCTAACCCTTATACCATTAATAATTTCCTTTTTACCAACAATTTTGATGGATTTATAATGGCTTATCAAAATAGTGAAATAGCACAAGAACTTGCTGCACAATCTATTTTTGGCGGAATTGCCCTAAATGGAAAGTTACCTGTTTCCACTCTACATTTCAAAAATAATTACGGACTAAATACAATAGCATTTCGTTTAAAATATACTATACCAAAAGAGGTGGGGATAAATGTATCTTTGCTTTACAAAATAGATAGTTTGGCTAAAAATGCCATCATGAAGAAAGCAACTCCTGGTTGTCAAATTCTTATTGCCAAAAAGGGTAAAGTTTTTTTTAATAAATCCTACGGATATCATACTTATAATAAGAAAAGAAAAGTAAAAAATACAGACATTTATGATTTAGCATCTATTACTAAAATTGCTGCAACTATCCCCATGCTAATGCAAATGAGTGAAGAAGGAAAATTTAAGTTAAGTTATAAATTAGGTAAATTAAATAGCTCTCTTTACACTACCAATAAAGGGCATTTACGTGTAAAAGAAGTTTTGGCACATCAATCTGGCTTGCAAGCTTGGATTCCTTTTTACAGACAAACAATAGAAAAGGACAAAAGCTTACGAGATACGCTTTATCGCAATAGCTATTCCGCTAAATATCCTATAAAAGTTGCAGAAGAATTATATCTGCATCACAGTTATCCTGATAGTATTTTAAAGCAAGTATTAGAGTCAGATTTGCTAGAAGAAAAAGAATACCAATATTCCGATTTGGGCTATTATATTTTTAAGGACATTATAGAAATAAATTACAGTAATCCACTCCATAAATTAGTAGAAGATAATTTATACAAGAGCTTAGGATTATCCACTATGGGCTATTTGCCAAAAATGAAATTTGATAAAGATAGAATTATTCCTACTGAAAAAGATGATTATTTCAGAGATCAGTTGCTTATTGGTGATGTACACGATATGGGAGCTGCTATGCTTGGAGGTGTGGGCGGACATGCAGGACTTTTCTCTAATGCCAACGATTTGGCAATAATAATGCAAATGTATTTGCAAAACGGCAGCTATGCAAATAAGCAATATTTTAAAGCCCAAACCATAAAAGAGTTTACAAAGTGTCAATTTTGTCAAGATAAAAATAGGAGAGGAGCTGGTTTTGATAAACCGGCTTTGCCTGAACAAGAGGGCGGTCCAACTTGTAAATGTGTATCCTATTTGAGCTTTGGGCATTCCGGATTTACCGGAACATTGGCTTGGGCAGACCCTGAAACTGGAATAGTTTATGTATTTTTATCCAACCGAATTCATCCTGATGCCTCCAATACAAAACTTTTGGATATGGATGTGCGAACTAATATTATGCAAGTAATATATGATTGCCTTGAAACAGAGTAAATATAAAATAGGAATAGTTTGCTATCCTACTTATGGAGGGAGTGGAGTGGTTGCAACTGAGTTGGGTATGGCTTTGGCTAACAAAAATCATGAGGTGCATTTTATCTCTTATTCTCAGCCCTTTCGCTTAGATGTTTTTTCTGATAAAATAAATTTTCATGAAGTAAGCGTTCCTAATTATCCTTTGTTTGAATATATTCCTTACGAACATAACCTTACTGCAAAATTGGTGGATGTGGTTTTGCACGAAAAGTTAAATTTATTGCATGTGCATTATGCTATTCCGCATGCCTTTGCTGCACTTTCGGCAAAGCAAATTTTAGCAGCCAAAGGGATTCATATTCCTATTATCACTACTTTACATGGAACAGATATTACACTTCTTGGAAAAGATAAATCTTTTAAGTCGGTCATTGAGTTTGCCATTAATAATTCAGATGTAGTAACGGCTGTTTCCGAAAGTTTAAAAAAGGAAACCTTATCTTCTTTCAATATTAAAAGGGAGATTCAAGTAGTGCCGAATTTCATAGATTCTAGCTTATATAAACATGAGAATAATTCTGGCCTAAGAAGAAGTTTTGTTAGGGATGATGAAAAGCTTATTATTCATATTTCTAATTTCAGAAAAGTAAAAAGAGTGCAAGATGTACTGAAAGTTTTCTCTAAAATTCAGGATAAAGTTGCCTCAAAATTAATACTAATTGGGGATGGTCCTGAAAGATTAGAAATGGAGCAATTGAGCAGAAATTTGGACTTATGCGATAATGTTCGTTTTATTGGCAAACTTAAAGCCGTGGAGAGAATTTTATCGGTTTCAGATTTGTTTTTATTGCCTTCTGCCACTGAAAGTTTTGGGTTAGTAGCATTAGAAGCAATGGCATCTCGTGTTCCAGTTATTTCCACTAATACTGGTGGTTTACCTGAAGTAAATATTGAAGGGAAAACTGGCTTTTTACTGGATGTAAAAGATATTAAAAGTATGGCTGAAAAATCAATTGAACTTTTGAGTGATGAGGATAAATTAATGCAATTTAAAGAATGTGCTTACAAGCATGCTATGCAGTTTGATTTACCAAATATTCTACCAATGTATGAAGCTATTTATGAGGATTTAATCAGTAAATCCCAATGAAAAAAATAGGAATAACTGGAGGAATAGGTGTTGGAAAAACTTTCGTAAGTAAGGTTTTTTGTAAGTTAGGCTTTCCTGTTTTTTTTGCAGATATTCAGGCAAAAAAATGTATGACAGAATCTCTTGATTTAAAAAATGCAATCACTATAAAATTTGGTAATGAAATTTATAAAAAAGGAATTTTACAAAAAGAAATATTGGGAGACATAGTTTTTAATGATAGGTTAAAATTAGGACAATTAAACAAATTGGTTCATCCTTTTGTGCAAATGAAATTTGAAAAATGGCAAAAACAACAAACTGCTCCTTTTGTTTTGAAGGAAGCTGCTATTTTGTTTGAAAGCGGAGCGCATATCGGTTTGGATGGTGTAATTTGCGTTACAGCCCCTCTACAAATTAGAATACAAAGGGTGATGCAAAGGGATAATTGCACCAAAGAGGATATTATTAAACGCATGGAAAATCAGATGCCACAAGATAAAAAGGATCAGCTTTCCGATTTTGTAATTGTAAATGATGGGAAAGAAAAATTACTCCCTCAAATACAAGCTATTTGTAAAAAGATTAATGCTCTTTAAGCAATCAAATACCGAATTAGGAAAAATACAATCATCAAATCAAGAAAAAGCAGAATCCCAAAAATCGTTGGATTCAATTCGTATAATTCTATTAATTTTTTCCAAATATTTTTCATCTCAATCTTTTAGCTTACATAAGTTATAAGCCAATAAAGCAGGAATTATTGTCCCTAAAATACTTATCCATTGCGGAATAAAACAATTGTTGATTGTGAATTCCCATCCAAGTATATAGCGCAATAAATGCAAGACAGCTACAAGAGTAAAAATAATGCATGCTAGGTTTAATGTTGTTTTTTTATTCATATTAATAAGTGTATTTAGGTTGCCAATTATTTACTCCTTTTGGTAATATGCTTACAAAATCCCACATATTACAATAGTTATCGCCAGGACCGAAATAGGAGCGGTGATGCACATAAATTTCATTTTTTTTTCTAAAAGAAGCAACTCCTGGAAGCGGATTTCCTTCTTCTCCAACAAATCCTAAATCCTCCCCAAAAGAGTTGTCCTTTCTACTAAACATATCAAAGGTCCATCCCCTATCTTTTCTTATCTTTTGCTGCTGCTGTGGGGTTTCATTAGATACCACTACAAAGGATGCTCTGTCGGAAAGTGGCTTTGCAATACCGTTATAATTATCACCCCAAAGGGTGCAATATTTGCAGTGTATGCCCATATAGAAAACAATTATGAGTTCTTCTTTATCTCCAAAAATATCAGAAAGTAAAATATCATTTCCATTCTTGTCTTGAAAAGTATAATCAGGAATTATCCTGCCTTTTTCATTTGCGATTAATTCTGCTAATTGCTCTTTTTTTGCAGCAATTTCATCTTCAATTTTTCTTATTTTAGGATTAGTAGAAGGATGTGAAATGATTAATGGCATTGTAATTTTTTGCTAAAATTACTATTTTAATTCTAAAACTACAATATTTTCAACATGTTGGCTTTGCGGGAACATATCTACTGGCTGAATATGAGTGACTTTATAGAGTTCATCCATAAGGGATAAATCTCTTGCCTGTGTAGCAGAATTGCAACTTACATACACTATTCGTTTGGCTCCAATTTTCAGGATTTGTTCGACTACTTTTTTATGCATACCATCTCTTGGTGGGTCGGTAATTATCACATCAGGAGTTCCATTTTTAGCAATGAATTCATCCGTAAAAATTTCTTTAATATCTCCAGTATGGAAAGTGCAATTTGTAATTTTATTACGTTCAGCATTTTCGTAAGCCGCCTTTATACCCTCTTCCACAGAATCAATTCCAACCACTTTTTTGGCAGAATTAGCAACATACTGTGCAATCGTTCCTGTTCCGGTATAAAGGTCGTACACCAAATCGTTTTCTGTAATTTTGGCCAATTCTTTTGTTTTTTGGTAAAGGACTTTGGCTTGTTCGCTATTGGTTTGGAAAAAAGATTTTGCCCCAATTTTAAAATATAATCCATCCATTTCTTCCATAATATGATCTTTTCCATTATAACAAATCACCTCTTGGTCGTAGATGGTATTATTTGCTTTCTGGTTTATTATATATAGGAGGGAAGTAATTTCAGGGAAAGAGGTTTTGATGTGCTCCATCAGCAGATTAATACATTTTTTATCATCTTCAAAAAACTGAACTAAAACCATCAAATCATTAGTGGAAGAAGTTCGGATAAGTAAATTTCGTAACAATCCATTTTGATTACGGATATCAAAATAAGTCAAGTTATTTTCATCCGCAAATTGTTTTATAGAAAGGCGAATGGCATTAGATGGCTCTTTTTGCAGATAACAATTATTTATATCTATTACCTTATCAAACATTCCAGGTACATGAAATCCAAGCCCATTTTTGTCAGTAATATCTTCTTTCGAATTTATTTCTTCAAGCGTTAGCCATCTTTTATTAGAGAAAGTAAACTCCAATTTATTCCTATAAAAATATTCCTTTTTACTTCCTAAAATATTTTGATGTGGAGGCAAATCAATTCCTCCAATTCTTTTTAGGTTATTAAGTACTTGCGTTTGTTTGAATTCCAATTGCGATTCATATTTCATATTTTGCCACTTACAGCCACCACAACTTCCAAAATGCTCACATTTTGGCTCTGTTCTTCTATCAGAATAAGTATGGATTTTTTCAATTCTTGCTTCCCAATATTTCTTTCTTCTTTTAAAAACCGTTATATCACAAATATCTCCTGGCACGCCTCCTTGTACAAATATGGCTCTCCCTTCATGTTTAGCTACTGATTTTCCTTTGTTGGCGGTATCAATTATTTCAATATTTTCAATAAGTATTGGCTGTCGCCTGTTTTGTCTTCCCATCTTAGAAACTAAAAATCAGCTTGGCATTTATTTGCCTTGCGGTTAGGTAATTCGGTACGGCATATTGTCTGCCGCTAACATCAGACACCCAAAGGTAAGATACCGTATTGTTTATTTGTAAAAGGTTGAACACTTCCATGCTCAGCCATATAGAATTAAAGTGCTTAAAAAATCCTTTTTTGTGTTCTCCCTCTTTTATTATCTCTTTCGAAAATCCAATATCCACTCTTCTATAAGGGGGTATTCGCAAAATATCTTGGTGTTTTTCCGATTTTGGTGGCCCAAAAGTAAGCCCAGTTCCATACACCAAATTAAGATGCATTTTATAGCTTGGGTTTCTGGGGATGTAATCCTGAAAAAACAAAGAAAAATTCACCCTTTGATCAGTTGGGCGGGGAATGAACCCTGCTTCTTTTTGATTGCCGTTTTCATCCGTATAATAGTCGCCAACAATATCTTCTTCTGTTTTCATTACCGACATACTCACCCACGATTCTATTCCAGGTACAAACTCTCCATTTATTTTCATATCAATTCCTGTGGCATATCCGTTTGCAATTTCGTTTGATAGATACCGAATCCGAACATTATCTACCTTATAAGGAATCAAATTCTCCAATTGCTTGTAGTAAATTTCACTTACCCATTTAAAAGGTCTGCCCCAACTGTAAAACAGATAATCAGCCCCTACTATATAGTGTATAGATTTTTGTGCTTTTATATCCCTATTGATATTCCCCTCAAAATCCCTGAGTTCTTTATAAAAAGCCGGTTGATAATAAATCCCTGCTGCTGCTTTAAAAACCACATCTTTTTCCCAATTTGGAATATAAGCCAATGATACTCTCGGGCTTAAAACCAATTCCTCATTAAAGCTCCAATAGTTTCCTCTAAATCCACTTGTAAGGGAAAAATTACCGATATCCTTAGAGTACTGCAAATAAGCAGAGTTTCTAAAAGAAGATAAATGGATGGTTGTTTTCAGTAAATCATTCACCGATACTATAAGTGGTGCTTGCAATACAGGATTCTCATAACCTACTGAATCAGGAGTGTGAGGCAAAGTAAAGCCAGCAGAATCAATCAAATTCCATTCGCGTATTTTGTCTTCTATTTCTTCCTTTTGTACTCTAAATCCCCATTGAATATTTGCTTCTTTACTATTAAAAATTCCACCATGCTGAAAATTCAATACTGTGGCAGTCAAACTATTTCTGGCATGGTTGATGTAAGTGCCAACTCCTCTGTCGTATTTTACATCCCCAAAATTATCAGAACCCAAACTATTGTCTAACTGATAAAGCCAATATTGCCCCATA
>Ga0208879_1004804_pt1 | contig 10382 bp, 8 predicted proteins | sample Knorr_S15_td_Bot_FD_185605 | JGI IMG/M metagenome (GOLD analysis project Ga0208879, IMG submission 185605) | Marine microbial communities from Southern Atlantic Ocean transect - Knorr_S15_td_Bottom_ad_5009_LV_A (SPAdes) (version 2) | ecosystem: Environmental > Aquatic > Marine > Oceanic | place...
GGTAACGGTTGGTATTTCTTCGGGGAAGCTAATTAGGCTTTCCGGGTTAGGCGAATCGATAAATGTCGCTGCTTCGGTTGAGGGTAGCGGATATATCAGGATTAAATTTGCCTCCGATGAAAACGTTGATCTTTCATCAGAAGCGCTTTCCGAATTCAATGCACAAGGGATTAGCCTCCACAGTCCTATTTTCAAAAGACGGATGGCAAGCGAATGTACGCTTACCGACAGTTCGGTTCAGCCAGGGGCGTCTAGATTGGAGGTGAAGATCATACTCTCGGAATCGGACAGACGGTGCATTCGGGAAAACCCCGATGTGTTACTTACGACAAGTGCCCTTGAGATTGGTCACGGGTCATTCTGGAAAAACACTAGGACATATACGATACAACGCGGCGATATTGGTAATATTTCCGCTATAGCCTCAAGGGAGGGGACGACTGTGGATACTCTTCTGCGGGCCAATCCTCAGCTAGGAAAGCGGGGGCTCATCTACCACAGGCATACTGGAAAGCCTTTGAGTATCCCTGTTTCTGGAGCGACTCCTCATAATGGAGATCCGATGGCAGGGAGAGTGGGTCACAAGACTCCTCTCAGTATTGGTATTAAGGATCAACCCTTCGAATGGGAAGTTCAAAAATTGAACGACTTCCTATGCGGGGGATCGACCGCTTACAGTCGAGTGAGGTGTGATAGGGTGCTTACCCTAAAAAGAGACAAGAAAACCGACATAACCACGGCACGGTTTTATATCTATGCCATTCCGACAAAAGCCGGAGAGGTGGAACGGACACTCACCCTTCAGGGGCCGAACACCACAGTGTCAATTCTACTGACTGTGACGGGTCTTAAAGAGACTTCGAGCGGAGGTGGGGCGAGTAGCTTCTTTGGATTTAGTTTTGTACCCACCGCAATCCCTACGCCCGTACCTGCCCCAATCCCAGGTCCTACAGCTACGCCGGTTCCGACTGTAACTCCCGGTCCAACGCCTACGCCTATACCGGGAGCGACGGCTACACCTATCCCCACGCCCACGCCCACTCCGACACCTACCCCTACACCATATTCACTTGCAACGATTTCACCTCCCCCATCGGCTACGCCGACTGGGGAATGCTCACCGTGGCCCTCTGAAATATCTGCGATGCTGGCTGCACTTCCGGTACCCGATGGACTCTGCTTTAAATGGCTGTCGCCTGGACAAGGAGCCTATTATTCACCCGCTACCCGAACTGTATACGTTGGTTATGCTGAAACCGAGACCGGATACTTGACCGGTATCGCCCACGAAGTCTGTCATGCCTATCAACATCAGCAAGCGTTGGACGCTGGGCATCCAGATGGCAACACTGTCTTGAGTGGCTGGGTCGATACTCCTGCTGGCGTAGACTTTATTGCGTCAACCGGATGGGCTAACGAACAAGGGCAATGGGTAGGACAAGGCGAAGCTGGATATTCTGGATACTTTCACCCGGTCGAGGACCATGCCCAGCTTTGTGCGATTTGGTTCGACCCTGCGGGCTTCTGGACATATCTTCACTCCGGATATCTAGAGAACTGGGCTCCGATTCGGTACGCATGGGCTCAGAATTGGTTGCCTTAGGGCTTAGATTTAATTAAGTAAGTTAGGAGGTTATTAATTCAAACAAAAAGCCCCCATCCAAATGGATGGGGGCTTTAATATAAGGCTTCACGAATCAGTTACTTATGCTTTAACACTCATTAAGTGATCTGGTAGACCCACACTCGGTGGTATTTATCAGGTTCGCCCATAGGCAATGCTTGATATGACTCGCTTACTTCAACTAGTTTCCACTTATCACTAGATTCAAGAGTCGATTGTTTTTCCCTAAACCCATTATTTTCGTAGACTTCGGGCAGTAGGGTGAAAATTATGTAACCACCCGGGCAGGTTACCCGAATAAACTCATCGAAAGAACTAGCCGGGGCGTGGCCGAGTGTGAGCACTCCCACGCTGACCACAGCGTCAAAGGAGTCTGTGGGAAAGTTTAGAGATTCGCCCATTACCATCTGATGGAGCTTGATATATACTTTCGTTTTGCGTGCTTCTTTTAGCATGCCGCGGGATAGATCCATGGCTATGAGATTGCGATAGCCCAATGCGAACAGAGCCCTGCCTACCAAGCCTGTACCGGCCCCGGCGTCTAGAATTTTGGCTTTTTTTGACACATGCTTGACAAAGATCTCCGCGGTGCGCTGAGGGCCCTGCCAGTCGAATTTCTGCTTCAGATCGGCATCGTAGTCCTTGGCCCACTGGTCATACCGTTCTTCCAATTCCTGATTATTGCGAGATGAGTGTATGTGTTTGATTCTATTTTTTCTCACAGCCGTTACCTCTAAAAAGATACTGAAATATTTTTATATTATGAACTAACGTCAATTTAGCATACTGCTCATTCGTGCTCAAGGACCAAAATAAAGATACGGACACTTTTGGCATTTTATCACAAAAGCCCTCCGGCTGTTGCCGGAGGGCTTTTGTTTTATACTGTGTTTTGTGTTACTTCTTGTTTACGTTTGTAGCGTTAGGCCCTTTGGGGCTCTCAGCAACATCGAAAGTAACCAGGTCACCTTCCCGAAGATCGTTGAACTCAGCGTTTTTGAGTTCGTTGGAGTGGAAAAAGAGATCTTTATCCACGCCTTCTCGGGAGATGAAACCATATCCTCGGTCAGTAAGCCGAGCTATTTTTCCTTCTTCCATGGTGTGTAAATAAATATTTTAGTAATCGTTCAAACCTAGAGTACTGCGGAGCAAAACTCGACCTCGTTTTTCACACAGTCCTGATTTGATATAAGCATCCTAGCATATGCCGGATTTTATGTCAACACTATCTGGCTAGCGCAAGTGCGCTACTTGTTGTTTATCCCAAAAAACGGGCTTGCTTCTCCCCAGTATGTTGGGGCTTTGCCGTCCCATTTTTCAATCCAGCGAAGCTCTACCACTTTTACGTTAGCCCTTAGGGCCTGCGCCTCAATCAGGATGGCCTGGGCCTTGCCTTCGGCCGATGCAATCATTTGCTGTTTCTCAATCTTTATTCTTTCCAGGTCACGCTCGGCTTTAAGTTTCAGCTGTTCGGCAGTAACTTTGGCCTCAATCGCTTCGTTAAATGCCGGCGAAAAGAAGAAGTCAATGATATTGAACTCATCAACTATGATGGAGTTTTCCCGCAGTCTTTTTGCAAGATTCGCTTTGATTTGCTCTTTCACCTCCTCTCTCCTTGTTATAAGTTCCTCAGCAGTAAACTTTGCGGTTACAGATTTTACCGCTTCTTGGATGGATGGAGCAATAATGCGCGAATTGTAATTTTTCCCCACTTCCTGCCAAATTTTGTTTACCGAGTCCGGATCAAGATGATAGTTAAGCGCGATTTTGGATGTTACTACCTGCAAGTCCTTGGAGGATGCGCTGGCCGGTACTTCGTCTTTCTGCATTTTTACATCTATTTTCACTACGCTTTGAATAAACGGTATTTTAAAGTATAGACCTTCGTCAAATACTTTATCTTTCACTGCTCCAAATTGAAGGAGAATTCCGCGCTCCCCCGCGCCGATAGTGCCGAAACTGCCGAAAATGACAGACATGGCAATTACTCCAATAACCACGCGTGAAATAAAGTTCTTCGTCTTTAACATGTTCATTTTTTCGTCCATAAAAATATATTGTTAATTGATAAAAACACGTTTCATTCGACCTTAAGATAGCAAATAACCTTACCATAGTACAAGGGTTCGTGCAATAGTAAAAAATCCCCAGCGGTTAGCTGGGGGTATCGATTACGTGGAATCTTGCTGCTCAGAAGATAATTTGTCAAGGAATCGTTGGAAAATATTCCAAAATTCCGGTTCTGCAGCTTTTCGCCTGGCCTCATCACGAAAATCGAAATGAATTAGACCGAGGCCGGAGGTTTTGAAAACGAAATCAACTCCATACTGCATGCCTAGTTTTTCGCCTAAAATATTCGCCACAATGGCTATGGCTTCAACTGTTTGGTAATTCGCATTTAGTCCTCCGCCTTCGCCGTATGCTTCGTTAATCTCACTCGAATGCTCCTCACGAATCGAAAGGTCAGCTGTCTTTATGGACAGTGAGCATCCGGGCGCCTTCCAGTCTTTAACCTCGTATGGCATTTCTTTCCTCCTCGACGATTGTTTAGGCACTAAAAATCATACCAGATCATAGATCGTGTGTCAATATTATTACGGCAGCAGAAGATCGGGCACGTTACTCTTGCGTTGCTCTAAGAAAGATGGTATACTTTTAAAAGTGCTTGATTGGAGAGCCGTTGATGCGGCCTAGCAAGGAGACGAAATCATAGAACTTTTGCGATTTTGCTAGTTCGCAAAGTAACCGTAATCTCCTTACGTTGTCAGGAGTTTTTTTATTACGCAAAATTTACCAATATGGAAATTAGAAATATAGCTATTATTGCCCATGTCGATCACGGAAAAACTACGCTTACCGACGCTATTTTATGGCAAACAGGTGCAGCAGATAATGAAGTAAGCATGGATTCAAACACGCTCGAAAAAGAGCGTGGTATTACAATATATTCAAAGAATGCCGCCGTGCTGTACAAGGATACAAAAATTAATATTGTGGATACACCAGGACATGCGGATTTTGGTTCTGAAGTAGAAAGAGTATTACGTTCTATTGATTCGGTATTGTTGGTGGTGGACGCGCAAGAAGGTCCAATGCCGCAAACTCGTTTTGTTTTAAAAAAGTCTTTGGAGCTTGGCTTACGGCCCATACTGGTAATTAATAAGATAGACCGGCCGGCAGCAAATGTTGATCGCGTACATAACGAGGTATTCGAATTGTTTGCAGAACTTGGAGCAAGCGACGAGCAGCTTGATTTTCCGGTCGTATACGCCATTGCAAGAGACGGCATTGCAAAGCGTAATCTTACCGATAATGCACAAGATATTACGCCGGTGCTAGACGTAATTTTAGAGCATGTGCCAGTTGCGTCTACGGATAATGATCAGCCATTTCGCGCCCAGCCGTTTAATCTAGCATACGACAATTTTTTAGGACGGCTTGCAATTGTTCGTGTGTATAGTGGCAGTGTTAATGTTGGAGATACTGTATATGTAAAAAAGCATTCAGGACAAACGACTTCACATAGAGTAACGAAGCTTTTTACATTTGAAGGGATTGAAAGATTTGACGCGCAAATGGTTGGCGCAGGTGACATTGCCATAATCGCCGGACTCGCGGATGTATATATTGGCGATACATTGGCAAAATCGCAGGATGTGGCATTGCTTGAAAGTATTAACGTCGATGAACCCACAATCGAACTTACATTTCTGATAAACGACTCTCCGTTCGCCGGACGTGAGGGAAAATTTGTAACAAGTCGACAACTTCGTGAGCGTTTAAAAAAAGAGCTTGAGGTCAACGTAGGATTAAGGATAGATTTTGATACGCAGTCGGCCGAACAATTTGTCGTATACGGAAGGGGTGAATTGCATATAGCTATCCTCCTTGAGAACATGCGCAGAGAAGGATATGAACTTCAAGTTTCTCAACCCCAAGTTATTATAAAGGAAATTGACGGCAAGAAGCATGAACCCTTTGAAGAAATTGTAGTAGATGTTCCGGAAGAATTTCAGGGAGCGGTTATTGAAAAATTAAGCTTGCGCAGATCGCAACTGATGAATATGGAGCTGCGGGAAGGCCGCGCTTTTATGCAGTTTGAAGGCCCAAGCCGCGGTTTGTCGGGATATCGAAGCCAATTTGTTACGGATACGAAAGGTACGGGAATTTTAGCAAGGCGGGTTGTTGAGTATCGTCCACACATGGGAGAAATTGCACATAGAAAAGTTGGCTCGATGATCTCTGGGACAACGGGTAAGGCATTGGCCTTCTCGCTCGATAACTTGCAGACCAGAGGTACTTTGTATATTAAAGAAAATACTCAGGTATACGAAGGTATGGTAATTGGAAATACAGCAAAAGGAGAGCAGATGACGGTCAATCCAATAAAAGGAAAGCAACTTACTAATATGAGATCCTCTGGCGCTGACGACGCCATTAATCTTACTCCCCCTAAAATCATAACTATTGAAACGGGATTGGAGGTAATGGATAAAGACGAATACCTAGAAATAACTCCCGAAAGTGTACGCCTACGAAAGAAATATCTTACAGAGATAGAGCGCACCAAAGCAGGGCGAAAAAAATAAAAGTAGACGCGCTTTCTTTCGTCAATGGGAGAGGCAGTTAATTTTGGTATTAGCCATGGTTAACCTTCAGGAATCCCATTTTAAATATAACAAATAAGAGTATACAAAGGACAATTCCAATCGAAGCAAGAAAGGGTATCATAAAGGCAATTCCAAGAAATAATCCTCCGAGCATCGGGCCAGTTAGCCGCCCCATGTTCTCAAACGCTCCCGCAGCCCCCAAGGTGGCACCCATTGCGCTATGCGTTTCTTCTGATATCAGCGCGCTTAAAAGCGGCCGGGAAATAGACGCGCCGAAAGCGGCAATTCCCATCGAAATATAAACCAACTCCACGCCGGGCAGAAACGGCATAGATCCAAATCCTAAAGACATAATCGATAACCCTATCACCACGGCGGCACGCTTCGTCACGAACTTTAAAATTATAGGCAGTAGGATCGCTTGCGTGAAAGCGATGACACCACCGAGTACGGTAAAGAGAAGTCCTATTTCCTGCACGGTCATGTGAAACTTCTCAAGACCAAGTAAGGGAATAGAAACTTGAGTGTTGGACATTGTAAATGACCAAGCAAACACCAATAAAAAAAATGGTGCAAGCGGTCCCTTCAGGCCTTTCCAGAGTTGCGTTATGTTGAGCGCAGCTTTACGAAGATCAATATTTTTTGATTTTTTTTGTATGGATTCGGGAAGCAACCGTGCTATATATACAAAATTTAGAGCGGCAATGAACGAGGCAACGAAAAAAGGGAGCGAGATGCTTTCCTGAGCGAGAACTCCCCCGATGGCCGGACCAAATACTGCTCCCAAGGCCATAGCTGCGCCAACGCGACCAAAATGTTTTACGCGATCTTTTTTCGTTGTGCAATCGGCAATATAGGCTCGAGTTGTGGGAAATATAGCGCCAGCAAATACACCCTGCAAAAATCTCAAAACAAAAAGTACGGATAAGTTTCCTGCAAGCCCAAAGAGAAAAAATGATGCCGACATCCCAAAAAGCCCCAGCGCAAGAATCGGTTTTCTTCCGAATCGATCGGATATTTTTCCCCAAAAAGGCGAGAATAATAACTGAGCTAAGGCGAACGACGAAGCGAGTAGTCCTATTACAAGAGTGCTTGCATTAAACGTTTTGGCATATAGGGGAAGCAAAGGGAACACCATTGAAAAAGACATAATGCTGACGAAGGCAGCAAGATATAAAGCGAAGAAGGAGGGATGTTTAGGTTTTGGGATGATCATGGTATATATGCAATAAAAAAAGGCTAGTTAGACCCTAGCCCTTCATGCGCGCGAATGTTCCTCGCGGATTAATTTGTGGGCAGTGAGCATCTGGGCGCCTTCCATTCCCTAGCCGCGTATGGCATTTCATTCTTCCGCGATGATTGTTTAGGCACGAAATATCATACCAGATTATAAGTTATCTGTCAAATTATTTCGACTGTGCATTAGTCGTGCCTATAGGGATGATTTATACCGCTTAGCTCTCTTTTAGAACCAATTGCGAAATAAATTTTTTATCAAATCCGATCTGTCTACGTTGCTAATGTGCGTGAGATACTCATCCTGCATTTTATAAAGAACTACAAAAATCCAGATTGCCCATTTATGCTTCAGGTAAAAATCATAGGCCTTGGGCTCTGCGGCTTTCTTAAGGAAAAAGATCGTGGCGTAAATTAAGAATAGCGGCTCTAAGAAATTCGGGAAATAGAACAGAATTTGCTCATTACCCGTTACAAGAAATGCTAATTGCCCCACGCTCCTGAAAATGAACAGGCCGTAAATCCATCTCCGTATCCCCCACTTCAATCTCCATGCGGCAAAGGCCATCCCGACATACGTTGCCCAATCCGCGATTTTATCTATTGGCTGATAGGTTGAATCTTTCAATCCAAGGGGAATTAATATATCCCCATCAATAGTATCAAGTACGAAATTGGCCCAGCCGGCAAGAAACGGAAAGAAAACAATGGCTATAGGAAATGCGAATTTGAGAAATATAACAGAAATTATAGCTATAGTTTGGAACATGTTTTTTTAACTCCCCTATTTCCTTTGCTTTCTCAAATTTATTATACTAAATCTGCTTCCAAATAAAAAGCCCGAAATTAACCGGGCTTTGATTTTTTTACTTGCACTTTACGCACAGTTGAGGAGCACCGGTAAGAATCCGTATGGCAATGCCGCATTTCTTACACAGCGCGTCGTACCTGTTGAAGCTCATATCCCACGTCCTCTTTGAATTTTGCGATTATCTCATTTTGGCGTTGGTTTATGTCTTGTCGCTACGAAGTATCTCCCCTAGCTCCTTAAGTACCTCCCGAACGTCCTCCTCGAATTCGAGATTAGATATACGAACGAATGCAGAGGCGTGGGAAGGACGCTGTTCAAGATCTCGTTGTGCTTCCTCGAGTGCAATTTCTAGCGTGGGTCCGATGCCAATCCTATACAGAAAATTACCGGGAAGATCTCTCTCTGTATACGGGCCCTCGCGATTCCCTCCAAGCCAAATCTCATGACGGTCAGAAATTTTAGGCATGGGCCTATGCTGAGGACCACGATCTATCCTTGTGAGTAAGTAGCCCTTTCCCCTTGCCTCTTCTTTCATTTGGTTAAATGGCACCATTTACTCCTCCTAGCCGCTAGACTTGTTAAAATTACTATAGTACCTTATGACAATAGTATCACTAGATGGCTCGCATGTCAAGACGGGACGACTTCAGAAGCCATGGAGCAAACAGAGGAGGCGGATGTGTTTGGATAGAAAAAAACCGCATGTGGGAAACATGCGGTTTTTTGAAAATTACTCGCCTTTTCGAAGATAAAACACGCAATGATCGACGGGCTTGGAATCTCTAAAGTACACCATTCCGCCGATTTTTTCAGGCCCTTCATATTCGATCAAGCGCAGCCCCAAAGCTTCCAATGCTTTAAGTATTTCCTTCTCGTCATAGAGCTGAAACGAACGTACAGCATCTCCATAATCTGAGTCTATCACTGTCATGATTTCATTGTCCTCAGACTTAGACAAGTTAAATTCACTTTTATTTTTGACCATCAGCTGCAGAACGCCGCCAGGTTTTAATACTCTCGCAAATTCTGGCAGGGTGACACCGAAGACGAAATGCGGTTCAATATGCTGAATTACAGCATCACATACAATGAAGTCAAAGAACTCTTCGGGAAAATCCAGGGGGCAACGCAAATCAGCTACAGATAGACGATCGGCAATCTCGGGGTGGAGCGTGCTTGCGGTTTCAATATTTTCGTACACAGCGTCGATGCCTACGATATCGTAACCAGCTTTCCAGAGGAAGTACGTATCGCGTGCTGTAGCACACCCTGCATCCAGACCCGTAAAATTATACGCGGGCTCATCGGCTTTACGGCCATGCGTCAATTCTATAAGACGCAAAAGTAAATCTACATCATCCCCAAGGGCTGGGTGAGAGGCGTTAGGGTAAATCGACTGAGTGAACGCGTGTTGAACTACGCCATAACGTTCCGAATGTTCCCTGTAAAAACTCTCTGAATAATCAGGGGACTTGCTCTTAGTCATGGGACATCTGTGCCTCCTGTTCTTTATTGTTTATAGTGATATAAGGCCCATAAATTGTCAACTAGCCTCACCTTAACCTTTTTGTCAAAAATAATCTGCTCCTCGTCCTCGCCTTGAACGCCGACGGAAGAGGAAGCGGGAATTCTTGATTTCAAGAAGCCTCGGCCCTGTAAACTTTGAAGACGATCTCACCTAAGTTCTGGGCCGAATATATTTCCTTTATTATTCTGTGATTCGGGAATTGATCCAGGAATGAATTAACACAATTTATATCGTACGCAGGTTCAATTCCGCGCATAAGTATTCCGTCGTGCTTAAAGGACGCGTTCTTATTGTAACAAATAAGAAATTTATAGTAATTACCTTTTCTAAGCGGTCTATAATTCAGGAAATTAGCGTCCTCGATAGTTGTAAATTTTTTGCCCAGGCTCTTTTCGAGTGCCACCCAGAAACCTGATTGGCCAGGGACGTGTCTGTTGCCGCCATTATATGCAATGATATCGAATGGCGCTATATGAGAGCCGCCTATCCCTTGGGTTATCTCTATAAGTTCTTCTTTTATTTTTTCCGCAGCTAAATTTTTGGCGCCTGCGTTGATGGAAAAGTTATTTCCCA
>Ga0208879_1004805_pt1 | contig 10378 bp, 9 predicted proteins | sample Knorr_S15_td_Bot_FD_185605 | JGI IMG/M metagenome (GOLD analysis project Ga0208879, IMG submission 185605) | Marine microbial communities from Southern Atlantic Ocean transect - Knorr_S15_td_Bottom_ad_5009_LV_A (SPAdes) (version 2) | ecosystem: Environmental > Aquatic > Marine > Oceanic | place...
CATTTTAGAGCTGTATTGATAAATAATGATTAGATTAAATTTAATTTAATTCGATTTAATTAGATTTTTTAAAATATTTGTATATTATATAATAAAATTAAAATGAGTGCCAAAAAGAAAGAACAATTTCCTATTTACTTAATTGTACTACTTATTGCACTTGCTGTAATTTTGGGCGTTGCATTTATGTATTTTGGTGGATTTCCGATGATGTAATTATACTTCTTATTGACTAATGTTGATAAAAAAGTAGTAAGTAATTATAAAACATTTTTTTATTTACTATAAAATAAAATATTCTGTTAAAAGAATTTGCTGATTACGAGTCAAAATATCACTTAGAATTTATTTTTGATAAATAATTATTAGATTAAATTAATCCAAATTTTGATAAATAATGATTCGATTAAATTAAATTATTTTTAATATCTTTGTTTATGATATAAAAATAATTTAAATGTTGGGATTTTTAAAAAAGCTAAGAGCTTCTCACATATTTATAATTGCTCTAATTATTATATTAATTTTAATTACAATATTTTTAGATAGAATCACTGAAAGAACATTTTCAGATATAATTGAAAATTTTGGGACAACACCTGCAGCATTTATTCAAATGAATGCTCGTGATGATCAAGATGATAGAACAATTGGTGGTATTCGCGTTGGTTCTAATTGTGGTATTAGACCAACTCAACGAGGTTCTCCAAAAACTGGATATTTAAGATTTCAATAAATTAAAATTGAATAAATAATAAAAAGTTAAAATATTTATTATTTAAAAAGAAAAAGAAGAATATATTACAATGTTATTTATTATATTATGTATAGTTGGAAGTTGTATAATTAAATATATAGGTGTCAAATTTATTACAAAAATTCCTTATTCTTTTTTACTTTTAGTATATGGTTTAATTATTGGAATTATAGCAAAATATGTATTTTTTAAAGAACATGAAGAAGTTATAAATAGTTGGTCTCATACAGATCCTCATGTAATGTTAATGATATTAGTTCCTCCATTAATATATGAATCATCATTTAATATTGATTATCATATTGTAAAAAAATATATATGGCAACTTTTATTTTTAACATTACCTGGTGTATTATTTTCAACATTTGTTTGTGGTTTAGTTGTAAAATCATTTGAAACATCATTTGATTGGATTTCTTGTTTTGTATTGGGAAGTATTTTAAGTGCAACTGACCCGATTGCTGTCGTGAATATTTTAAAAAGTTTAGGAGTATCCAAAAAATTATTGATTTTAATTGAAGGTGAATCATTATTTAATGATGGAACAGCATATACTGTTTTTATATTATTAAAATATGGTATCAAACATACTATTACAGCTTCGTATATTGTAGGTACATTTAGTCAATTGACATTTGGCGGTATTTTATTTGGTCTTTTTATGGGATTTTTATTTAATACAATAATTAAAAAAATTTATGATGATAGTGCGGTTGAATTATCATTAAGTATTATATCGTGTTACGTTACTTTTTATATTTCAGAAAATTTATTACATTTATCGGGTATTTTATCAATTGTATCACATGGATTATATATAAGTTCTACTGGAAAAACTGGTACAACACCTAATCTCAGAATAACTTTAGAACATTTATGGGAATTTTTAAGTTCTATTATAAATAACATAATTTTTGTTTTAGCTGGTGTGATTATACTTTTGAATGTATCATATGATAATATTAAAGCTATTGATATTGGATATCTAATTCTTTTGTATATATTTTTAAATATATTACGATTTGTTATGGTCGGATTTATGTATCTTTGTTTTAAAAATGTTGGTTATGGCTTATCAAGAATTGATACAGTAGTATTAGCCTTAAGTGGATTAAGGGGTGAAATTACTTTATTATTATCATTAATTGTAAAATTAGAATTTGATTTACCAGAAAACATTAAAGACAAAATTTGTTTTTATTCGTTTGGAATTGTGATATTAACTATATTAATTAATAGTTTTTTTGTCAAATATTTTACAAACAAATATTTACAAAATAAGCAAGAATTATTATTGGATGAGCGTATTTTAAATATTGAAAATCATTTATGTAATGTATCGGACGAATTAATATATGAAATGAAGCAAAATGAATTTTTTGTAAAAGCTGATTGGGTTAAAATTAATGAACAATTTTTAACAAAAAAAAATAATAGTGAAATTGAATTAGAAGTTCGTAGTGATAATAGTACAGATAGTAAATGTGTATTAAAAGAAAGTAAGAAAATTTTCTTACAATGTTTGAAAAAACAATATTGGAATTTATTTGATAGACATATGATTTATGAAAATGTTGTTGTAAAATTAATAGAAATGATTGATAATGTATTAGATACTGAAGATTATGACTGGTCAATGTCTATTGAACAATATTGTTCTACTTCTAATAGTACTTGCGTTGAAGAATTTATTTATAATATGATTTCTAAATGTTTTCTTCGTAAATATATTCAAAAGTATCATATTAAACATCATTATAATATTGTTGCTGCTTATATAATGGGACAGAGAGAAGTTTTAACTAAATTAAATGACTTAATTGAAGATAGTCAAATATTTGAACAACTTGAAATCTGTTCTAATAAATCGGAAAAAATTGGAATTACATTTTTAAAACAAATTGAAACAAATCATCCAAAATTAGTTTCTGAAATTGAAACTAATCAAGTATCATATTTAATTTTAAAAAATCGTGAAAAATATTTGAAAGATCTTTTTAATGATGGTGAAATAAATGATAAATTATATAATAAATTTATAGACAAAATCCACAAAGAAGAATATAAAATTCATTTATAGTGGAGCATATCTAAGCTGAGTTTTTTACAAAGCAATAGAATGCTAAAACTTTTTTTTGTGTCAAGTTTTTATAATATTTCTATGACTATGAATATTAGACATAGAAATATTACAAAAAGCAAAATAATCCAAACTCATGGCCATAAAATATAAACTATATTTTATTATTAAGCAAAATTATTTATATCTTATAAATGATTGACTTTCATTAAATTTATTTTCGATTTCTTGTTCTTTTTGATGTAATCGTAATCTTCTCATCTTTTCTTCATATAATTTCTTTTTTCCACGTAATTGTTCTTTTTGTATATCTTCGTTTGACATTTTGTATGAAATATTACTTCGATTTTGAATTAATTCATCTACTGATTTAAAGTCTGTATTTCTTACATTTTCAGTATTTGATGATATTTGATCACATTCTGAATATGCTCTCATATAATCAGTAAAAGATATGTTCTGTTTTTTATCATTAATATTAAAACCACTGGTATAATCATTTGATTTATCTTCACCTAGATTATCAAAATTTTGAGTTGATGTCATTGATTCTGGTTCTTCGAAAATTATTAATTTACGTTTTTCGAAATTTGATACTTTTGTATTTTGTAAAGCATCATCTGTTAATCGTGTTTGCATTTTATCTATCATTACATTACCATAACCATGGTCAGTTGACGATTCTATACGATAACGTGAATACAATGTATTAAAACTATTAACATCAAAATTTTTTGAATTAACTATTGGTTGAAATCTTTCTTCTGTTTCTGTTTCTATTTCTTTTTTATCTTGATTTATTTGTTGCGAACGTTGTTTTTGATAATTTTCATATGTTTGTTTTTCTCTTTGTTGAAGATTTTCTTGTTTTTTTAATTCTTTAAAAATATATGAATATGCTCCTTTTATAATTTGAAAATTTTTGGGATTACCACCCCTATCTGGATGATGTATTATAACTAGTTTTTTAAATGCTTCTCTTATTGTGTTTAAAGAAGCATCATAATCTACTTCTAAAATTTCATACGGATCTAATTCTATTTGTTGCATTGTAAATATATAAATTATATAGAAAATAATATTTAACTTTATAAACACATATTAAAATAAAATATATTAAACCTACAGTTAATTAAAAAAATTTTTTTTTTATAAGAAAATCCATCCAGTAAAAATCTACTAAATTTTAATTATGTAAAATTTATTATAAAATAAATTGATTTTTATATTATAATAAATAAAATGAAATAAAATGAAATAAAATGAAATAAAATGAAATAAAATGAAATAAAATGAAATAAAATGAAATAAAATGAAATAAAATGAAATTTAATATTAAAATTGAATATTAATTATATGTAAAGTAATTAACATGGATTATAGCGATACATTTGATATTGATTTTGATAAAGCTGCTGATTTATTTGATGATTATATTAATAGTTGTAATGTAATTGAACGAAAATATGTTCCGCCATCACCATTAGTTATTTCTACTATAACAATAACTGGAATTATTGGTTCTTTTGTAAATAATAATATTATTTATAACTGTTTATCTACAAATCAAGATATTATTTATCTTGAAAATGGAAATAATATTAGAGGAAATAAACCTCTAAAAAAGAAAAAAAGACCTAAAAAAGAAAAAATAGATCGTTTTACAAAAATTGATAAAAGAAAAAGAGGAAAAGGAAAAGCTTTTTCTAATCAAGTAAGTTTAGGTATTAAAGGAATTTTACCAAAACATAAAAAACCAATTAATGTCAAATTATTTACTAATGGGGGACTTCATATGGCTGGACCTAGAAGTTTAGAAGAAGCCAAATTAATACTTGATATTATTATTAAACAAATTAATACAATTTCATTAAAACATTTGATACAAGGAACAAAAAAATATATTAATATTCAACCGATTGAAAATATAAGAACAAAAGATAATTCTGAACTTACTATAAATATGATAAATAGTACTTTTCAGACAAATTTTAAAATTGAACAAATAAAATTATTCAATTTATTACAAAAAACATATGAGATTACTGATGTTTTTACTACTTATAATAATTGTATGTCTTCACCTGTTAGAGTTTACTTAAAGTGTTTTTCTGAATATGATAAAAAAAAAAAAAGATATAAACAACCATCTTTATTCGTTTATAGAAGTGGTAGTATTAATATTGTTGTCCATAATATGGATTTGTTAGATAAAGCATATAATTTTATTAATGAATTCTTAAAAAAAAATTTTGAAGAAATCGTTCAAATCGATATTGATCTTATACCAGAGTTATAATTATTTAAAAATTTTTATTAGTTTTATTAAAATTTTTTTTTTTATATATTTACCATTTTTTGTAATTTTCAAATTTTTACTTTTGGCATGTTCTCTCAATTCTTTTATCGTCATATTAGTCCAATTATAATGTTTATCACAATTAACGATTTTGTCACGAATTTTATTTCGCGAACCATAAACAGAATCAGTGCAAATAGCATACGGATTTATTTTGGGATTTTTTGTTTTTATTTGTTGAATACAATGACAATAATTCTTCTCAATTTTTAACTTAGACATTATTTATATATATAATTTATATAATATAACAATTTGTTGTTATTATTATAAATAAGATGGAAAAAGATATAAATTTTATTATACGATATATTGATTTTCATATTTATTATTGTGATCAATGTAATGAAAGAGTTCAATGGCAAACATTAACTAAAAATATTATGTTACAACATATATATTCAGAAATACCAAATTTTGATATTTCTGATATAATTATAAAATATATTAATCCATTAAAGAATTTTTGTTCATCAAATTGTAACAAAAATTATCGGAAAAAATATCCAACCGATTATATAATTTGCAAATATTGTAATGAATTCGTTAATCGTGATTTTATGACCATAAAAAATTTCGGTTGTGGAAATACACTTATACTTGACACATCATGTCTTGATTGTTCGTATAAAAAAAAAATATATATATAATAATTTTTAATCAAATTCAAAATATATTGGTTTTCCGTCGTCGTCTTGATATAATGAAAAATTATTATCTAAAACAAATGGTTTTAGATAATTTTTACATTCAGTTGTTATTTCATATCCATTTTTATTTATATAATTATTTGGTAATTTTTTTTCAATATTAGCAATTTTAGATAATTCTATATCTATTATTTCATATTTATAAGGATTTGTATTAATTTTCTTTATCATTGGCATTATATTAGTTTTACCATCTAAAGCATATATTACTGCTTTTTCACCAACAGCTTTCGCTAATTCTATATCAATTGGTGTAGCAATGTGAGTACAAGATCTTTGTAAATAATCTGGAACTATACAATGGCATTTATATTTTAAACTATTAGTAATTAAATTTGATAATTGAAATCCAATTCCTCCTAATTGTTTATGTCCAAATGAATCTACACTTTTACTATTAGCTACAAAATTACCATTGCTATCTTTAATTCCTTCAGATACAGCAATTGTACAATAACCATATTTATTCTTAAAGTATTTTACTAATTCCAAAAATTTATCTTTGTCAAATTTAACTTCTGGTAATAAACAAATATGAGGCGAATCTTTTTCTTTTTTTTTCCATACTGAAGAAGCAGCTGTTAGCCAACCAGCATGCCTGCCCATAATTTCCATTATAACTACATTTGTTGATGTTAAATACATGGATTTTAAATCAGTTGAACTTTCTAACATTGAAATTGCTATATATTTTGCAGATGATGGAAAGCCTGGGCAAACATCTGTAAATGGTAAATCATTGTCAATTGTTTTTGGAATACCTATACATATTAAATCATAATCAAAATATTCTTTGATTTTTGATAATTTATTTGATGTATCTGCTGAATCATTACCACCATTGTAAAATATACATTTTATATTTTTTTCTTTTAAAGTATGATAAATTTTTTCATATATTTCATAATCATCTTCTTTTAATTTATATCTACAAGATCCAAATATACCACCTGGTGTATTTTCAATAAGAGATAAATCTTTTTCACTTAAATTTGTTATATCTATTATTCGATTTTCTATTAAACCAATTATTCCATTTTTTGCAGCATATATTTTATTTATTCTATCTGAATGTTTTTGTGCTGTTCTTATTAAACTTGCTGCTGTATTATTTATTACTGGTGTCATACCACCAGATTGAGCATAAATTATATTTAACATTTAATTATTATTAATATTTTAAGTTTATCTAAATTTTCTTGTATATACTAATATATATTCTTGTTTTCTATAGTACGAATTACTCATAATTATTTTATAAATATATTTATTCAAATATTGAATTCAAAATTGAATAAATATATATTTACTTATCAATAAATTAACTAAAAAAATGTCTTTATTCTGCTCAATTGTTGGAAATGTAGATAGCGGTAAATCAACATTTTGCGAAAATATTAAAAAAAAATCGAAAAAATTAGAAAAAAATATTACACAAGATATTATACCACATCTATATAATCATTATGGTAATAATATTGTTTTTTTAGATACACCAGGACACGATTGTTTTAATGAAATGAGAATTCAAACAGTTCAAATGTCACATATTGTTTTATTTTTTATAGATATTCATTCATTCAATGAATCTGATAAAAAATATTTAACATTTCTTAAAGAAATTAAAAAACCATTTGTTGTTATTTTAAACAAATGTGATACTATGGAAAAAAAACAAATTAAATATCAAATTGATTATTTTAAATTAAAATTATCAGAAAATGGTTTCAATTCTGAACACTTTAAAAAAAACAAAAATATTAAAACTGATATTTCTATAATTCCTATTTCGGCATTAACAAAATTAGGAATTAATAATCTGTTCAATTATTTACAACAAATTAGTACTTTTATTAAATTTAAAAATAATAAAGGCTACTTTATTGAAAATAGAAACTTTATTTCAAAAGGCTTATTAACACAAGCTATTATTTCTATCCCTGTTAAACAAAATGATATTATCCATTATATTGATAATGATCTTAAACTTCAAACCGAAAGTCTTGACTTTATTTATGATACAAAATTACATTTGGTAAAAAATACAAATGATATGACTTGTTATTATAAATTGAAACAAATACCAATGCCAGGTACACCATTCTATTTTGGTAATGATTTTTCTAAATTAGAAAAATATTTGAAAAAATTAAAAAAATATACAGAAGATATTAATGCTAATGTAGCTGATCAAGGAATTGTAATTGTAGCACCAACATATACTAAATTGATGGCTATCAAAAATTATGTTAATACATTAAAAATTAGAAATCAATCTGTATCTGTTAAAAAATATATTTTATCAAATCAAATATTAAAAAAACATTTATTAATCAATAAATCTAAACAGACCGAAAATACAATTGATAATATGTACAATCAAATTTATCAAAAAACTTTATTTTTTGGTAAAATGAAAGATAATCCTGAAATATTTTCAGAAGAAAATATTTATGAATTATTTCGTAAATATATAAATTATGTTGAAAATATATTCAATTCTATTACAAAACAATATTCAAATTTATATGCTCCTTGTTTTATGAAAATATTAGATGAACATATTTATCATAATAAAAGTCCTATTATTCTTGGAGTTAAAATTATTAAAGGAAAATTACATAATAATATTTCTATTCAAACAGAAAAAAAATTTTTAGGCCAAATCGTATCTATTCAAAAAGATAATAAACCAATACAAATTGCTAATGAAAATTATAGTGTATGCTTAAAAATTAATTCCGAATTAAAATATGAAAGTGATATGAAATTTTTTAAAACTTTTTATACATCAGATGAAAAATATATTAGACAAAAATATAAATGGTTATTTGATAAATAATAAAAATTTTAAAACAAGTCCATTTGAATTATACCAGACGTTCTGAATTATTATTTATTTATAATAATTTTTGTTTCATTTGCTTATATATTCCTTTATTTGCTTATATATTCCTTTATTCAAATTCGGATCATTTGTTGCTTTATTCAAATTCGGATCATTTGTTGCTTTATTCAAATTCGGATCATTTGTTGCTTTTATGATTGAATCATCGGCTGATCTACAAGACGCAGCAAATAAAACAAAAGGAGCTTCCTTACTCTTTAAATTATTACGAATATCTTTTATTATTTGATCTAAATTCTGATGTGCTTTAGAAGAATTTTCTAATAAACCAGTATATTTATTAAAACTTTTTAAATATTTAGGTATTAAAATTGAACTATCAGTTCTCTTTATTTCATCCCACTCGAATAATTTTTCTCTACTATTTACCTTTATAGGGCATTTGAATAAACCCCTATCTTTTCTGTTAACTCTATCTGAATGCTCAGCAAACGTGAAAGAAATATTAGGTACTCTATTTTCATATACACAAAAAATATGAATGTTGGTAGAATACCATGTTGGTATTATTTTTTTAAAAGTGAAATTATTATAATCGTTATTATGCTCTTTATTTATCTCTAATAACGTGTCCCCCAAAGAATAAGTAAATAAAGAACATCCAGCATTACATAACATTATTACTTTTTGTCCTGGATATAAAACAATATCTCTTAACAATTTTCTGAGTCCCAATTTCTTCTTATTAATTATATTAATAATATTCTCGTTGAATTCATTCTTAAATTTTTTAATAAATTCTGATTTATTTCTAGACATACCGAATTTCATCCTTTCTAATTGTCCGAATAAATCATCACGACTCTCATTAGCATAATTATTACCAGATTCAATATATTCAGTAATTAATACACTCATTAATAATATTTCTAAGTAAATATTATCAAAAATTTCATCGTTTGTACTTAATCGTTTTTTTATATAAGTTTCATGCAATGAATGTAGTTCGTTTGTTAAATGTAGTTCTTTAACAAATCTTGAATCAAACTTATTAAAAAGTAAATCATTATAAACTTTATATTTTATATATTTATATTTTATAAATTTATATTCCAATACTCTCTCAAAATAGGTTTTATTTTTTGTGAAAATTTTATCCATAAACCATTTAATTATATTTGGAAATTCTTCATTATCGTGAATATCTAAAAATTTTTTAATCCATTTATCTACTTCATTCGTAAATTTATTATCAATCGTTTTCATTTCGTTATCATATTCAAAAATCATCTGTGGTTTGTTTAATCGTTTTGTACCATGTATAAAACTTTCTCTACCATGAGCAGATAGTATAAATTTAGGAACTGGGGTCATACTTAGATCTTCAAAAGATCTATAATTTAATTTTTTTATTATATTTTCTTTCCATTTTCTAAGAGAATTTTGTTCTATATCATAATCTATTTCCACCCACGCTTTATTTTTTTTTTTTTTTACATTATAAAAAATCCAACGATTGTTAATTCGTGGTTGACCGGATCCAATTTCTGTTTTTATTTTTATCCAATTTCTACTTGCATTATTCCAATCGGTTTTATTTTTTTTTTTTTTTATAACTTTTTTA
>Ga0208879_1004806_pt1 | contig 10375 bp, 20 predicted proteins | sample Knorr_S15_td_Bot_FD_185605 | JGI IMG/M metagenome (GOLD analysis project Ga0208879, IMG submission 185605) | Marine microbial communities from Southern Atlantic Ocean transect - Knorr_S15_td_Bottom_ad_5009_LV_A (SPAdes) (version 2) | ecosystem: Environmental > Aquatic > Marine > Oceanic | place...
CAGCTCAAAAGTTGCCTATAACAACTAAATTCGTAGTTCGTAGAGACTACGTTGAAGCTTAATCGATAAACTATTATTAGCGATGAAACAAGCTGTAATTATTGAAATGTCAACTGAGGAGTTGGTCGGGAAACTAACAGAGGAAAGAGCTACATTGTCTAAATTAAATTTAGCACATGCAGTATCTCCACTTGAAAACCCTGTTCAACTTCGTGAAACAAAGAAAACAGTTGCGCGTATTCTAACGGAAGTTAGAAGAAGAGAACTAGAAGTATAAGACAAAGATGGAAACTAGAAATCTTAGAAAAGAACGTGTCGGTGTTGTGAAGAGCAACAAAATGGACAAGTCTGTTACCGTAACTATTGAGCGTAAGGAACGTCATGCTATGTACGGAAAGTTCGTAAAAAAATCTTCTACATTTGTAGCTCATGATGAGAAAAATGACTGTAATATCGGTGATACCGTGCGCATCATGGAAACTCGTCCATTGAGTAAAACAAAGAACTGGAGAGTAGTAGAAATCCTAGAAAGAGCAAAGTAAGATGGTACAACAGGAAAGTCGATTAAAAGTAGCCGACAATACCGGAGCCAAAGAAGTACTTTGTATTCGTGTATTAGGTGGTACTCGCAGAAGATATGCCGGCTTAGGCGACAAGATCGTAGTTACTGTTAAATCTGCAATTCCAGCAGGAACAGTAAAAAAAGGTCAAGTGTCTACAGCTGTAGTTGTTCGTGCAAAAAAAGAAGTACGTCGTCAGGATGGGTCTTATATCCGTTTTGATGATAATGCTTGTGTTTTGTTGAGCACTACTGGCGAAATGTTAGGTACTCGTGTTTTCGGACCTGTAGCTCGTGAATTGCGAGACAAGCAGTTTATGAAAATAGTTTCACTAGCGCCTGAGGTGCTATAAAACGATTTACAATGGCGAAATTGCACATTAAAAAAGGAGATACAGTAAAAATTCTTTCAGGTTCCGATAACGGGAAAACTGGAAAAATTACTTCTGTAGATCTTGAAAAAGGAAGAGCCTTCGTTGAAGGCATTAACATGGTGTCGAAACACACAAAGCCTAGCGCAGCAAATCCACAAGGTGGAATTGTAAAACGTGAAGCTTCTGTTCACATTTCTAACCTTATGGTTGTTGATTCGAAAGGTCAAGCGAGCCGTGTAGGAAGAAAAATTGGAGAGAATGGCAAGTTGGTTCGTTACTCTAAAAAAACAGGGGAGGTTCTATAATGGCGTACACTCCAAGACTACAAGAGAAATATCGCAACGAGATTGTTGCGGCTCTCAAGGAGCGCATGGGTTACAAAAACATCATGCAAGTACCTAAGTTAGAGAAAATCTGTCTTAATCAAGGGATTGGTGAAGCAACAACAGATAAGAAATTAGTTGATGTTGCCGCTGAAGAAATGACTCGTATTACTGGTCAGAAAGCAGTTGCTACCCTATCTAAGAAAGATATCTCAAACTTTAAATTAAGAAAAGCAATGCCTATTGGTGTTCGCGTTACATTACGTGGAGATCATATGTATGAATTCTTAGATCGTTTAGTTTCTACTGCATTACCTGCAGTTCGTGATTTTCACGGGATCAATCCAAACGGATTCGATGGTAGAGGAAACTATACTTTAGGTATCAAAGAGCAAATTATATTCCCAGAGATCTTTATCGATCAGGTGAATAGAATTACTGGTATGGATATTACTTTTGTAACATCTGCTGATACCAATAAAGAAGCTTTTGAGTTGTTAAAGGAATTTGGTTTACCATTTAAAAAATAAGTAGGATGGCAAAAGAATCAATGAAAGCCAGAGAGCGTAAGAGACAAAAACTGGTAGAGAAATACGCTGAAAAGCGTGCCGCTTTAAAAGCAGCCGGCGACTATGTAGGCTTACAAAAGCTTCCTAAAAATGCTTCACCTGTACGTTTACACAACCGTTGTAAATTAACAGGTCGACCTAAAGGATATATGCGTCAGTTTGGCGTTTCACGTGTTACATTCCGTGAAATGGCGAACTTCGGATTAATTCCAGGTGTGAAAAAAGCTAGTTGGTAAACTGATAAATTGTTTGAATCATGTATACAGATCCAATAGCAGATTACTTAACGCGACTTCGTAACGCCGTAATGGCGGGACACAGAGTTGTTGAAGTACCTGCATCAAACATCAAAAAAGAAATAACGAAGATCTTAAAAGATCAGGGTTATATCTTGAACTTTAAGTTCGAAAATGCGAATGCACAAGGTAGCATCAAGATTGCATTAAAGTACAATCCTGTAACTAAGTTACCAGCAATCACTTCTTTGAAAAGGGCCTCTAAACCAGGTTTACGTAAATATGCTTCTGCAACAGAAATGCCGAGAGTATTAAATGGTTTAGGTGTAGCTATCGTTTCAACTTCTAAAGGTGTGATGACCGATAAAGAAGCACGTTCAATGAACGTAGGTGGTGAAGTATTGTGTTACGTATATTAATCAACGCAAAACATTAAGAAATGTCAAGAATAGGTAAACAACCGGTCATAATTCCTGAAGGAGTTGCCCTTACTGTATCTTCATCAAATGAAGTTACTGTTAAAGGTAAGCTTGGGGAATTATCTCTGCAGGTTACAGAACCAATCGCCGTAAGAGTTGAGGAATCTGTTGTTACTCTTGAAAGACCAAACGATCTAAAAGAATCTAGAGCAAAACACGGTTTATACCGCGCTTTAATTCAGAACATGATTGTAGGTGTTACTAAAGGGTATACAAAAGAACTTGAATTAGTAGGTGTAGGTTACCGTGCAGCTAACAAAGGTCAATTATTAGAACTTAGTTTAGGTTTCTCTCATAACATTGTGTTAGAAATCTGTCCTGAAGTAAAATTGGAAACAGTTTCTGAAAAGGGTAAAAACCCTATCGTGAAATTAGCTTCACACGATAAACAACTTATCGGTGTGGTTGCAGCTAAGATCCGTTCAATGAGAAAGCCTGAGCCATACAAAGGAAAAGGTATTAAGTTCGTAGGTGAAGAAATTAGAAGAAAAGCAGGTAAAACTGCAGGCTAATAAATTAGGAAGCTATGGCATTGTCAAAAGAATATAGAAGAAAGCGTATCAAAATGCGTGTTCGTAAGAACATCAATGGTACAGCTACAACACCAAGACTTTCAGTTTTTAGAAGTAACAAATCGATTTACGCTCAGTTAATCGATGATTTAGCAGGAACAACTTTGTTGTCTGTTTCATCTGCTGATAAAAACGCAAAAGTTGAGGGGACAAAAAGCGAACAAGCCAACTTAGTTGGTAAAGCCCTTTCTGAGAAAGCTCTTGCTGCCGGTATCACAAATTGTGTGTTCGACAGAAATGGGTATTTATACCACGGAAGAGTAAAATCTTTAGCAGAAGGTGCTAGAGAAGGAGGACTTAAATTCTAAGAAAAGATGGCAAGTAAGAACTATAAGATTGAGAAAGTTAAGCCTTCAGGCTTAGAACTCAAAGAGCGTTTAGTAGGAATCCAACGCGTTACTAAAGTAACCAAAGGTGGTAGAACATTTAGTTTCTCTGCGATTATGGTTGTAGGCGACGAAGCTGGTGTAGTAGGACACGGAATGGGTAAAGCCAAAGAAGTTGTTTCTGCAATTACTAAAGCAACAGAAGACGCTAAGAAAAACTTGTGCCGTATTCCTGTAGTGAATCACACGATTCCTCATGAACAAAATGGTAAGTTTGGAGGAGCTCGTGTCTTCATCCGTCCTGCATCTCACGGTACAGGAGTTATTGCTGGTGGTGCAATGCGTGCAGTAATTGAATCTGCAGGTATTCACGATATCTTGGCAAAATCTAAAGGTTCGTCGAACCCTCACAACGTTGTAAAAGCAACTATGAATGCTTTATTACAATTGAGAGATGCTCGTGCTGTAGCAGCTCAAAGAGGGATTTCAATGAGCAAGGTCTTTAACGCTAAATAATTTAGAGATGGCCAAAATCAGAATCAAACAAGTTCGTAGTAAGATCGATAGACCTGAGCGTCAAAAGAGAACTCTTGAAGCTCTTGGGTTAAAAAAGATCAACCAAGTGGTAGAGCATGAAGGCACTCCTCAAATTTTGGGGATGGTAAATGCTATCAAACACTTGATCGAAGTAGAAGAAGTTAAGTAAGAACTATTTAAAGGAATCGTAAGATGAATTTAACTAATTTGAAACCGGCCAATGGTTCGGTTCAGCATGGAAAGCGTATTGCACGTGGTCAGGGTTCTGGTCATGGAGGTACTGCCACTCGTGGTCATAACGGACAAAAGTCTCGTTCTGGTTACTCTAGAAAGGTAGGTTTTGAAGGTGGTCAAATGCCTTTGCAACGTCGTGTACCTAAGTTCGGATTCAAGAATATTAACCGTGTAGAATACAAGGGAATTAATCTTGATATAATCCAAGCTTTAGTAGATACAAAGAAAATTAAAGACGAAGTAAATATTGAAGTATTAATGGCTAACGGTTTAGCTCGTAAAAACGACCTAGTAAAAATTCTAGGTAGAGGAGCTTTAACCGCTAAACTAAACATTACCGCTCATAAATTTACAGCAAGTGCACAAGCTGCCGTTGAAGCTGCAGGTGGTACTGTTACAAACCTTTAATAAGCCCCCACACTTATGAAGAAATTGATCGAAACGCTCAGAAATATCTGGAAAATCGAAGAATTAAGAGGTAGGATCATAGCCACACTAGGCTTCCTACTTATCTATCGTTTAGGTTCCTTTGTGGCCCTGCCAGGTATCGACCCGCAACAGCTTGATGCATTGCAAAACCAGACATCTGGAGGTTTGTTAGGATTATTGAATATGTTTACTGGTGGTGCCTTTTCACAAGCCTCTATTATGGCTTTGGGTATCATGCCATACATTTCAGCATCTATTGTTATTCAGTTAATGACAATGGCTGTTCCTTATTTGCAGAAATTGCAGAAAGATGGTGAAAGCGGTAGAACGAAGCTGAGTCAGATAACTCGTTATCTAACAGTTTTGATTACTTGCGTCCAAGCACCGGGTTATATTGCCAACCTAAAAGCTACTTTACCAGCTGAAGCCTTCTTGTTATCAAGTGGTGCATTCTGGTTCTCTAGTATTGTAATTTTGGTTACAGGTACTATGTTTGCTATGTGGTTGGGTGAGAAAATTACCGATAGAGGTATTGGTAACGGAATCTCATTATTGATTATGGTGGGTATTATTGCGAGTCTTCCTCAATCATTCTTGTTTGAAGTAGGTAGAGCTAACCCATTAATCATCTTAGTTGAATTGATTATCTTGCTTGTCGTGATTCTTCTATCAGTAATGTTAGTACAGGGTGTTCGTCGCATACCAATTCAATATGCAAAACGTGGTGCAACGGCGCAAGTTGCTGCAGCTCGTCAGTATATGCCTTTAAAGGTGAATGCGGCTGGTGTAATGCCAATTATCTTTGCACAAGCTATCATGTTTATACCAATAACCTTCGCTGGATTCTCGGATTCAGAAGGAGTTCAAAGTTTTGTTACAACTTTCTCTGATTTCTCAGGATTTTGGTATAATTTTGCATTCGCTATTTTAATTATAACATTCACCTATTTCTACACAGCAATTACGGTTAATACAAACCAGATGGCTGATGATTTGAAACGAAATGGTGGATTCATTCCAGGTGTTAAGCCCGGAAAGGATACAGCAGGTTTCTTAGATGGTGTGATGTCTAGAATTGTGTTGCCTGGTTCTGTTTTCTTAGCAATACTTGCCATTTTACCGGCATTTGCGATGAACGCAGGAATCAACCAGTCTTTCGCACAGTTCTTTGGAGGTACCTCTCTATTGATTATGGTAGGTGTTGTTTTAGACACGCTACAACAAATAGAAAGTTACCTATTAAGTCGTCACTACGATGGTTTAATGAAATCAGGTCGATTGTCTGGTAGATCAGGAATGTAATTTATCGCATGATTTATTACAAGACTGAAGAGGAAATTGAGCTAATAAGAGAGAGTTCTTTACTTGTTGCTAAAACTCACGCTGAGGTAGCGAAACTTATACAACCGGGTGTAACTAGTCTGGAATTGGATAAGGTCGCTGAGGAGTTCATCAGAGATAATGGTGGTATTCCAGCCTTTAAAGGTTATAGTGGTTTTCCGAACACTTTATGTGTTTCGCCTAATGAACAGGTGGTTCACGGGATTCCAAATAACGAGCCTTTAGAATCTGGAACGATTCTATCCTTAGACTGTGGTGTTAAGAAAAATGGCTTCTTTGGAGATTCCGCTTTTACTTATGAAGTAGGAGAAATTGCCCAAGATGTGAAAGACCTTTTAAGAGTTACTCGCGAGTCGCTTTATAAAGGAATTGAAGCTGCTGTTGCCGGAAATCGCATTGGCGATATTGGTTTTGCAGTCCAACTACACGCAGAAAGACATAGCTATGGCGTAGTGCGCGAATTGGTAGGACACGGAGTTGGTGAAAACTTACACGAAAGTCCAGAAGTTCCAAACTACGGTAAAAGAGGTAGAGGCGTGAAATTACAAGAGGGATTGGTAATCGCTATTGAACCTATGATTAATATGGGTGTAAAAGAGATTATTCAATTAAATGACGGTTGGACCATTAAGACGGCCGACTTAAAACCTTCGGCACACTTTGAACACACTATTGTTGTTCGAAAAGGTGAAGCAGAGATATTGTCGTCATTCGACTTTATCGACGAAGTATTAAAAAACAAAAACTAGTGTATGGCTAAACAAGCATCTATAGAGCAAGACGGAGTGATAATTGAAGCACTTTCGAATGCAATGTTCCGAGTTGAACTTGAAAATGGACACATTTTAACAGCTCACATCTCTGGAAAGATGCGTATGCACTATATCAAATTGTTACCTGGAGACAAAGTTAAATTAGCGATGTCGCCTTACGATTTGAGTAAAGGACGAATTACTTACAGATATTAAATAAGTCAACGATGAAAGTAAGAGCATCAATCAAGAAAAGAAGTGCTGACTGCCAAATTGTGCGCAGAAAGGGACGTCTTTACGTAATCAACAAGAAGAACCCTAAATTTAAACAAAGACAGGGCTAGTCCTTGATCTAAAAAAAAATTCTATGGCAAGAATTGCAGGGGTAGATTTACCTAAAAACAAAAGAGGAGTAATCGGTTTAACTTATATCTTCGGTATAGGTGCAACACGATCAAAGGAAATTCTTACAGAAGCCGGTGTCAATCTGGACACTAAGGTTGAGGATTGGAATGATGACGAATTGAACAAAATTCGTACTGTTATTTCTGAGTACACAATTGAAGGAGAGCTACGCTCTGAGGTTCAATTGAACATCAAGCGATTGATGGATATCGGATGTAACAGAGGAATTCGCCATCGTGTAGGCTTACCTTTGAGAGGTCAAAGAACTAAGAACAACTCACGTACGAGAAAAGGTAGAAGAAAAACTGTTGCTAACAAAAAGAAAGCAACTAGATAACAATTTTCCTAGCTATGGCAAAAACTAACAAAAAAAGAAAAGTAAAAGTAGAGGCTGTTGGTGAAGCGCATATCCATGCGTCGTTCAACAACATCATTATCTCTCTTACTAACAAAGCAGGTCAAGTTATTTCTTGGTCTTCTGCGGGTAAGCAAGGGTTTAAGGGTTCTAAAAAGAACACACCTTACGCTGCTCAAACAGCTGCTGAAGATTGTGCAAAAGTTGCACACGAAGCAGGTTTGAGAAAAGTAAAAGTTTATGTGAAGGGACCAGGTAATGGTCGTGAATCTGCAATCCGTACTTTACACAACAACGGAATTCAGGTATCTGAAATTGTAGATGTTACTCCTCAACCACACAATGGTTGTCGTCCTCCAAAACGTAGAAGAGTTTAATCGCTTTAAAGTCTAAGAAATGGCAAGATATACAGGTCCAAAAACCAAAATTGCTCGTAGATTCGGAGAAGCAATTTTCGGAGCAGACAAATCTTTCGAGAAAAGAAATTACGCTCCTGGTCAACACGGGAACTCTCGAAGAAGATCAAAGAAATCAGAATATGCAATTCAGTTAACTGAAAAGCAGAAGGCTAAATATACTTACGGAATCCTTGAAAAACAATTCCGCAACCTATTTAAAAAAGCTTCTGCGAGACCAGGTATTACTGGTGAGATTTTACTCCAATTGTGTGAGTCTCGTTTAGATAATACTGTTTACCGTATGGGTATTTCACCTTCACGTAGTGGTGCTCGTCAGTTGGTTTCTCACCGTCACATTACTGTGAATGGTGGTATTGTAAACATTCCTTCATACGCTATGCGTCCTGGTGATGTAATTGAAGTTCGCGAAAAGTCGAAAGCCTTAGAAGCGATTAACGATTCATTAGCAGCACACTCAAATGTGTACGAATGGTTGGAATTCAATGCAGAGACTAAAAGAGGAACTTTTGTAGCAGTTCCTGAGCGTTCACAAATCACTGAGAATATCAAGGAGCAGTTGATCGTTGAATTGTACTCTAAGTAAGTCTTAAGAATATTTAAATACTTCATATATGGCAATTTTAAATTTCCAAAAACCGGATAAAGTGTATTTGGTAAATTCTTCTGACTCTTTTGGTCAGTTTGAGTTTAGCCCTCTAGAACCTGGTTATGGCTTAACTATCGGAAATGCTCTACGTAGAGTATTGCTTTCTTCACTTGAAGGATTTGCCATTTCTTCTGTTCGTATAGAAGGTGTTGAGCATGAATTCTCAACTATCGAAGGCGTAGTAGAAGATGTAACAGAAATCATCTTGAACTTAAAACAAGTACGTTTTAAGAAACAAGTTGAGGATGCTGAGAACGAAACAGTTCACGTATCGGTTTCTGGACAAGAGCAACTAACGGCAGGTGATATTGCTAAGTTCATTTCTGGTTTCCAAATTTTGAACCCCGAATTGGTAATCTGTAATATGACTTCTTCAGTAAAAATGGACATGGTCTTGACTATCATCAAGGGTCGTGGTTTTGTTACTTCTGAAGAACACAATATGGAAGATGCCCTTCTTGGAACGATCGCTACTGATTCGATCTTCACACCAATCAAAAATGTGAAGTATGAAATTGAAAACTTCCGTGTAGAGCAAAAAACTGACTACGAAAAGTTGGTATTTGAATTAACTACGGATACTTCGATCAATCCAAAGGATGCTTTAACAGAAGCTGCCAAGATATTAATTCACCACTTCATGTTGTTCTCTGACGAGCGCATTACATTGGAAGATCAAGAAACTTCATCGGCAAATGAGTACGATGAGGAATCTTTAAGAATGAGACAACTTCTTCAGTCGAAATTGTCTGATATGGATCTTTCAGTACGTGCTTTAAATTGTTTGAAAGCTGCTGAAGTAGAAACTTTAGGTGACTTAGTAACATTTAACAAAAGCGATTTGATGAAGTTTAGAAACTTCGGTAAAAAATCGTTGACTGAATTAGACGAATTGGTAGCAATCAAAGGGTTAAACTTTGGTATGGACACTGCAAAGTATAAATTAGACAAGGAATAGGGGCATGAGACACGGAAAGAAATTCAATCACTTAGGAAGAAAGACGGCTCATCGTAAAGCGATGTTGGCTAACATGGCTTGCTCTCTGATTGAACATAAGCGTATTAACACGACTGTGGCTAAAGCAAAAGCATTGAAAAAATATGTGGAGCCTTTAATCACTAAAGCAAAAGACGATTCTACTCACTCACGTAGAGTAGTATTTAGTTACTTGAAGCAAAAAGAAACATTGAAAGAATTATTCGGTGCTGTTTCTGCTAAAGTAGGCGATCGTCCAGGTGGATACACTCGTATCATCAAAACAGGAAACCGTTTAGGTGATAATGCTGAAATGTGTATGATTGAGTTGGTTGATTTCAACGAAGTTTACACGAACGGTAAAGAGATGAAGAAAACTAAAACTCGTAGACGTAAGAAAGCTACTGCTACTGCAGTAGAAGATGCGCCTGCAGTTGAGGAAGCTCAAGTTGTAGAAGAAACTCCAGTGGCTGAAGCTGCTACTGAAGAAGCTACTGTAGCTGATGAAAAAAAGTCTGAAGATGCAAATGGTGAAAATCAAGACGCATAAGAAAGAATCGTATGTAGTTATCTAAATACATTTAAAGGATAAAGCTTCGGCTTTATCCTTTTTTTATGAATTTTTAATTTCGAATGAAATACCAAGCAAAACAAAAAGCCTTACTACTTCTGGAAGATGGAACCATCTTTCATGGTCATGCTGCTGGTCTGAGAGGAATGGCAACAGGAGAAGTGTGTTTTAATACTGGAATGACTGGGTATCAAGAGATCTTTACCGATCCTTCATATACCGGTCAATTGATGCTTACTACCAATGCTCACATTGGTAACTATGGTATTCAT
>Ga0208879_1004809_pt1 | contig 10371 bp, 9 predicted proteins | sample Knorr_S15_td_Bot_FD_185605 | JGI IMG/M metagenome (GOLD analysis project Ga0208879, IMG submission 185605) | Marine microbial communities from Southern Atlantic Ocean transect - Knorr_S15_td_Bottom_ad_5009_LV_A (SPAdes) (version 2) | ecosystem: Environmental > Aquatic > Marine > Oceanic | place...
CAATTCAAAAAGGTAAGGAATTTATAGAGTTGTATTTTCAAAGATTTGAAAAAATTAAAGATTATATAGAAAAAACCAAAGAAGAAATATACTACAAAGGATACGTAGAAACATTATTTGGAAGAAAAAGATATATTGACGAAATAAAATCAAATGATAAACGAATAAGAGCTCATGGGGAGCGTATGGCAATTAATATGCCAATTCAAGGTACCGCTGCAGAAATAATTAAAATTGCAATGATAAATATAAATAATTCAAATGATTACCAAAATATACAAACAAAAATGCTTTTACAAATACATGATGAATTGATTTTTGAATGTGATAAAAATCAATCAAAAGATCTTTCAAATATACTTAGTAAAATCATGCCCAATGTAGTAGAATTAAATGTTCCATTAACCATTAATATACAAAAAGGCCAAAACTTAGGCGAAATGAGTTAATTAAACATATAGGAGAAATAGATGAGTATAGATATTAAACCCGTAAATACACTGATTAAATCAGTAAATTTATATACTAATAGAATGAGGAAATCTAGGAAAGAAACTATAAAAAATGATCTTTCTTCTTTTATTCAATGGCTAACTATAAGTCTTGAAAATAAATCATATGATGAAAATTCCAATCTAGAGAATATTAATCTTAATATCATCGAACCTTTCTTTATTGAGCAATACGTAAAAATAACTAACTTAAAACATTCAAATCAAAATGCTTCTAAAAAATTAACTGTCGCAAGAGATTATTTAAATTATATTCATACTGAAGGTTTTACTGAATCAAATCTTGGGAATCATATAAGAAATAAAAAAGGTCGAAGAAGTGGATCAGTATTGCTAAAATCAAAAGTACATGAGGGCGATTTTATTGAAATTTCCAAAGAATACCACGATTCACTAGAAAAAGAATTAAATGTAAAATATAAAGAAAGAGAAGATGTGGTTGTTGATATTAATAAAGCTGCAGCAGATAAAGATTTCAGAGAAAATGCACCATTAGAAGCTGCAAGAGAAAAACAAGGGTTAATTGAATCTCAAATTAAAACCATAGAAGAAACATTGAGGAAGTCAGTTATATTTAACACAAAAAGAAGTAATAAGAAAAATAAAATTGCACAAATAGGATCTAAAGTAACACTGGAAAAAGAAAACAAAAGAACTAAAATTAATCTTGTAGCTTCACCTGAGGCAGATGTTAATTTATCTAAAATATCTCTTGAGTCTCCACTTGGAAAAGCCCTCCTGGGGAAAGGTGAAAACGATCATGTTACAATATCAGCACCGGTAGGTGAAATAAAATACAAAATAGTCAAAGTAACTTAACTGATTTTTAATGTGATAGTGGCTAATAAATAATTATTGCAATAATTTAAGACCTTTAAGTAATTAATTTAATTACTTTATTTAGAATAAGTTCTGTAATTTCTTCTTGTTTTGATTCGCAATAAATTCTAACAACATTTTCTGTGCCTGAAATTCTTACTAAAAACCATGAACCATCATTATAGACATGTTTAATTCCATCAATATCAGTTGAATAACTTAAACCAAAATTATATATTTCTTTTGGTTTAATATTCATAATATTATTATTAATTTCTTTCCTTCTATTGATATCAAAATCTATATCTTTTCTAACGAAACACCTATCTCCTACTAATGTTTTTATTTCATCTAAAATTTTACTTATTGATAATCCTGTTTGCCTAATTAAATCTAAAATATAAATACTATTAATAATTCCATCTCTATCAGGGAATTGATCAGAACCAAATCCTCCGCTTTCTTCTCCTGCAAACATGACTTTTTTTTGATTGAGAAATTTACTTAGATATTTAAAACCTATAGGTGTCTCTAAAACAGGAACATTATAATTTGCAGATAATGTATCAATAGCATGACTTACAGACAAAGATCTTGCAACAGCATCTCTTTTACCATTAATTTCAAACATGTAATATAGAAGTAACAAAAAGATTTCGTATGTTTCTAAAACTTTGCCATTTTCATCTATAATCCCCAATCTATCTCCATCAGCATCAAAAGCAAATCCCACTTCATATTTTTCTTTTTTCATTTTTTCAGAAATTTTCTTTAAATTTATTTCAATGGGTTCAGGTCTGATGATATCTGGGAAATTAGGATTGATATAATTATTAATAGAATCAACAATTATCGAAGAATTACTATCATCAAGCAAAGATTCCAAATATCCCAAAGTAGTTCCATACATATTATCATTGAGAATTTTAATATCAGATTTTCTAATTTCAGAAATAGGCAATTTACTTCTAATAAGTTCCAAGTAGCCATCCTTAGGGCTTATTTCTGTTAACAAACCCTTTAATTTACCTGAATATAATTTAATAATTTCATCCTTAGATCGAGCATTTGATTTTTTTTCAATTAAATTTAACTCTTCTTTATCTAAAGACAAACCTTCTGAATTTCTTAACTTTATCCCATTCCATTTCCAATCATTATGACTTGCAGTAATAATTATTCCCATATCACAACCACGAGATATTACTTCACTTGTAATAACAGGAGTAGGAGTTGGTTCAGTAACTAAATATGTATCTATACCAACACTTAAAAATATATTTGAAATTTGAATGGCAAATTCTTTTGATCCAAATCTCGTATCATAACCAACAATAACACCTCTTTCATTAATTAAAGATTCTTTAATATATGAAGCAATAGACCATCCACAAATTCCAACATTTTGATAAGTAAAATCGTCTGCTATCAATCCACGCCACCCATCGGTACCAAAAGTTATTTTCTTCATAAATATAATTCCATAAATTATTGTAAATATATTAATATTATAATCTTGATCTTATATCTTCCATTTTATTAATTTGTTCCCAAGGCAAATCTAAATCAGGTCTTCCAAAATGTCCATAAGAACTAGTGGAGTGATATATTGGTCGCCTCAAATTCAATTGTTCAATTATGGCAGCCGGCCTTAAATCAAAAACATCATTAATAATATCAATAATTTTATCATATGAAATTTTACTAGTCCCAAAAGTTTCTACAGAAACAGATACGGGTTCAGCCATACCTATGGCATAAGCAATTTGAATTTCACATAAATCTGATACTCTGGCGGCAACTAAATTTTTTGCTACCCATCTTGCCGCATAAGCACCTGATCGATCAACTTTGGTAGGATCTTTTCCTGAAAAAGCACCTCCACCATGTCTAGCAAAGCCCCCATAAGTATCTACTAAAATTTTTCGTCCAGTCAATCCAGTATCTCCATTAGGACCACCTATTACGAATCGACCAGAAGGATTAACATAAATCTTTGTATTGGAATCTAATAAAGATTTATCAATTATAGGTTTGATAACATAGTTACTTATATCATTATAAATATCTGATTGAGAAATATCAGGAGCATGTTGAGTGCTTACTACAACAGTATCTATACGCTTAGGTTTCCCCATTGAATATTCAACTGTAACTTGAGATTTACCATCTGGTCGTAAATAATTAAGAGTATTATCTCTACGTACATTAGATAATTGTTGAACTAATTTATGGGATAAGGTTATTGGTAAGGGCATCAATTCTGGAGTTTCAGTACATGCGTATCCGAACATTATTCCTTGATCACCCGCACCAATTAATGCATTCTTATCTGTTATATCTTTTCCTCTTACTTCTAAGGATGTTGATACCCCCTCTGAAATATCTGATGACTGTTCATTAATAGAAAGCATTATCCCGCACGACTTAGAATCAAACCCTAATTCAGGATCATTAAATCCAATATCAGATATAACTTTTCTTACAACAGAAGGAATATCTACATATGCACTAGTAGTTATCTCGCCCATAATAACAACTAAACCTGTAGTTATTGAAACCTCGCATGCAACTCTGGCTTCTGGATCTAATTTAATAATACTATCAAGTACAGAATCAGAAATTTGATCACAAATTTTATCTGGATGACCTTCTGTAACAGACTCGCTAGTAAATAAATAAGATTTAGCATTTACAAAATCATAACTCATTTATATCTCCAATATTATGTCCCAATATCCCAGCTGCTTAAATATTTTTCTTGTTCTTCTGTAAGTATATCTATACCCACATCCATACCTTGTAATTTCAACAAAGCTATTTCTTTGTCAATTTCAACTGGTAATGAATGTACTGCATTATTTAAATTCATATTATTATTTTTAATATATTCGGCTGCTAAAGCCTGACCAGCAAAGCTTAAATCCATAACACCAGAAGGATGTCCTTCTGCAGCTGTTAAATTTATCAATCTGCCTTCACCTAACAAAAATATTTGCCTGCCATCATATAATGTATATTGTTTAACGAAATTCAAAATATCTTTACTAGAATCAGATTCATCTTCTAAAGCATCTATATCAATTTCAACATTAAAATGACCGCTATTTGCTATTATTGCACCTGATTTTAAATTTTTTATTACTTCTCTACCAATGGCATTCATTCCTCCAGTAACAGTGATAAAAACTTCACCAACTTTTGCAGCATCGGCCATCTTCATAACTCTGTACCCATCCATTACTGCTTCAAGAGCTTTAACAGAATCTACTTCAGTAACTATAACATGTGAACCCATGCCTGAGGCTCTTTTTGCTATGCCTTTACCGCACCAACCATATCCGGCAACCACAACTGTTTTACCTGCCCATAGTATATTGGTAGCTCTGGTTATCCCATCCAAGGTACTTTGGCCTGTCCCATATCTATTATCAAATAAATGTTTAGTATCAGCATCATTGACAGCTATCACAGGATATTTCAATTTATTTTGAGAAGCTAAACTTCTTAGACGAATAATACCTGTGGTAGTTTCTTCACTTCCTCCTAATATATTATCAATTAATTCATTTCTTTCTTGATGAATCATTGCAACCATATCTGCTCCATCATCCATTGTCATATTAGGTTCAAAATCACAAACTTTCGAAAGGTGATCATAATAAGTATCATTATCTTCTCCTCTGATAGAAAAAGTTGGTATTTCATATTCTGATACCATTGCTGCTGCAACATCATCCTGTGTGCTTAATGGATTGCTTGCACACATAGCAACATCTGCCCCGCCATCTTTTAAAATTTTAGCTAAATACGCGGTTTCAGTTGTTACATGCAAACATGCACCAATTTTCATTCCATTAAGTGGTTTGTTTTTTATAAATCTTTCATGAATTTTATTTAAAACAGGCATTTCTTTTTGAGACCACTCAATTCTTCTCAGGCCCTCAGAAGCTAATTTTAAATCTTTTACATCATATTTAAATTCTGCCATTAATTATCCTTAAATTTTAAACTTGTTAATTTAATAAAAATTTTATTGGAAATTATATATTTCTAAGAGCTAATATTTGAAAAATCCTTAACTAACGCGGGTAATTCTAACACATTTATATTAATTCATAATACTATTTATTTATCTTAAATATCTAATTTGCTTTTTAAATTATCTAAACTAATGTATGTCCTTTGACCTATTAATTTTAAATATTTCTCATATCTCTCATAAATACTATCAATATCAAGTTTCAATAACGCTTCTACACCAAAACCTTCAACTGTATAAGATGCTACAACCGTAGCTAAAACAGTAGCAATAAATATATTATCTGAAGTGTATTCATTCCCAATTTTATCTAAATAACCAAAAAATGTGCCTGCAAAAGAATCTCCTGCTCCTGTTGGATCTTTAACAATGTTTGTTAGGTATCCTGGAATACTGATCTCATAATCTTTGTTAAAAATCAAAACTCCATGTTCGCCTTTTTTTATTACAACAAAATCTACCCCAGATTCTAATATTTTCAATCCAGCATCCTTCAAATTATTAACCATGGATAAAGCACTTGCCTCATATTGATCTATCATAATCACATTTGATTTAAATATAACTTTATTTAATGATTCAATTGAATTATTAATCCATAAATCCATTGTGTCTAATCCAACAAAAGAACTAGGATTGATATTCTTACATTGATTTAACACGTCTAATTGTAATTCAGGATTGATATTAGCTAAAAATATAATATCTGATTTTTTTGAAGTATTATCTAATTCAGGAACAAATTTTTCAAATACATTTAAATCAGTAGTAATAGTCTTTCTACTATTAATGTCATTATTATCATAAACCCCTTCCCAAAAAAATGTTTTACCTTTTTCTTTTTTTAAATTAGATATATTTATAGAATTATCTAGTAAAAGTTTTATATCAGAATTATCAAAATCATCCCCATAAACCCCTACTGGATAAACATTAGTAAATTTAGAAGCTGCGATACTGAAGTAAATTGCAGATCCACCTAACTGTTTAATACTTTTGCCATAACTAGTTGTCACAGTATCATAAGCTACTGACCCAACTACAGTTATAGACATTGATAACTCGCAAATTTAATCATTTCAAATCAAATCCTTCCTTAATCCATTCATTAACTCCACCGTCCAGATTAAACAAATTATCCTCTAGAGCTCCATAAGCTGCAGCAATTTCACAAGCTAAAGCACTCCTAACTCCAACCTGACAGACAAAAGTTGTTTTATCATGAATTTCATTATCTTTTACCCAATCCTCAATATTATTCAATGATATTAATTTCGATTCCAAAATATGGCCTGAATTATACTCAGACAATTCCCTAACATCTATAATCCTAATTTCTTCTGTTTTACTTAAGGCATACAATTCCTTGGCAGTTATTCTATTATATGGCTCGCCATGATACTTTTTTGGCATATATTTAATGACCTGATTTTGAATTTTATTTATATTAAAAAAATACGAGTTCATTATAAACTATTTATATGTTATTCTATTTTTAATTTATTTCAATTTCAATCTAGTACCATGGTAAAACAAGCAGAGAATGTAAAACGTAACACTTTTGAAAACCTTGAACCTCCCGATTTTGTATGGAAATCAGGGGAATTTATACCTTGGGATAAAGCAACATTCCATATCTCTATGCTGGGTTGGAGTTCAATAAATATGGTATTTGAAGGAATTAGGGCATATTACAATGAAAATGATGACCAAGTTTATGTATTACATCTTAACGAACATTTAAACAGATTAGCTGAATCAATGAAAATGATGCGGATGCATCCATATATAGAAACAGAAAAACTCAAAGAAGTTATATTAAAACTTATTAGGAAAAATAAATATAGAGCTGACACATATATAATGCCACTGGCATATTTTGGAGATGGGCCACCAGGATTTTTACCTTCGGGTGATAGAATTGGAGATATGTCTATTACTGCAAAACCAATAGACTCTCTTTTAAAATCAGATAACACATTAAATGTTGGTGTAAGTTCTTGGAGAAGAATATCTGATGATGTCATGCCTCCACGTATAAAATCTATAGCAAATTATCAAAATGGAAGATATGCTGCAGAAGAAGCAAGAATCAACGGATATGATCAATCTTTAATACTTAACTCAAGAGGAAAGGTTGCAGAATCCACCTACACTTGTGTTTTCATGATAAAAAACAAAACACTGATAACCCCATCAGTAACTTCAGGAATTCTTGATAGTATAACCAGAAAATCAATTATAGAAATATCTAAAAACGAACTTGGATTAAATGTTGAAGAAAGGGAAGTGGATCGTACTGAATTTTATGTTTCAGATGAATCATTCATATGTGGCACTGGGGGAGAAGTTCAGTTTATAGGTAAAATTGATGGTTATACAATAGGCAAAGGCACTCCTGGGATTATCTCAAAAGAAATCCAAACTTTATATCATAATTTAGTTAGAGGATTAGATCACAGATATTCCCATTGGAGAACACCAACTTATTAAAAATTAAAACTATTTAATCTATTTAAAGGGAGAAAAACATGGCAACATCACCAATATCAGGATCAGAACTTGAAGATCTAAAATTAATGGCACAAAATCATTTTTGGCCACATGGAAAACCAGCTGGAGATATGTCAGAAGAAACAGGTTTGAAAACTATAACTAGAGGCAAGGGTGTTTGGCTATATGATGAAAAAGACCAACCTTGGTATGATACCACTTCATGTTTATGGTTAGTCAATTTAGGACATGGAAGAACTGAAATAGCTCAAGCAGCTTATGAGCAAATGAAACAGGTAAGTTTTACTCCTATGGGATCAGTTAGCCCTCCCACAGCAAAATTATCAGCAAAAATAGCTTCAGTAGCACCTGATAAGGATTCAAGGGTTTTCTTTGTATCCGGAGGGGCAGAAGCAAATGAAACAGCTTTAAAAATGGCTAGAAAATACCATATCAATAATGGCGAGGGAACAAGATTTAAAGTTATTAGCAGAATAAATTCATATCATGGTGCAACACATGCAACAATGAGTCTTGGTGGTGGCACTAGGTCACCTCATGAATTCGAACCATTAATGGCAGGAAGTATCAAAATTGCTAACTATGATAGTTATAGATATGGGTTCGGTACCAAATCTGAAGATGAAGCAAGTGCAGAATATGCTAAAGATCTAGAACGTGCTATTCTTGGACATAATCCTTCAACTGTATCTGCATTTATTGCTGAACCAATTTCAGCAGCAACAGGTATACATGTCCCAAATAAAAGTTATTTCCAGATGATAAGGGAAATATGTGATAAATATGGAGTTATCATGATATCAGATGAAGTAATCACTGGTTACGGGAGAACTGGCTCTTGGTTTGCAATTGAACAGTGGGATATAGTACCAGATATAATTACTTTTGCAAAAGCTTGTACAAGCGGTTATCTTCCTATTGGAGGTGCTATTGCTACTAAAAAAATCTCTGATGCTTTTATCGGAGATGATAGTAAAACATTTACACATCTAATGACATTTGGCGGCAACCCGGCATCATGTGCAGCAGGGGTTCAAACTTTGGAAATTATGGAAAATGAAAAAATTGTCCAAAACTCAAAGGATATGGGTGATTACATGATGGGCAAGTTAGAAGAATTGTATAAATACGATATTGTAGGTCATGTCAGAGGAGGTAAAGGTTTACTTAATGCAGTTGAAATAGTAAAAAACAAAGATACAAAAGAACCATTTCCTGCTGATTTTAATTTAGCCAAAAAATTAAGTGTCTTATTCAACAAATATAAAATGATTGGTCTTCCATCACCAAGTTCTATTAATCTAGCTCCCCCAATTTCTGTATCTAAAGATGAAGTAGATGACCTTGTTGAAAGGGTTGAAAATATAGTAAGGGACTTAGAATCAGATATTAAGTGATATTAATTTTATTTTTAATTAATCAATAAAAATTTAATGTCAAAAAAAGATTTACTTAAAATAGGTGACAAAAAGTTTAAGTCAAGGCTTATGATAGGCACAGGTCGTCATAGATCAAATGATGAAATGGTGAATTCTATTAAAGCATCAGGTGCTGAAATAATAACTGTCGCTATCAGAAGACTTGATCTTGAAAACCAATCAAAAAAATCAATATTGGATTTTTTTGATTGGAACAAATATACACTATTACCAAATACTGCAGGATCAAAAACTACAAAAGAAGCCTTATTTACAGCTGAACTTGCCAGAGAACTAACAGGAACCAATTGGGTCAAATTAGAAGTAATTCCAGATAGTAAATACCTACTTCCAGACCCAGTTCAAACTTTTGAAGCAGCGAAGGAACTAATTAAAAAAGGTTTTATTGTATTACCATATATCAATGCTGATCCAGTTTTAGCACAAAAACTTGAATCAATAGGTTGTTCTACAGTAATGCCACTAGGTTCATCAATTGGTTCAGGTAATGGCATACATACATTAGAAGAAATTCAAATAATAATTGAGCAGGCTAGTGTCCCTGTAGTAATAGATGCAGGATTAGCAGTTCCATCAGACGCGTCTTTAGCAATGGAAATTGGAGCAGATTGCGTGCTTGTTAATACAGCCATTGCCCAAGCAGAAAATCCTGTACTAATGGGAGAAGCTTTTAAATTAGGAGTAGAAGCAGGAAGAAAATCATACTTGGCAGGTAGAATTCAAAAAATACAACAAGGAAAAGCAAGTAGCCCAACTAATAAAATAGCAAAGCAAAATTAATGCTTACCCAAAAACTTGATCTTCCATATTATTTAATGTTAATAATTGATCTTGATTTTATAAAAAAAACTTTCAGTGTACCGGATGATTTTATTTTTAATTCAATAAAATCCGGGGTTAATATGGTACAGGTAAGAGATACAAAAACTGAATACGCTAATAAACTTTCTCTTATAAATAAAATTAAAACCAAATTTAATAATAACTGTACTGTAATAGTAAATTCAGATTACAGATTAGCATCAGAATCAAATGCAGATGGAAT
>Ga0208879_1004810_pt1 | contig 10368 bp, 4 predicted proteins | sample Knorr_S15_td_Bot_FD_185605 | JGI IMG/M metagenome (GOLD analysis project Ga0208879, IMG submission 185605) | Marine microbial communities from Southern Atlantic Ocean transect - Knorr_S15_td_Bottom_ad_5009_LV_A (SPAdes) (version 2) | ecosystem: Environmental > Aquatic > Marine > Oceanic | place...
CAACCAAGGTTCTGCAGATGCCAGTGGATATTGGTGGTCACTGCCCATTGTGGCTGAAACATGGGACGGGTTACTCAATGATATTAATGGATTTCATGTAAAAGAGAACCATGCCCACGATGCAATTCGAAATGCCAAAGGCGGCCCAGTTCAAGAAGGCAATGTAGGAGGCGGGACTGGGATGGTTTGCCATTCTTTCAAAGGTGGAATTGGAACAGCTTCCAGAATTGTTAATATTAAGGGACAAAATTATACATTGGGTGTATTGGTTCAGGCGAATTATGGTGGTCGCAAAAACCTGACTATTGCCGGTGTACCCGTTGGAAAGGAGATTACGGATCTTATGCCACGGGACAGTTATGAATCAGGGAATGAGGGGGATGGATCTATCATTGTTATTTTGGCGACAGATGCACCTTTATTGGCGCACCAAATGAAACGTCTCGCGAGACGGATTCCCATGGGAATTGGAAAGGTGGGTGGTTATGCCCATGATGGGTCCGGGGATATTTTTGTCGCTTTTTCAACCGCAAACCCAAATGTGGCTTTTTCTGATAAAAAGGTGAATGTTGAAATGTTGCCAAACTGGATGATTTCTCCACTTTTTGAAGCTACGGTTGAAGCTGTAGAAGAATCCATTATAAATGTCCTTTGTGCTGCGGAAGATCTGGAAGGGATCAATGATAATAAAGTTTGGGCGTTGCCGCATGATAGACTCATTCAAATAATGAAAAAGTATAATCGCATCAATTGATCCTTATCAATCGACCCTTAAATTCTTGCTCCTATCATGTTTAAAAGGCATCCCAAAAACCCGATCATTTCATCCAAGGATATAGTTTCATCCAATCCGGAATTGAAGGATGTGTCATCTGTTTTTAATCCGGGTGGTATACAATTTGGTGATAAAATATTATTGTTACTTCGTGTCCAAAATAGGGGACGAGAGACATTCCTTGTAAAAGCGATAAGTACTGATGGTGTTCAATTTGGAATAGAAAACGAGTATATCCAAATTAATGGATTGGATAAGATAGACGAGACTGTATTCCATATTTATGACCCAAGGATCACAAAAATGGGTGATACCTATTATGTTTTTGCCGCTATGGATGTGGTGGGGAAATGTTTATTGGGCATTTTTAAAACATTGGATTTTACATCCTTGGAATTTTTAGGTTTTACTGGTGATGAAGACAATCGCAATGGCGTACTTTTTCCTGAAAAAATTCATGGAAAATATGCTCGATTTGATCGGCCTAATAAAATGAAAGTTGAAAGTGGCGTTACTACGGGGAGCCAAATCTGGTTTTCTGAGTCTGAAGATCTCATCCATTGGGAATCAAAGGAGATGGTCATGGAAGGACGGTTGCATTTTTGGGATGAAATGATCGGTGCAGGCCCGCCACCGGTTAAAACAGAGAAAGGATGGTTGTTGGTTTACCATGGTATTGCTATGCATTATCAGCCCATTTACCAGGTGGGAGTTGTTCTATTGGATTTGGATGAACCTTGGAAAATAATTTCTCGTGGACGATATAATATTTTAGAACCACGCGAAATGTGGGAAATGGTGGGGCAAGTCCCTAATGTGGTTTTTCCTACAGCAATGATTTGTGAAAATATAGACGAAAATGGGAATGCTAATTTAGAGTGTGAAGTTAAATTATATTATGGCGCAGCGGATACACATGTTGGTTTAGCCACATCCACAATCAGGAAAATGATCGATGCGTGTTACGCTTAAATACATTTTATTTCTTTCTTATTTATTAGCAAGCGGATTTCCCAATCCGAAAATTGAGTATAATCCAAAAACGTATATATGTTACAAAACAGATTCTATGATTTTGCTTGATGGTAAAATGAATGAATCTGTTTGGGAAAAAGCGGAATGGACTGATTCGTTTGTAGATATCGAAGGCAATTTGAAACCGGTTCCATTTTTTGATACAAAAGTGAAAATGCTTTGGGATGAGACTTATTTTTATTTCGGCGCTCAAATGGAAGAGCCCCACATTTGGGCCACACTCACAGCACGAGATGCTGTTATTTTCATGGATAACGATTTTGAAATCTTTTTGGATCCTGATGGTGACACACATAATTATTATGAATTAGAAGTGAATGCATTTGAAACAGAATGGGATTTGCTACTTTTAAAACCGTATCGGGATCAGAGGAAAGTTGCTGTGGATTCTTGGGACATTCCTGGATTGATTACAAAAGTGCATTTGGACGGTTCAATAAATAATTCCAATGATAGGGATAAAAGCTGGAGCGTTGAGATCGCTATTCCCTGGAAAGCTTTGGAAGAATGTGCCCCCAATTTTCATCCCAAAGAAGGTGAACAGTGGAAAGTGAATTTCTCCCGTGTTCACTGGGATGTGGATATCACGGATGATGGATATACGAAAACAGATTTGCCAGCTTTCAATTGGGTTTGGTCGCCCCAGGGACTCATCAACATGCACTATCCCGAAATGTGGGGTTTGGTTCAGTTTACAGAAAAGGTTGTGGGAGAAAGTTCGGTTGAATTCATCTCGAACAATTTGGATAGAATCAAATGGGCGCTGCGGCAAATTTATTATCGTGAACGATCGTATTACGATGCCCACCATCGATTCACAGCATCTCTCAAGAGATTGGAATTATTAGACGCTCCCATTTCTGATATTCCCTGGCCGCCGGTTTTGGAAATAACACCTTCAGGTTGGGAAGCGTATTTAGAAAATGGTAGTCAAAAGATATTCATCCGTAAAGATGGAAAAGTGTGGGTGGGAAATTAACTTGGAATGATTAGTCATGAAAATATGCCAACATGAATAATTATGTAAAGCGTAAATATGTAATGGTGAGTTTACGTTTTACATAATTACATAATTAGAAAAAACAAATGAATTTAACCTTTATTGACTGGGCCATTGTTTTTATGGTAATGGGTGGCATGTTTTATTCTGTTTCCATTACAAAAGGTCTCATGAAAAGTGTGAGCGATTTTTTGGCCGCGGGGCGAACGGCGGGACGGTATGTCATGTCCATTTCCGGTGGAATCGCGGGACTCGGTGCCATCACCATTGTGTATCATCTGGAAATGGGATTTGTGTCCGGTTTTGCCTTGTCATGGTGGGGATTTAGTTCTGCGCTCATCCTATTATTTATTACCGTTTCGGGATGGGTGGTTTACCGATTCCGCTCCACGCGATGTTTAACTCTGCCCCAATTTTTTGAAATGCGTTACAGTCGGAAATTCAGAATATTTACAGGGATAGTAGCCTTCGTTTCCGGTATTATTAATTTTGGAATTTTCCCGGCTGTGGGTGCGCGATTTTTCATTTACTTTTGTGGACTTCCGGATTCACTCCTTGGTTTCTCAACTTTCCCATTATTAATGATTATTCTATTAAGTATTTCCCTTTATTTTGTTTATACGGGTGGACAAATTGCTGTCATTATTGCCGATTTTTTTCAGGGTGTTTTTGTCAATATAGTTTTTGTGATTATGATATTCTTTTTATTCTTTTCTGTGGGCTGGGACCAAGTGTCCGAAGCACTTGAGAATACTCCCTTAAAGTTGGCACAGGAAGAGATTGTTAAACTTCAGTCGGACAATGCTTTCCTTACACTATCCGAAATTGAACAAGATGAAACGATTCTGGAAATCAATAAACGCTATGAAAATTCATCTCGAATCAACCCGTTTAAAACAAGTCATGTGGAGGATTTCAATTTCTGGTATTTTCTAATTGGAATTATTGGCGTCATGTATGGCACCATGAGTTGGCAGGGAACCCAGGCATATAATGCATCGGCGAAAAGTGCACACGAAGCAAAAATGGGCGGCGTATTGGCTGGATTTCGTGGATTACCCCAGGGCTTATTTTTCTTATTTGTTCCTGTTGTGATTTACGTTTTTATGAATCATTCTGATTATCAATCAGTGGCAGGAGCTGTGAATGCTACCTTGGATGGCTTGGGATCGGATACCTTAAAATCTCAACTTCGGGGTCCTATGGTTTTATCTCACGTTTTGCCGGTTGGGTTGATGGGGTGTTTTGCGGCGGTCATGTTCGCGGCTTTTGTCAGTACGCATGATACGTATCTTCACTCATGGGGAAGTATATTTATTCAAGATGTAATTATGCCATTTCGGAATAAACCGTTTGATAAAGAAACACATTTGAAGGTGTTGCGGTTTTCCATTTTTGGTGTGGCTATTTTCATTTTTCTATTCAGTTTACTTTTTCAACAGAACCAAAAAATCGCTCTCTTTTTTGCGATTACGGGTGCGATTTTTGCTGGGGGTTCCGGCGCAGTAATTATTGGCGGATTATATTGGAAACGAGGAACAACTGCTGCTGCCTGGACGGCCATGAGCACCGGTGCACTCATTGCAGTTGGTGGAATTATTACAAAACAAATTTCGGCAGATTGGCTTGCGGATTCCTCATCCCTGGGCGGAATAAAATCAGTTATTTTGTATCTTCGAAATATTAATGGCCAAATGTATTGGGGCATGGGAATGGGCGCTTCGGCGCTCTCCTATATTTGCGTTTCTCTCCTGGGTAAACAATCCTCCTTTAATATGGATAAATTGTTAAATCGAGGCCAATATGCTATCGATGAAGAATTAAAAGTGGTAAATAAAGAGCCAAATCGTGGTTGGAAGATTTTTGGAATGGGGAAAGAATTCACTCGAAATGATAAAATTATTTATATCGTGAATTACATTTGGACCTTTAGCTGGACGATTGTGTTTATTGTGGGAACGGTTTACAATATTTCCAATGATGTGACTAATGACGCATGGATGACCTTTTGGAAATATTATATTTTTATTCAAATTGGAATGGCATTAATCTCCATTATTTGGTTCACTTGGGGAGGATTTCAAGATTTGAGCATCATGTTGAAAAAATTAAAATCTGATGAGAGAGATCATAGCGATGATGGCTGGGTTTCGAATTAAATTTTTTAAACACAAAGTGAACAGGGATTACAAGGAACTACACACCCTGGAGAACTTGGATTTCTCCGGGTTAAAAAAAATAAAAGACCTTGGGGAACTTTGTGTCCTCGGGGTTTATGTAGCTAATGAATAAAAAAGAAACACAAATAATTATAACTCGGATTGAGAAATGGTTTGCTCGATTGGAAACTTTATTTATTTCAAATGAACAGAATCTCAACGCTGAATTCGCTTGGTCCAAAGAGCCAACGCCATTTTCTGATAGACTCAATTTAGAGTATAAACTCATCAAAGAAGGTGAACCCTGGGGTCAAAAATGGGAAAGTGCATGGTTCCATTTAACAGGGTCCGTGCCAGAAAAATGGTCAGGGAAATCAGTCGTAGCCATATTAGATTTTTCTGGGGAAGGATTGGTTTTTGATACCCAAGGAAAAGTACTTCAAGGAATTACCAATGGGTCGATTTGGGATCCCAATTTTGCCCGCACTCGGGTTCCACTGATTGAAATTTGCGACGGGGGTGAATCCGTTGACCTTTGGGTTGAAACTGCGGCCAATTCATTATTTGGTGTTTATACCGATTCTGATCCCTCATCAGAAAATCCGAAACGCCATGGCTGGTTTGATGCCAAAGTTGAAAAAATGCAGATTGGACTTTTTGATGAAGAGTTATGGCATCTTTATTTAGATGTACGGATTTTATTGGGATTGGCAAAACGATTGGATGAAAAAGCAGTCCGTCGCGTGCGGATAATCCGCGCTTTAAATAACGCCGTGAATGCTTTTGGTGATGATCAGAAAAAGACAAACGAAGCACGAGATTGCCTTAAAAAAGAATTAGAAAAACCGGCATCTGCGTCAGATTTGAAAGTATCGGCAATCGGCCATGCTCATATTGATACGGGTTGGCTCTGGCCCGTGAGAGAAACCATCCGAAAATGCGCTCGCACATTCTCCAATCAGTTGGATCTTATTGAAAAATATCCCGATTATATTTTTGGAGCTTCTCAACCCCAGCATTACCAATTCGTGAAAGACAATTATCCTGAAATTTATACCCGTATTAAAGATGCAGTTAAAAAAGGGCAATGGGAATTGCAAGGCGGCATGTGGGTAGAAGCGGACTGTAATCTCATTAGCGGAGAATCCATGGTTCGGCAGGTTCTCCATGGCAAAAACTTCTTCATGGATGAATTCGGGATTGATGTGGATAATCTTTGGCTTCCAGATGTGTTTGGTTATTCTGCTGCCTTACCGCAGCTATTAAAAAAATCGGGGATTAATTATTTTTTAAGCCAAAAAATGTCCTGGAGCCAATTCAACGAATTTCCCCATCATACTTTTAATTGGCGGGGAATTGATGGTACCGAAATTCTGACTCATTTCCCTCCGGAGAATACTTATAATAGCGAATTAGATACGGAATTTCTTGTTCCTGCCCAAACCCATTTCAAGGAGAAAGCGTTCATTGATGAATTCATTTCTCTATTTGGCGTTGGCGATGGCGGCGGCGGTCCGAAACCAGAAAATATTGAACTCGGCCGACGTATGGCGGATTTAGAGAATTCACCGAGAGTGAGCTTTGATACAGCGAAGAATTTCTTTAACCGTTTATCTAAATATGAAAAAGATGTGGAAACATGGGTGGGTGAACTTTATTTGGAACTTCACCGTGGGACTCTCACAACCCAAGGCTTGGTTAAAAAACAAAATCGAAAACTAGAATGGAAACTCCGAGCCGTGGAAATGTTATGGTCATGCTTGCCACTAAAGAATTACCCATCGGAAGAATTGGATGGCTTATGGAAAAAACTCCTTATTAACCAATTTCATGACATAATTCCAGGTTCCAGTATTAATCTCGTTTACCAAAACACCCACCAAGAATATGAAGAGATTCAGCGAGATTGTGATTCGCTCATCGCTTTGGCGGGACAATCTTTATTTGAGCAAGATACAGAATCATTTGTGGTGGCGAATACCTTGTCTTATCCTTGGATAGGCTGTATCCCCATCCCCGAATCATTTGCCGATTATTCCGTGTTAAATGAAAAAGGTGAACCCATCTCCACCCAAAGGACAAAAGATTCCTTGGTGGCATTTGTAGAACTTGCTCCTCTGTCTTTTACAACATTCTCCAAGGGTGAATTAGCTCAGCCAATTTTTGAACAAGGTCATGGACTCACATTAGAAAATGAATTAATCCGATACGAATTTGATCGAAATGGCCAAATAATTTCCGCATTTGATAAGAATGCGAACAAAGAAGTTTTGGAAAGTAGCGGCAATATTTTATCACTCTATGAAGATCGCCCCAATGATTGGGATGCCTGGGATGTGGATTTCTTTTATCGAGATGCTTTACTAGAAATTGCTAATGCAACCGATACAATGCCGGGCGCCCATGGTGATATGGTTCAAGAATTAAACTTGACGTTCTCCATTGGGAATTCTGTTATTCAGCAACATATAAAATTATCAAAACAGTCAAAACGATTGGATTTTGAGACCAAGGTAGATTGGCAAGAAACACATAAAATGTTACGGGTTCATTTCCCTGTAAATGTGAAAACGGAGCAAGCAACTTTTGATATCCAATATGGACATGTAAAGCGAAATACCCATAGAAATACGAGTTGGGATAAAGCAAAATTTGAAGTGGTGGGACATAAATATGCAGACCTTTCAGATCATGATTATGGTGTGGCTTTAATGAATGATTGTAAATATGGTTATTTTGTAAAGGACAATATTTTGGATCTCAATTTGCTGCGTTCGCCCAATAATCCCGATCCGGATGCGGACCAGGGGAATCACCAATTCACCTACTCGTTTTATCCACACCAAGGTGATTTAATTCGCTCCAATTTGATTTCTGAATCAAATTGTTTGAATCAAAAACCCATTGTCTTTAAGGGTGTGAAATCAGGAAGTCAGATTCCCGTTAATTTAACTGGAGATGGATTAGAACTCTCCGTTTTGAAAAAAGGTGAAAAGGACGATTTTTTAATTATCCGAATTATTGAAACGCTTGGCAGAAATTCAACAGGACGATTAGAATTAAATGGTTCAATTGTTGAATGTGATTTGATGGAATGGAATGAAATTGGGTCACAAATCAAGGTTGAGAAATCTTTGGACTTATCATTCTCACCTTTTGAGATTAAAACCTATAAATATGTGCGCTGAGTCACACCTTGGAATATTTTGATTGACCTTCGTACATAAATAGAATTACATTTATTTAGTATTTCACGGGGGCCTAACAACCCCTTATTTGATAACAAAAGATAAAGGAAACAATCATGACACGTCAATTCGTTCTAACGCTTACCCTGTCTTTTTCAATGTTACTCGGTGTGGATACACCCAAAGAACTTGAAGCCAATCCCCAAACACCAAATTCTCCTGAAATCATACTGGATGTAAACCAGGTCCAGCAGGTTCGCCAAATGAAAAAGGGAATGAATGCAACCTTTAAACAAGCCCGAAAGGCAAGCAGTAAAATTCCAAAACCAGAATCATTCCAAACGAAAATGTCTGCAAAGACCCAAAAACTAGATTTTGAAAAATATACTCAGGCTCATAAAACAACCCAACCCCTGAACAAAAAGTCTTTTAAGGAAACAATAAATCAGTCCCAGAAAAAAGATAAACAAGCTTTAAAGGATGCTTATTTAGAAAGACACGCAACTGCTAAACAAAAACGAGATGAGTTTCGTGCAAGAGCAGAAGCCAGAAGATTAACCCGTTCCATGATGGGAAAAAGTGAATCAAATTATGATCAAACCAAATCAAGTAGAGACATGATGACCCTGAGTGGGATTGTTCATAATCAAGGAGGATCCCCCATTAGTGGCGCTACGGTAAAGGCAGCATGGTCTATTGAAGATAATGTTGAAGCCACAACTGATGATAATGGCTATTATGAATTAGAGATCAATGAAAATGATTTTGATAATTGTATTTTAACAACTGAGAAACTTGAGTGGGATGATGTTTGGAATACGTGGGCCAGTATTTATCGTCCAAGTAACCGGCTCCCCATGGACGGTGGAACGACTGACTTTGAACTTCACGCCACTGCTGATTTAGCATTCCTCTCTATTGTAGCCCAGGATGATGAAGGGTTTTCAGCAAACAAGATTCCTTTTGCATGGGTTGAATGGTATCATCCAGATCTTGAATATGGTGATGAAATAACAAATTATGATGGTGAAGCTTTTGCTATTATTTACCCTACTGAACCGACGAGTTATGAAGAATGTGAATTTATGGTGTCAAAAGAAGGCTATCAGGATGGCTATGGATCCGCCGTTGATCTTTATGGATGGATCTCCGGTTCTGGATTGGGTGGTGCAACGGTTGTTTGCTACCCGGATGATACACCAGATGAACCATACATCGAAGGAATCGTTAGGGACTTCAATGGTAATCCCATTGAAGGAGTTGATTTAAATGCCGAGAGTATGGATTTTGGCGGAAATAATGCAATTACAGATGAAGGTGGATACTACCACATGGAGTTGGATTCACCAGGATTATACCGTGTTGAAGTCCAGGGATTTGGGGAATATTGGGACGATTTGACGATGGTAGAAATTCCAGAATCAGGAACCCAATATGATTTTATGCTTGGGCATCAGGAAGAAACAGCATTATTAGAAATACAAACAATATCTGAAGATAATTGGGATAGTGTACCTTATGCTGAGCTGGAATCCCCGCAGTCTCCTCAAGGAATGAGTGTCTCAGACTGGGATGGATGGGATTATATCACCGTCGAAGCACCGATAGATTTCGCTGAAGTTTTTGGCTGGCACCCTGAATTTGGTGATGGTTATGGTTCATCAGAAGATTGGGGTACTGAAATTAATCCGGGTGATGAATATTATATGGAAGTTTTCTTTGGTGGAGATCCAGATGATGATTTCACTTACTTGGGCGATTTCGAAGGTCATGAATATTGGGTATCCAATTTTGAAGAAACATGGTGGAATGCACGCGAATTATTAGATGAATTTGGAGAAGTCCATCTTGTGACTATTACATCCCAAGAAGAAAATGATTTTCTTGCTGAAGTATTCCCTGATGAACTTTATTGGATCGGATTATCCGATGAAATGAATGAAGGCGAATGGGAATGGTACACGGGAGAAGACGTTGATTTTACAAATTGGGGTGCTTATCAACCCGATGGTTATGAAGACCAGAATTACGCTAAATCTAATTATATGGAACCAGGATTTTGGGATGATGCTTCTGGAGATGCGTCTCATCGGTTTATTGCTGAAGTAGTAGATGATTCAACCGGTGGCGAGACAGGCATGGTCTATGGTGCTGTCTTTGACCACGAAGAAAGACTTGTGGATAGTGCCATGGTCGTATTTTTCTCTGAAT